>ERZ824473.3455-NODE-3455-length-15626-cov-5.137178_pt1 | contig 15626 bp, 13 predicted proteins | sample MGYA00519874_ERZ824473 | MGnify/ENA primary metagenome ERZ824473 (study PRJEB31778, sample SAMEA3449151) | human gut metagenome | biome: human gut; feature: human-associated habitat; material: faeces | place: United Kingdom | collected 2010/2012 ... | reverse complement strand
ATCAGGTAGTGCTGGATACGGGTACGCGTGGGATGGAGACCTAACTCTTATAGGCTATCTGGCTTGTCCTTTCGTCTTACGTGGGGGCAATTGCAACAACGGCAGTGGTGCTGGTGTGTTATATTCTAACATCACTGACGGCGACCCTAACTTCAGCAGCGGGTTCCGTGCGGCTTTGGTTGTGTAGCACTTTGAAATCGTGACTTAAAACTTAATACCCTTTTTTCGGCACTAACTTGCAAAGGTAGAGTATGGGAATACGGGTAATAAACTTAGAACTAAAATTTTACAAAATCGGGTGCGTAAGCACCCGATTTTTAATATTCTAGAAAAGTTCTTCGAACTTCCTAGAATATTAAAAATAACGATGCACAGAAATTTGCAAAGCAAATAACGAATAATTTTCAAAAAAATAAATATAATATTAACAAAAAGTGTGTGTAGACACAAAAAAAGTCAATATATGATTGACTAAATTGGAATTTTAAACTATAATATTAACAAAAAGTGTGTGTAGACACAAAAAAAGTCAATGGAGGTAAAAATGGAAATTGCTAGAGATTTATATTTAAAAAAATTAAAGAGCAAAAGAAATAATAAAATGATAAAAATAATTACAGGTCTTAGAAGAAGTGGAAAATCATATTTGCTTGATCCAATGTTAAAAAATTCATTGTTAGGTGATGGAGTAAAAGAAGATCATATCATAAAAGTGGATTTAGATTCAATTGAAAATAGGGACTTAACATCAGATGGTCTAAAATTATATGAATACATTATGAATAAAATTAAAGATGATGATATATATTATATTCTTCTTGATGAGATACAAAAAGTACAAGATTTTGAAAGTGTTTTGAATAGTTTTTTAAGAAAAAAAAATTTAGACGTTTATGTAACGGGAAGTAATTCAAGATTTCTTTCTACAGATATTGTAACAGAATTTAGAGGTAGGGGAGATGAGATTAGAGTTTATCCTCTTTCATTTTCAGAATTTTATAATGCCTATGAGGATAAATCTAAGGCTTTAAGAGATTATATGACTTATGGTGGAATGCCATATACTTTATATTTAAAAACGACAGAAGAAAAAAGTGAGTATTTAAATGGTTTATTTAAAAATACTTATTTAAATGATATTATTGAACGAAATAAAATACAAAGGGAAGATATATTAGAATCTATAATAAATATGCTATCTTCATCAGTAGGATCTTTGACAAATCCCAAAAAAATATACGATACATTTATAAGTGATGGATATAAAGATGTAAATAGAAATACAATAAATTCATACTTGAATTATTTACAAGATGCTTTTTTGATAAATAAAGCAGAAAGATATGATATAAAAGGAAAAAAATATATTACAACACCTTCAAAATATTATTTTACTGATATAGGCTTAAGAAATGCAAGACTAAATTTTAGACAACAAGAAGAAGATCATTTGATGGAAAATATAATATATAATGAGTTATTATTTAGAGGATATAATGTAGATGTTGGGGTTGTTGAACGTTTTGAAAAAAATAATGAGGAAAGAACAATTAGGAAACAATTAGAAGTAGATTTTGTATGTAATCAAGCAAGTAAAAGATATTATATTCAATCTGCTTTTGCTATTCCTAATAAAGAAAAAATGGAACAAGAACAAAAAGCTTTAATAAATATAGATGATAGTTTTAAAAAAATAATTATTGTTAAAGAAGACATAAATCTCTGGAGAAATGAGGAAGGAATTTTGATAATAGGATTAGAGGAATTTTTATTAAATCCAAATAGTTTAGATTTATAATAGTATTAACATTTTTTATATTTGTTCGTGTGCGAAATTGCAAAGCAAATTTTTGTGCGTTGTTATTTTAATATTATAGGAAGTTCGGAGAACCTTCCTATAATATTAAAAAGATATGTAGAAAGCATATAAACTTTTCTACATATCTTTCATATTTTTGGACTTTCATCATTTTACTACTCGAACAAAAATACTATTGATGTGTTTATGATATAAGAACTAAGTTGAATGTAATAAGACAATTTATTTTCTCCAAACATTCGCTTATATCAATGGAATTAAACTTCTTTGATACAAATCTACTCGGCAGTCTCCTTGAAGCTCTGCCCATCTGAGATAGAAACCTTTATGTTTCTTTGTGTATCGAAGTGCTACACAACCAAAGCCGCACGGAACCCGTTGTTGTTGTTAGGGTTGCCGTTAGTGATGTTAGAATATAACACACCAGCATTACTACCGTTGTTGCAATTGCCCCCACGTTTGACGAAAGGATAAGCCAGTACAGTTTAATCCCAAATCTATATAAAAATGTTATTAATTCTTATTATATACATTTTTTTCCAATTTGTCAAGTTTTTCCAGTTATATTTCCTAAATTTTCCAAATCTTTTGTATAAATAAAGATGCAGATTTTAAAATGTTCTAATAAGTGCTAATGTTGTTAATATCCGTTTTTGTTCTTGACTATTTTGGTCTGTTTCAATTAAGTTTATTAGATTTGTTTCAATTTTTGCAAAAAATTTTTCATTATAGAGAAAATTACAATCATTCAAAACTTTATTTTGCAATTTAAATGAATTGCAATGAGAAGTATGACCTAGCCACGAATTGATAGATTGCATGGCAAATCTAATATCAAGAGAATTTTCTGCATACAATTTGTTCCATTTTTTAACATTTTTTTTAATTTTCTTTTTACTGGATAAACGTAAAAGTCTATGAGTTGTAAAAATTCTATATCCACAAAAATTAACACCCATTTTATATGGATAATATCTAGATTTATCATTTAAAGATAATTGAAGTCTATCATGTAAAAAAATTTCTAATTTTTGTTTAATTTCAATGCAATCTTTTTTAGTAGGCAGTAGTAGTATAAAATCGTCCATATATCTTGTAAAATAATGGATTTTTAGAGTGCGTTTTACATATTGGTCTAGTTCGTTTAAGTAAATATTGGCAAAAAATTGACTTGTGTAATTTCCTATAGGAATACCGATTTTGTCATCAGGCTTTCTACCATCAAAAATTAATAGTCTAGTAAAATCCAGTAATGCTTTATCTGAAATGTATTTTTTCATTATATCAAACAAAATATATGGATTTATGCTGTAGAAGAATTTTCTGATATCACATTTTAGTACCCAAAAATCGCCATAATTTCTTTTGAACTCTCTCATTTGATTTTGCACACTTTCTACAGCTTTATGTGTTCCTTTATCAACTAGGCAGGCAAAAGTTGTATTAATAAATTTAGGAACTATATAAGGTTTTATAAATTCTTCTATGTACCATTGGTGTACGATTCTATCAACATAGGGGAGAGCTTTTATCAGCCTTTCTTTTGGTTCATAAACTTTAAAATTATAGTATTTTCCTAAATGATATTTTTTGTTTTTTATATTGTTTAGTAAATTAATGATATTATTTTCTAAGTTTATTTCAAATTTAATGACTTCATTTTTGTATGCTTTATGTGCTCTGGATCGTTTATGTGCTTCAAGCAATTTGCCAAAAGTTAGTTTTTGGTAAAAGCAATTTTTTATTTTTTTAGGCATGATGATATCCACGCTCCTAACATATTACAAATGTCTGTTATGCGATTAGACCATGCGTGATAATTTTGAAGTGATATATATTTGTACTTATATGATATTCTGATATGTACTTTTAATAGATTTAAGTGTATGTCTAGTTCATTTAGATATTTTAATTTTTCTTGTTTATTAAATGTTTTTATTCCATACATTAATAAGCGTAAACCACTGTATAAAGAGCCTTTTATTTCTTTTACAAGTGCAAAATTTTCTGATTTTGGATATTTTCTTACTAAATCATTAGTATAGTAGATTAATTCTAAATATTTTTGATATATTGATAAATTAGTTTTGTCCATTGTTAAGTCCTCCCTCTATTACAGAAACTTTTTCTTTAATTTCTTCAATAAATGAATATGCTTCTTTTATTGATAATGTTTCGGGATTAATATTTTTAATCTCACTTAATAAAGAGTCAATATTTGTGTTTGCGGAATAGTTGAATATTGAGAATGCTTCTTTTTTTGTGGTATCAACTATTTTGAATTGATAGTTAGATAGTTTTAGTAAATTAGAGTACTTGTCCAATGATTGAATTGGAAAACCACATTTTACTATGGTTTCGTTAAGATTTGTAAGTTTTAGATTTAAAATGTTAGATGCAATTTGTGCGTCTTTATCAATACAAATAAAAAATAGCCCTGCTTTGAATAAATATAGTGTGTTATTAGTATCTTCTTCATTTGCTTTTAATGATATATAAGTATCGTATAGTTTACTCATGATATCCTCCTTTGTAAAAATAATTTGAAAACATTATATTACAATATATGGAAAAAAGCAATAAAAAAAATGTAGAAAAATATAGAAAAAAACAGAAAAATGGAAAAATATAGTAGTGCCTATGGCTTCCAGTATTTTCAAATTACTGATATTTAAATAAATGTCTCTGTTTTTTATCAAAAATTAAAAAAATTTTTTTAACTTATCTATTGTATTTCTTATTGATATATGGTATAAAATTATTGTTAAGATATAGACTGATGTACCTATATAAAAAAATAAAAGGAAATTTAGCAGAAAATATCAAAATTAAAGATTTATACGTAAAACCAAAAGGTTTTGACGAAATAAATTAATAGGAGAAAAAAGTGAAGAATTTAAAAAAGGTAATAACGCCACAAAAAATAATAATTGTCATAATAATTATTACAGCCACACTTTTATCTTCTTCTTTTATTTTCCAAAAAGAAATATTAAAAGGAGTAGATACACAATATCATTTATCAAGAATAAAAGGAATAGCAGAAAGTTGGAAAGCAGGAAATATACCAGCATATATACACTTAGATGATGCAGGATATGGATATGCAATGGGATTTTTTTATAGTAACATATTTATGATATTGCCAAGTATTTTATATATCTTAGGAATGGACATAATAGTAGCATATAAAATTTTCATAATTATATGTGGACTATTTACAGCGATATCAATGTATATATGTGTAAAAGAAATTACAAAAAATAAATATGCAGCTACAATAGCTATGTTTATATATACTACATGCAGTTATAGAATTATAACAATGATAGCTAAAGCTTTTATTGGAGAACTTTTAAGTTTTATATTTATACCACTAATATTTTTAGGAATATATAAGATAATTTATGAAAATGAAAAAAAATGGTGGATATTTTCAATTGGATTTATAGGAATATTAAATTCAAATTTAGTCATGACAGAAATAATGATATGTGTATCATTATTTATTATAATATTAAATATTAAAACTATTTTAAAAAACAAAGAAAAAATATTAGGATTAATAAAAGCAACAATATTAGCTTTACTATTAAGTACAAATTTTTGGATGCCTATGTTAGAGCAACTAAATAAAAGTAAATTCAATATGTTTACAATAATGGAATATTACAAACCTAGTAAATGGTTAATAGAATTTAAAGACATATTTTTAGGAACAGTGCAATATAAAAACAATTTAGCAGCAGCATATGGCTTAGGATTAATTTTTGTTATAATATTGCCATTTAGAATAAAGATAAAAGAAAACAATCCAAAAATCAAGTTTGGAGACATAATATTATTAATAGGTTTAATTTTATTAATAATGCTAACAAACTATTTTCCTTGGGAAAAATTAAACAAAATAGGAGAAACTATACAATTTCCAAGTAGATTCGAGGTAGTTATATCAGCGATATTTGCAATAGAATGTGGAATAATATTATCATATATAAAAAAAGAAAAAACAAAAAAAATAATATTTGGTTTAATATTTGTATGGCAAGTTGTATCAATTATATTATGTTATAACTCATGTATAGAAACAATACAAAAATATATAGGAGTAAAAGACATAAATATAATTAAAGTAAAAAAGGACTTCTGTTACAACATATGTGATGGAGTATATTTACCGGAAGGTGCAAATAATTATGATTTTGAAACAAATAATAAAAGCAAAGAAAAAAAAGAAGACTTAAAAACAAATAATGAACAATTAAAACATGAGGGCCAAAAAGAGAAAAATAAGATGAAAATAAAATTTAGCAACAATAATTTAAAAGATACGTACATAGATATTCCAATAAATTATTATTACGGTTATGAGGGAATATCAGAAAAAGATAAATCTGAATATAAGCTAGAAAAGAGCCCAGAAGGTCTAATAAGAATATATTTAGCAGAAAGAAAAGAAGATGAAATTATTGTACAATACAAAAAAACAAAGATTCAAAAAAATTCATTAATTATATCTACAATTAGCTTTATAGCAACAATAATATATATAAGCTATAAAAAAGTAGAGAAAGAAAAATATAAAAAAGAAGAAAAATATTAAGGAAATGACATATGGAAAATAGTAATAAAAAAGAAGAATTAAAATATAAAACAATGGAAGTTTTAAAAAAACAAAATGAATATAGCCTTTGCATTCCAGTATATAATGAAGGAAATAGAATATTAAAAGAACTTGAAAAAGCACAAAAAGCAAAAGTAAATGAAATAGCTGACATTATACTTTTAGATGGAGGATCAACAGATGGGTCAATAAGTATAGAAAATTTAAAAAAATTTAATGTAAATACTTTAATTACAATGAAAGAAAAAGGAATATATAAACAATCAGAAGCTTTAAAAGCAGGATTTGAATTCTCTATAAAAAGAAAATATAAAGGAGTTATAACTATAGATGGAAATAACAAAGATGGAATAGAAGATGTAAAAAAATTTATAGAAAAATTGCAAGAAGGATATGACTACATACAAGGCTCAAGATTTTTAAAAGGAGGTAAGTCTGAAAATACTCCAATAATTAGATATTTAGCAATAAAATACATCCATGCGCCACTAATAAGATTAACAAGTCATAAAAAATATACAGACACAACTAATTTATTTAGGGGCTATTCAATAAAATATTTAACAGACGGAAGAGTTCAAATTTTTAGAGAAATATTTAGGTCATATGAGTTAAGTGTATACCTTTCAACTAGAGCAGATAAAATAAACTTAAAAACATGTGAAATACCAGTGAAAAGATGTTATCCAAGTAGAAAAAAATATTCAACAAAGGTAGGAAAAATAAAAGGAAACTTTTTATTGATAAAATCATTATTAGAAAATCTAATAGGAAAATATAATCCCAAATAGGTAAAAAATATTTTTACTATAACCAACCAATACTATATTTTGATTATTTGCAAAATTGATTTAAAAAGTATATTACTGCAAAAAAAACATATATTTAAATAAGGTATAATAAGTAATATCTATATCCTAAGATAGAAAGGAATGATTTTTTATGGAACGAGATTTTAATAATTATCCACCTTATTTAGATTTCTCAATGCAAGCACAGAATGACATAAATGAAATGTATAGAGACCAAATGTTTAATCCAATTATGCAATATGAACAAGCATACAGCTATTATAAATATTTGTGTATGCAGATGGATTATAAGTTGAAGTGTAAAGAATATGAGAGGATATGTGGTAATAATAAAAATAATATGGAAAACAAAAATATACATTGAATGTAATTAAAGGAGATAGTTAAAAAAATAAGTAAAATACTATGAAATATTGAAGTAGTATTTTACTTATTTTTTTATAAATCAAAATTTAAAAAAGGAAAAATATGTAAGGCAATAAAAGTATAAAAAGCAGCTAAAAAGCCATGTAATAATTTACCTAGAACATAAGGTTTTATGGATAAATCACTTTTGGAGATAATACTCCATACTTGAAGCAAAACGGAAATCCCACCAAAACCTAGGAGAAAAGCTGTAATGATAATATTAACGGAGATATGTTTGATTTTTATATTTGCAATAGTGTTAATTCCATTTGTGATTTCTAAAATGCCAGTGAAAATTGGATTAATTGGCAGACCACTACTTTTTAAAATAGAAATTATACTAGAAAAAATAACAACAAAACCACCAATAAGTAAAATGGTTTGAATACTGTTTGTTATACTTTCACTTAAGACACTACCTAAATTGGAAAAAGTTACTAGGTTAGTGTTTTTTGCTGAAATAGATTCTAAGTTTTCTGAACTACGAGAATTATTATTTTTCCAAAATCTAAAAACAATCCCAACAGTTATACAAGCTAAAATATGTGTAAAAAGAAGTAAAATACCAATAGTTGTATTTCCAAACATACTAATACCAACAGTTCCAACAATAAATAAAGGACCAGAATTATTTGTAAAACTCAATAATCTTTCACATTCAACTTTAGAGCAAATATTTTTTTTTCTGAATTCACAAGCAATTTTAGCTCCAACAGGATATCCACTAAGAAGTCCCATTATAAAACAAAAAGAACCTTTACCATTAATATTAAATATAGGTTTCATGTATTTATTTAAAATCCTACCAAAAAAGTTTACAATATTTGTGTGTAACAATAGTTCTGTGGCTACAAAAAAAGGGAATAAAGATGGCACAACAGATGTGGCCCACAGTGTTAAACCATTTTTAACAGCTATTAGATTATTTTTTGAAAATAGTAAAAGACTAAATGCAAAAATTAAAAAGATAATTGCAAAAAAGTTTCTTTTTAATTTTATTACTAAAAAATGAAATCTTGGCATAATATCACCTTTTAAATTTTATTATTTATTGGGAAAAATATGCAAAATTTTTAATTGATAAATAAAAATATGTATAAAAATTTTAAAAGTGTTAATAAATTAAGTAAAGGTGTATAAATAATTATAATTTTTTACAACTGGATTTGTGCTTTGTGAAAGGAAAGTGGTGAAGTATGAAAAATAGAAAAAAAGAAAAAAATTTTGAAGAGGAAATGGGTGAAGATGTAACTATGTATGGTGAATTTGTGTCAAGTTATTTTGCTTGGATTCCACCAGAAAAACAGAGTCAAAGAGCAAAAGAATTGGATGAAAAGACTAAAAAGAAGAACAAAAGCGGGCAGTAATAATATTAGCACTTATTATAATATTTTAAAGTTTACGTATAAGATGAAAGGAGAGAGTTTATGACTTATAAATTTACAAATAGTTCTAGTAAAGTAATAGAGATGGCAAATAATATAGCTAAGGAGATGGGGCATAATTATGTTGGAACAGAGCACATATTATATGGATTGGCAAAAGAAGAAAATGGGGTAGCCAGCAAAGTGCTACATAATCAAGATATAACGAGTGAGGAAATTGCAAAGAAAATTGAAGAACTTATAGGAAAAGAAGGTCCAATAGAGGAGGTAATAGATTTTACGCCTAGAACAAAAAAAGTTTTAGAAAATTCTTTTATTGAAGCACGAAAATTGGGCTATAGTTTTATTGGAACAGAACATATTTTGATAGGATTGTTAAGAGAAAATGAATGTATAGCGTCAAAGATTTTATCAGATTTTAATATAAATCTGGCAAAGCTATATAATGAAATAATAAGGGTAATTCAAGAGGGTGAAAAAATAACAGGGAGTAAAAATGTTAAAAAAGATGATGAAATTTATGGTGAAGTAAGGCCAAAAGTGATTAAAAAAAGAGGAAGTTATAATAAGACTCCAATATTAAATCAGTTTGGTGAAGATTTAACTATAAAGGCAGAAGATGGCAAAATTGATCCTATAATAGGTAGAAAAGAGGAGATAGAAAAAGTAATACAAATTTTATCTAGAAGAACTAAAAATAATCCATGTTTAATAGGAGAACCAGGTGTTGGAAAAACGGCTATAATAGAGGGACTAGCACAAAAAATTGTTGATGAAGAAGTTCCTGAAATATTAAAAGGAAAAAGAGTTGTTAGTATTGATATTTCTGGGATGGTTGCAGGTGCTAAATATAGAGGAGATTTTGAGGAAAGAATAAAAAAGGCTTTAAATGAGGTAAAAAAGGTAGGAGATATTATTTTATTTATAGATGAAATTCATACAATAGTTGGTGCTGGTGCTGCAGAAGGGGCAATAGATGCTGCTAATATTTTAAAACCTCTTTTAGCAAGAGGAGAAATCCAATTGGTTGGTGCAACAACTATAAATGAGTATAGAAAATATATTGAAAAAGATATAGCTTTAGAAAGAAGATTTAATCAAATAAAAGTTGAAGAACCTACTCAAAAAGATACAATAAAGATTTTAAAGGGAATAAGAGATAAATATGAAGCACATCATAATGTGAAAATAACAGATGAAGCTATAGATGCAGCTGTATTTTTGTCTGTGAGATATATAAATGATAGATTTTTGCCAGATAAAGCAATAGATTTAATAGATGAGGCATCATCAAGAGCAAGGTTAAAGTCATATATAGAGCCAGAAAAGTTAAAAAATATACAAGAACAAATTGAAGAAGTTAAGAGAAATAAAGAAGAGGCTGTTTTAAATCAAAAATTTGAAAAGGCTGCTAAATTAAGGGATAGAGAAAACGAGCTCAAAGAAAAATTTGAAATCGAAGAGGATAAATGGAAAAATAAAAATAGTAAGTCTGTAACAACTATAACAGATGAAAATATTGCTGAGGTAATAGCATCAACTACAGGGATACCAGTTAAAAAGATAACTCAAGATGAAAATAAAAAATTGAAAAATTTAGAGATAGAGTTGCACAAAAGAATAATAGGTCAAAATGAAGCAGTAGAAGCGGTAAGTAAAGCAATAAGAAGAGGTAGAGTAGGATTAAAAGATCCAAATAGACCAATAGGTTCATTTTTATTTTTAGGACCAACAGGTGTGGGAAAAACAGAATTGGCAAAAGCATTGGCAGAAGTATTGTTCGGAAATGAAAATGATATGATAAGAATTGATATGTCAGAATATATGGAACAACATTCAGTATCTAAGTTAATAGGTTCGCCACCAGGATATATAGGTTTTGAAGAAGGTGGACAATTAACAGAAAAAATAAGGAGAAAGCCTTATTCCGTAATATTGTTAGATGAAATAGAAAAAGCGCATCCTGATGTGATGAATATATTACTGCAAATTTTAGAAGATGGGCATTTAACAGATAGCCAAGGGAGAATAGTAAATTTTAAGAATACTGTAATAATAATGACTTCAAATTTAGGTGCTAGAGTGATTACCGATAGAAAATCATTAGGTTTTTCAAGTAATATAAATGAACCAGATAAATTGGAAAAACAGTATGAGGAAACTAAAAAAGAAGTTATGGAAGTTGTTAAAAGAGAGTTACGACCAGAGTTTATAAATCGTATTGATGAAATAATAGTGTTCCATAAATTGAATGATGATGAGATTTATAAAATAATAGATTTGATGCTAAAAGATGTTCAAAATAGATTAAAACTGGAAAATTATAATGTGGTTTTTGATGATTCTATTAAAAAATTGGTTGCCGAAAAAGGCTTGGATAAAAATTTTGGAGCTAGACCTTTGCGTAGAACTATTCAGGATTTTGTCGAGGATAAAATTGCAGAACTGATTTTGGATGGCAAAATCAGTAAAGGTGAGACTATAGATGTTTTCTGGGACGAGGCAATGTTTTTGGGGACAGAGCAAAAAAGCACTAGTGCTTTTGGGGTCGGAGTCAAAAAACATTAATGTTTTTTGACTCCGGCCCCAAAAACATCAGCTATGTCCTCAAAAATATTAAGAAGCAAAAAATAAAAAGTACATAAAAAGTTTACAAAAGACTAAAAAAGTGGTAAAATATAGAAAGAGTAGTAATTTTTGGAATGGAGGAAGAAATATTGAAAGAGATAAAGAATAAAATTATAACAATATCAGGAGAACCTGTAAGTGGAAAATCGACAGTAGTACGTGAAATAAAAGAATTATACGAAGAAAAAGGATATAATGTACATATAATATCAGTTGGAAATGTATTTAGAGAAATGGTTAAGAAAGAGTATATAAAAAAATATCCAGATAGAACAAATGTTAGTTTAGCAGATATACAAAGTGATAAAGAATTTATGAAGCAAATTCATTCTATAGATGGAAAGATAGATGGAACAATTGTTAAAAAAGGAAAAGCATTTAGTGAAGTTGAAAGACCAAATGATGTTTATATTTTAGATTCAAGATTAGCATGGAATAATGTTCCAAATTCATATGCAATCAGATTAACTGTAAATGATGCAATTGCTGGAAAGAGGGTATTTAATGATAAAAAAAGAGGCTCAGAGGATCATTATAAAACAGTAGAAGATGCTATAGAATATACTCGAAAAAGAAAAATTGGAGAAATTGAGAGGTATAAAGAAAGATATAATGTTGATTTGTCTGATGAAAATAACTATGATTTAGTCGTAGATACTTCTTATACAAATCCTAGTGAATTAGCCGAGATAATAGTTGCAGGTGAGGAATGCTATAGAACAGGAAAATTTTATCCTAAAAATTGGGCAAGTCCAACAAATTTTATGCCTTTACAATCAGGACGAATTACAGGTCAGCAAACGATTCATGGTTATACTATAGAAAAATTAGCAGAAGCTATAAAAAAAGATGGATATAATCCGAGAGATGGACTTTTAGAGATATTAGAATGTGATGGAGTAAAATATTTGCTAGAAGGCAATCATAGAACATTTGGGGCATTATCAGCAGGTAAAACAATATTACCTTATGAAATTTTTGTACAAGAAAATCTAGAAAAAAGAAATATAACAAAGATTATAGAATATCCTGGATATAGTGAGTATATCTATGATTATGTTGATGGTATTAAATATTATGGTGGCAAAATTGGAGGCATAAATCAATTATGTGATTTTGATATTAAAGACTTGTTAGCTATAACTAAATTTGATGAGATGGCTCAAAGTAGAAAAGATGAAGAAGGTCGTTAAAAATTTGATTCGAGATGTTTTCTAGAATAGTGCGTAATGCTTTCGGGGACGGAGCAAAAAAACATTAATGTTTTTTTGCTCCGTCCCCGAAAGCACTAGTGTTTTTTGAGTCCGGCCCTAAAAACATCAGCCTTGTTCCGAAAACACTAAAAAATAACTTTACTTTTGATAAAAAATAATGTATAATGTAAACTATAAAAATGAGAGGGCCTTTGTAGAGGCAGAACATGAAAGGAAAGATGAAAAGTGGAAAAGAATCAAAATGTAAATAATGAAGAAACAGAATTAGATGTAAATCATTTAATGCAAATAAGAAGAGAAAAATTAAAAGAAATGCAAGAGCAAGGAAAAAATCCATTTGAAATAACAAAATTTGACAGAACTAATACAGCTGGAGAAATAAAAGCAAATTATGAAAAATTTGAACAAAAAGATGTAACAGTAGCAGGAAGAATAATAGCAAAAAGAATAATGGGAAAAGCATCATTTTGCACAATTCAAGACAGTGATGAAAAAATTCAAAGTTATGTAAGTATAAATGATTTAGGTGAAGAAAGCTATAAAGCTTTTAAAACATATGATATAGGGGATATAATTGGAATAACTGGATTTGTATTTAAAACAAGAACAGAAGAAATATCAGTGCATGCTAAAGAAGTAACTTTGTTATCAAAATCATTAAGACCATTACCAGAAAAATTCCATGGATTAAAAGATGTGGATTTGAGATACAGACAAAGATATGTTGATTTAATAATGAATCCAGAAGTAAAAGAGACATTTAAGAAGAGAAGCCAAATAATTAGTGAAATCAGAAAAATTTTAGATGAAAAAGGATACCTAGAAGTTGAAACACCAGTATTAAATACAATATCAGGTGGAGCAACAGCAAGACCATTTATAACACATCATAATACATTAGATATACCAATGTATTTAAGAATTGCAACAGAGTTAAACCTAAAGAGATTAATTGTTGGTGGATATGATAAAGTATATGAAATGGGAAGAATTTTTAGAAATGAAGGTATGGACATTAGACATAATCCAGAATTTACAACAATAGAATTGTATGCAGCATATGAAAATTATCATGATATGATGGATTTAACAGAAGAATTATTCCAAAAATGTGCAATGAAAGTATGTGGAACAACAAAATTAACATATCAAGGAACAGAAATAGATTTAGGTGGAAAATGGAAAAGAATAACAATGATTGATTCAATAAAAGAGGCTTGTGGAGTTGATTTTAATACAATAAATACTGATGAAGAAGCTTTAGCTTTGGCAAAAGAAAGAGGTGTTGAAGTTCCTGCAGGAAAAGAGACAAGAGGTCATATAATAAGTTTATTCTTTGATGAATATGTTGAAAAAACAATAGTTCAACCAACATTTGTATATGATTATCCAGTAGAAATTTCACCATTAGCTAAAAAATCTCCTAAAGATCCTAGATTGACAGAAAGATTTGAGATTTTTATTGATGGTAGAGAATATGGAAATGCTTTCTCAGAATTAAATGATCCAATAGATCAATATGAGAGATTTAAAGAGGAGATTGCTGCAAGAGAAAATGGTGATGATGAGGCTGGAATGATGGATGAAGATTATATTCAAGCACTAGAAATAGGATTACCTCCTACAGGTGGCTTGGGTGTTGGTATAGATAGATTGGTTATGTTATTAACAGATGCAGCTTCTATAAGAGATGTATTATTATTCCCAACAATGAAGCCATTAAATTAGAGATAGTAAAAATTTTGACAAGAACTACATAAATGAAATAAAACTCACATCTGTATACTTAGGCAAGTTGGATGTGAGTTATTAAAATTATTAGTTAAAAAATATGTTTGTGTAGTAGAAGGAAGAGGTGTTACAAATGTTTAATTTTACGTTTGATAGAAAAACAATGTATACAATATTAGCAGTATTAATGATAATTGGAATATTAGAATATATAATGGTACCAGGAAAATTATTAAGTTTATTAATAAGCATACCAGGAGTGTTAATAGCAATTACATTTCACGAATTTGCACATGCTTTTGTTGCAGATAAGTTAGGGGATGATACGGCAAGAAGAGAAGGAAGATTGAGTTTGAATCCAAAAGACCATTTAGATCCAGTAGGAACATTAATGTTATTAGTAGCAGGATTTGGATGGGGAAAACCCGTACATGTAGATCCAAGAAATTATTCAAGAAAAATGTCAATGGAAAAAGGAGAAGCTCTTGTATCAATAGCAGGTCCAATAATGAATTTTATTATGGCATTTATATTTGCACTAATATATTGTGCAGTATATAAATTTGGAAGTATGACATTTTTAAGTTCGACACTAGGAAGTACTACATTATTAGTATTATCAGGTGTAATATCAATAAATATAGGATTAGGAGTATTTAATTTAATACCATTGCCACCATTAGATGGTTCAAAAGTAATTTTACCATTTTTGCCACAAAAGGCAAAAAATTGGTTTGTAAATAATGAGCAAATATTTTATATAGTATTTGTAGTATTATGGATAACAAATTTAGCAGGATATATAATTACACCAGCTATAACTGGAGTAAGTAGTGGAATATTAGGCTTAGCAAAATTGATATTTAGATTAGGATAAGCTAGATATGAAAAATTTGAAAAATCAGGTGTGAATGTTTACGTGTAAAATAGATATAAAAAGAAGGGATGAAAAAAATGCTAACACTAGGAATAGAATCAAGTTGTGATGAAACAGCAGTGGCAGTA
>ERZ824473.3445-NODE-3445-length-15665-cov-3.350737_pt1 | contig 15665 bp, 12 predicted proteins | sample MGYA00519874_ERZ824473 | MGnify/ENA primary metagenome ERZ824473 (study PRJEB31778, sample SAMEA3449151) | human gut metagenome | biome: human gut; feature: human-associated habitat; material: faeces | place: United Kingdom | collected 2010/2012 ... | reverse complement strand
CACGACAAACGTATAACATCATTCTGAAATACGGCATATCGTATCGTGTAGACTCTCATATACACATCGGCATATGAGAGTCTGCATGATTTATTTCCACGGCAGTCAGACCGATTTATAAAATAGCCATACAAGTATTCTAAAGATAAACTTAACCAAATTATTATGATGAAAAACTTTCTATTGTTCCCGGCAGTAGGGATAATGATTGCCGGCAGTGTCATAGGATGCAAGCCCGAAACAAACGAAGTACCTACATGCGACGGGACTATTCTTCATGCGTGGTCATGGTCATTCGACACTATTGCCGCAAATATGAAAGCCATTGCAGACGCCGGATTTGACTATGTACAGACCTCCCCGGCCAATACATGTTTCATCGGCGAGCAGGGCGGCATGGCTCTATTCAGTGAAGAAGGCGATTCTGTGAAAGGCAAATGGTATTATTATTACCAGCCAATCGACTGGAAAATCGGCAATCATCTTCTTGGCACACGTCAGCAGTTTAAAAACATGTGTGACAGCGCAGCCAAGTATGGTGTAAAAGTGATTGTCGATGTTCTTCCCAATCATACAGGTATCGGGAGTCAGCATGGAGCCGACGTTGGAAGATGAACAGATTATTCTTCTGGAAAAGACAGGGAAGTTCAAGACCGGCGATCTGATCGGATTCTATTACCAGAACAAGATTCTGTTAAAGAGAGTCATCGGACGTGCCGGCGATTATATAGACATAGACGAAGACGGTAACGTGTACGTCAATGATAAGCAACTGGATGAACCCTATCTGAAGGACAAGGCATTAGGCGAATGTGATATCACACTTCCCTACCAGGTCCCGGATGGAAAAATATTTGTTATGGGTGATCATCGTTCGAAATCGATTGACAGCCGGAGTAAGCTCGTAGGATGCGTATCCGAAGAGCAGGTGATCGGAAGAGTAGCATTCCGGCTATGGCCATTACAAGATATAGGATTCCTTAAGTAACGAAGAGAGGGAGAGATATGCAAGAGATAATCAAAAAATATGAGAAAAAAATACAAGATAAGAATGCGAAGAGGAGAAAGCTGAAGATCGTAACTGCGATTGCTTCACTGGCTGTAGTCTGTATTGTTCTATGGGCATTGATCCTTCCGGGTGTGGCAATGAGCGGCCAGCCAAAGTGCGGTAAGGAAGAACACAGACACAGCGATGCATGTTATACAGAGAAATTAACATGCGGCCAGAAAGAGACAGACGGTCACACCCATACCGACGCATGTTACAAGACAGAAAAGAAATTAATCTGTGGTCAGGAAGAAAGTGAGACCCATCAGCATACGGATGCCTGCTATCAGGAAGAGAAAACTCTGATCTGCGGCAAACAGGAAGAAGCTGCACATCACCACACCGCAGCATGCTACACCAGAGAACTCACCTGCGGCAAAGAAGAACATACCCACACAGACGAGTGCTACAGCGATCCGACAGCAGATGTAGAAAATGAAGACAGCTGGACTACGACATTCCGTCACGCAGAACTCGGTGATGACTGGGGCAAAAATGTAGCAGCGATCGCAGAGACACAGATCGGTTACAGAGAAAGCTGCAACAACTACAGTGTCAGCGAAAACAGAGAACACAAAGGTTACACCCGTTACACCGCATGGTACGGCGATTACTACAAAGACTGGGATACTGCATTCGCAGCATTCTGTATCCACTACGCAGGTGTGCCGGACGATGCATTCCCGACTGACATCAAAGCAGACGAGTGGATCAAGAAATTACAGGAAAAAGACTGGTACACAGATAAAACTTCCGAAGACTACCAGGTTGGCGATCTGATCTTCCTCCAGAAGAAAAATCAGGAGACAGACACACAGGTCGGAGTCATCAGCAAGATCTTTGAAAAAGACGGTAAGACTTACATCCAGACCATCGAAGGAAACTGCGACAATCAGGTCAAGAAGAATGAATACGCAGCAGACGACGAGAACATCTCAGGATACGGACTTCTGTGCAAGGCTCAGATGAAGTATAAGGCTGATCAGATGGCGCAGGAGAATGCGAAGAGTGAGGCTAAGGCAAGAAAGGCAGCTGCAAGAAAAACAAGTGCTCCGGTTCAGACGCAGAATGCGGATGAAGGTGATGGAGAAGATAGTGCTGTATTTTATAGTGATGATAATGTAAATGCAAAATCAACAATTGATGAACGAGTGACTGTAAATGTATCAGCAAAAGATACTGTAGCAAATGGAGAAAATGGACAGACATTATATGTTAATGTTAATTCTACATGCTCAAATTCTGAAATAGATGGTACCAAAGTCAGAATTGATATCACTAATCTTCCAGACGGTGTTACACTGGCAGGATTTTCTGATAATAAGATGACCATACATTATGGAAATAATAATTCTCAGACGATGGAAATCGAATTAAAAGAAGAAAACGGAAAGAAATATGTTGAATTTACACAGCCGGCAGGAGCAACTGTGAACTTTGACCTGACATTCAATTCTGAAAACGGTATTATGGGAAAAGAGTCAAAGGTTACAGTTACCCCAACAATCGAAAATGCAACAGATAAAGATAAATGTTCAAATCCGGTAACATTAACATGGACAGGCAATAATACATGGAGAAACCTCCAGAAGACAGTGGATAAGGAAAAGATAACGGTCAGCAAAGGTGAAAATAATAAAGACCAGTTAGACGGAAAATTATATTATACGATTACCGCAGAGCAGGCTAATGGAGACGGTAAAGGTGATAAAGGAGCTATTTGGACCAAAGAGGTTACTGTGACAGATACTCTGACACTTCCAAATGGAATGAAATTTCCAGATGGAGTATATGTAGATCAAGACCAGAAAGTAATCAGAGACAAAGATGGAAATATATTATTTTCATTTACGAATTTAGATAAAGAAAAAATACAAAGTATTAAGCTTGAAGGTAATCAAATTAAATATATAGTAACTATTCCAAATCCACATATGAAAAATGGTGTTCCGACAGAGGAAATGGAAAATATAAATTTGAAGTGTGAACTTGATGTATCCAAAATTGTTGTAAAAGAAAATTATACATCTCAAGATCAAGCTAGGCAGGATAAAATCGTTAATGAAGCAACAATTAAGACCACTGCCTATAAAGGACCGGATAAATATGAAGATACTAAAAGAGTTGAATCATATCCGGAGTTGTCAACGGGATTCACACTTACGAAAAAAGCAGATAAAGAAGGAGAAAGTGTAAAGGCTGGAGATACCATAGAATATACTATTACTGTAAAAAATACAGGTAATCTGTTGATGAGTGGAAAGGATAAAGATGGAAATCCAATATATGTTACAGACAAGTTGCCGAAGTATCTGGTATTAACAGATGAACAGAAGAAAAAACTCGAAGATCAGGGAGCAACTATAGAGAATGGCGTTATTAAATGGGCACCAGGAAAAATACAAGCAGGCGAATCCAAAGAAATCAAATTTAAAGTAAATGTTGCATCACTTGAAGCAATGAAGGATGTAGGTAATAATACAAAGATTGAAAATAAGGCTTCATACTCTGGAACAACAGATCCTTCAAAAGTATATTATAAAAAACCAAAGCTGGAAATTAAGAAAACTAGTAATAAAGATAAGGTTTCCAATGGTGATACAATTACATATACTGTAACGATTGAAAATAAGGAAGATTTTGAAACATTAGAACAAGTAATTGAAGATTCACTTCAGAATGGTCTAATTTTCCAGAATATGGTTGATGAGAATGGTAAGATATTATCACTAACAGATGGAAAATTTAATGCTGAGTCAACTGCAAATAGTGGAAAGCATGAAGTGCAATTGAAACAGGATGGTCAGAAACTGATATGGACGCTTGGAAAATTGGCACCGAATGAAAAAATTACTTTGTATTATACGTGTAAAGTTGACACGGATCAGATGAATTCATCGAACATTGTTAATGTGGCTAAAAGTAATACAACTGGTGAAAGTTCGAATAATACAAAAACAGATGTCAATAATCCGATTTCTGTAGATAAAAAAGTAGATGGCACAGATGGAGGGAAAACATACCACGTAGATGACGTGCTGGATTATAGTATTCCAATCAAAAACGCAGAAGGCGATAAAGCAAGCAAGAATAATAATATTATTTTGAAGGATGTAGTGCCAGCAGGATTGATACCGGAAGGTTGTAAACTTTACAAAAATGAGTCGGAAAAACAATGGGGGAAGGATTTAAAAGCAAATAATTTAACAGAGCAGAATATTACATTCCTGGATTATGCGAAAGACTGGAGTGTATACTGGGGTAAGTATTATACCATTATCAATGGCGAGATTGTTCAAGTTACAAAAGAACATGACAATGGTGGCAGATTAAATAAAATCAACTTGGAATGGTATATTGGTTCCATGAGGTCAGGAGAAAGCATAACCAAAACATATAAAACGAAGTTATATATGTTAGATTCACAAATTGAATCGGGAAATAAAATTGCATACACAAATAACGCAACTGCAGGTGGTGCAAGCGATTCAGTAACAATATATGGAAAAGATCAGAGTGGAGTCATTAAATTAACAAAACAAGTTAAAGGTGATATCAAGTATGATCAATTAACAGACGTACAAAAAAAGTCGATTCGATTTAAAATCACTTGTAATAGTCCGTTTTATATGAAAGAAATTTCTCTTGCTGATTTTTCAAGAACGGGAAGTGAAACAGCAGAATACATATTGTCAAAGCTTCCATATGGAAAATACACAATTGAAGAAATTAGTTCGAATATAGAAGGACTGAATAATACAGTTACAATAGAAGGAGGAGATAGTGGAAAAGTTACAGGTAATTCCGTAAGAGTAACTTTATCAGACACAAATAATAAACAAAAAGCGGAAATCAAAATTAAAAATGAATACGAAAATGCAGATACAGCAAAAGTAGATATTCAAAAGAGCGTATGGGAAATAAGAGATAATAGTGATCAATGGCATTATACTGCATTATCTAACAAATCAATGTTTGATATAAGTAGTAATAAAGGCGATTATACAGGTAATTATGTGATTTACAATATTTCTGTAATCAATACTGGAAATAAAGATACGCTCATTAAAGATTTGATAGATGAATTACCAGAAGGAATGGAATTTGTAGGAATAAGAAGTGATCTTTGGAATAGTACACCAGCATATTTCATAAATGAAACAACAACTAATATTGAAGGAACAGGTGATAAGACTAATCTTAATAAAAGTAGTTTAGTAAATGGAGAAAAAATAGAAGTTGTAAATAAAACAACTGATAGAATATCATTCCAAATTGGTGGAAAGAATGGAACTAAACTTGAAAAAGGAAAGGCAATCACATTCTTTGTAATGTGTAAAGTTGATCCAAATGTTACACTGGATGTTCCGCTTGAGAATACAGCAAACTTAATTGTTGATTCAAATGTTGAATACAAAGAATATGGCGAAATCAAGATGAAAGGTACGAAAGATGATGGTTATCAGAATAACGGTGGTACAACAGATGAGGGAATAAATTCTGATGGAAAACGAGTAATATCATCTTCGGTATCTATTATGCCAACAAAGGCTGTTGTCCCGGGAATTAAGAAAACTGCTAAGGCATATATTGCAACTGGTAAAAAAGGCAAGGATATAGAAGAAATCACTGATGCTAATAAAAAGAATAATATCCAGCCTCAGGCAACCGTTAAGTGGGAAGTTGAACTGTTAAATGATGGCACAGTTCCAATCAAAGAATATACAGTAAAAGATGAAGTTGATTCGCCATTCTATATCTTAAGAAAGAAGGATGCAGAAGACTTAGAGATAACAGATGAAAAATATAAAGTGTTCCGTATAGAAATAAAAGATTCTTATAATAATACAATTAAAACAAAAAATCTAAGTGAAAATGTATGGAATCAAATTGGAACAAATAAGCAGCAGAGTATTACACTAAATATAAATGATACAGATTTAATTATTCCAGTTGGTGGAAAAGCAGTATTTACTTACACAAAGAATGATGATTATGCAAACGCAATTTATAATAACGATGCAGTATTTACACCAACGGTAGACAATCATGCCAGATTTGATGCGAATAGCGTAAGAACGGGAGAATTAGTGAGTGATTCTACTGGAAGATATACAGGAGTAAAAGCAACGGATAGTGTTTATGCATTGGGCGATTATGGTTCATTCTCATGGAAGACAATAGAAGAAAAAGCAAATGCCACAAACCATGGAGTGGGATATGATTCACAGAATAATTACATTTCAATAGATGATGAAAATTCAGACAAGAAAGTTGTATATAGCAATAATATTGAAAATGTAAGTAAAAATGATTTCCATGATATGGTTATAACAGATTTGATGCCATATAGAGGCGATACTGGTGTACTGAATCAGAATGACAGAGGTAGTCAGTTTACTGTAGATTATCTCGGAAATATGAAAATATACTTAAAAGCAAATGAGTCAGATCAGAATCCAGTGGAATTAGTAAAAGACCAAGATTACACGATTAAATATTCCTCAAAAGTATCGTTTACAGATGAAGAGATGAGAGGAAATCTTGGAGATGAATGGCATGATAATTGGGAGAATGGAGATAAATCATTCTGTATTGTAATGAATAGAGATTCGTTCAAATTAGAGCCAGGAAAGATATTAACAACACAGTATGAAGGATTGATTTCAGGAGATGCAAATCCAGGTGAAATTGCTTGGAATAGTTTTGGCTATCGTTATAATGCAAAAAATACAAATGCACAGCAATATACAGAACTGCGTGCAGAACCACCAAAAGTAGGACTTAAGATTCAGAACAAACCGACTATTGAAAAAGAAGTTGTGGATGGAGATGGCAATACACAGAAATATGATGAACATAAGAAATTTACATTTGCAATATATGAAGGAGAAGAGATAACAGGCGCACCTCTGACTACATTTGAAATTTGTCAGGGTGGATCAATTAAATTAAATTCTCTGAAAAATAATGGAGTTGCAATCCTTCAGAAAGGTCATAAATATACGGTTACAGAGACAGACACAAATGGCTATACATTTGTAGGTGTTGGTTCGAAGGGTGAGACATTAAATAGTACAAACAAATATACATTTACGTATACTACAGATAATGATTTCACAATTGTATTTAGAAACCGATATGAATCTTACAGACTTCCATCAACCGGAGGGACAGGAACCACAGGTTACCTTGCAGGAGGCGCAGCACTGATGTGTCTGGCAGCTATGCTTTATGGATATCAATTGAGGCGTAAGCGGGAAAGGGGGACGATGTAAGCCTCGTTTCCCGGCGAAAGCCGGAGATATCCCATATATATGTAACAAAATACAAAAGGTAAATTTTAAAGAAAAGGAGATTACAACATGAAAAAGATGAAGAAACTTTTATCATTAGTGCTTTCAATTGCTATGGTTGTAGCAATGGGTGTGACTGTATTTGCCGATTCGCCAAATACATGTAGCATTTCAATTAAAGAAGCTAAAACAGGACACGCATATTCCGCATATCAGATTTTCTCAGGAAAATTAGAAGAGCAGACTTTATCAGATGTAGCATGGGGAGCAGGAGTAGATACAACAACTTCTGTAGAAGGAAAGACATTAATTCAGGCTATCAATGCAATTGATGGATTCGCAAGTTGTACAGATGCAAAATCTGTTGCAAAAGCATTAGATGGCAAGACTTCAGCTGTAGTAGATCAGTTTGCTAAAGTTGTAGATAAATATCTGGCAACAGCAGCTGGAACAGCAACAGCACCGGCAGATGGAAAATATACAATTTCAGGATTAAGCGCAGGATATTATTTCGTAAAAGATACAGCTGATATTTCTGGTCATGATGCACAGACAAAATTCATCGTTGAAGTATTAGGAAATAAAGCAGTTGACCCAAAATCTTCTGTACCAACAGTAGAGAAGAAAGTAAAAGAAAAAAATGATACAACAGGTGAGGAAACAGGATGGCAGGATGCAGCAGATTATGATATTGGTGATAATGTGCCATTCCAGTTAACAGGAACAATGCCGAGCACACTTGCTGATTATGATACATACTCATACACATTTACAGATACATTATCAGCAGGTCTTACACGTAATAATGATGTAAAAGTTTATTTGGTAAATGGAGAGGATAAAACTGATGTTACAACTGCATTTACAATTAGTAATGTGGTTGATAACAAATTTACAGTAAATTGTCCTGATGTAAAAAGTATTGTTGGAGTAACAGTAACAACAAGTAGCAAATTTGTTGTAGAATACACAGCAAAATTAAATACAAGTGCAGTAATCGGTTCTGTTGGAAACCCAAATAGAGTTGATCTGACATTCTCTAATAATCCGAATGGTGAAGGAACTGGAAAAACTCCTGAAGACAAAGTTATTGTATTTACATACAAGATTGTTGCTAATAAAGTTGATGAAAACAATCAGCCACTGGAAGGTGCCGGATTCACATTATACAAAATTGTAAATGGACAAGAAGTTAAGGTTGGAAATGAAATTACCGGAGTAACAACTTTCGAATTTAAGGGAACAGATGCTGGTGAATATGTTTTAAAAGAGACAAAAGTACCAGCAAAATATAATAAAGCAGAGGATCTTCATTTTACAGTAAATGCAACATATGATACAAATTCTGTAGACCCTAAACTGACAGACTTAAGTGTAACTGGTAATAATACATTTAATACAAGCATAACAGGTGAAAATGACGGTTCTGCAACAACAACAATCGTCAACAAAAAAGGTTCCGTATTACCATCCACAGGTGGAATCGGTACAACAATCTTCTACGTAATCGGTGGTATCCTCATGGTAGGTGCTGGCGTAATCCTTGTTTCAAGAAGACGCAGAAGCAAATAATTAACATTTCATACGTTAGAAAAAATGAACTAACACATACACATATCGTCGCAGCACGCCGCCCCCGGCGGCTGCGGCAAATGTGCATAAAGATAATTATTAAAAAAGATTAGAAACTATACAGCTTTAGGGAGAACATTATGAAGAAGAACAGAACAAACATAATTTTATTATTGATCTTTCTCATAGGGCTCTCCGTGATGCTGTATCCGTCATTCAGTAACTACTGGAACGACCGCCACCAGTCGAAGGCGGTGGCATCTTATAACAGTCAGGTTCAGAAGATGAACAAGACGGATTATAAGAAGATGTTTGCAGAGGCTGAAGCATACAATAAGGAACTCCGTAACGTAGCACATCCGTTTGAGAATTATAAGGAAGTGCCGGGATATGACAATATCCTCGATGTTACCGATACAGGAATTATGGGATACGTCACGATAGACAAGATCAAGGTAGAGCTTCCAATCTATCATGGAACGTCGGAAGGCGTACTGCAGATTGCAGTCGGACATCTGGCAGGATCCAGTTTACCGGTTGGAGGCAAAGGTACACATACCGTTTTGTCGGCGCACAGAGGACTTCCGTCTGCCAAGTTATTTTCGAACCTGGACAAGCTGGAAGAAGGCGATACATTTGAGATCACCGTACTGAATAAGAAGATGACTTATCAGGTGGATCAGATCCATATCGTAAATCCTGACAATCTGAAAGACCTGCAGGTGGATCCGGACAAGGATTACTGTACACTTATGACATGTACACCTTACGGGATCAACACGCACCGTCTTCTGGTACGGGGAGTCAGGGTGGATGGCACTGCGGACGCCTATGTTCCGGCAGATGCATATCAGATCGAGCCTAAGGTAGTAGCGGTGGCTACGACGATCGCGCTAGTAACATTGGCAATGGTATATGTAGTGATCTCCTGGATCGTAAAATGCAGGAAGAGGACAGCAGTAAAAGAAAAAGATGAAGAAATTTAAGAAGATATTGCCGAATCTGATCGTCGGACTGATCTTTCTCACAGGTCTTGTAATATTTACTTATCCTACGATATCGGATCAGTGGAACAAGCTTCACCAGAGCCATGCGATCGCAAGCTATGAGAAACAGGTCGAGAAAATGTCAGAGACGGACTTTAAGTCGGCATGGGAAGAAGCAGAAGCTTATAATGAGACGATAACAACGAATACATTTCACGGAGATGCATTTTCCCAGGAGGAAAAGAATCTCCGGAATACACCTTACTGGAAGGTGCTGAATCTTGGGGATAACGGACTGATGGGTTACATATCCGTTCCAAAGATCAAGCAGAAGCTTCCAATCTACCACGGCACATCGGACGGGGTACTGCAGATCGCTGCGGGACATATGTCAGGGACGAAGCTTCCGATCGGCGGCGAGGGCAATCACAGTGTACTTGCGGCGCACAGAGGACTTCCGAGTGCCAAGCTGTTCAGTGATCTGGACAAGATGAAGAAAGGTGATAAATTCTACATTCATGTACTGGATAAGACACTGGCTTATGAAGTGGATCAGATCATGCCGATGGTAGAGAAGGATGACACAGAGACACTGACGAACGCCATGCAGAATACCGAAGGTGAAGATTATGTCACATTGTTCACCTGTACGCCGTACGGGATCAACAGTCACAGGCTTCTGGTCAGAGGTGTGAGAACAGAGTATCATGGTGAGGATGAAGAGAAAGTAAGCGACGAGACGATGTTACAGTCGGTGAAAGATTACTACATGCTGTATGTATTGCTTGCCGTCGCAATATTGATATTACTGGTTATTATTTTCAAATTGATAAAACGCAGAAAGCAGAATTAGGCAACAGAGTGTCCAAGGAGGGAAAAGGATGAGAAATACGAAGGCAAAAAGAAAATATCTGGCGGGACTTACCGCAGTGGCACTGATTGCTGTGATCGCTAAGCTTCCGTCGACATTTGCGGCGAATGCGGTTGATACAGACAGGAACTGCAGCCTGACGGTGAATGTGGCAGACAGTGGTTCCTATGCGGATGATCTGGCAAATGCAGCAATTGACGTTAAGCTTTATAAGGTGGCAGATGTTGCGAAGACCGGAGCATTTACATCGACAGAGAATTTCAGTTCACTGAAGATCGAAGATGTGAAGTCCGGAGAGGAGAACTGGGAGCAGACAGCGAAGGATGCAGTGAAGATTGTTGATGATAAGAAGATTACATCGGACGGGGAACTGACCGTAACAGGTGGAACGGGAACAAAGAATTCCTTGAGTTGTGGATTGTATCTGGTGAAAGCAGAGAAAGCCGATACCGACCGCTACAGTTTCAGCTTTAATCCATATATCATTTCTCTTCCGGACAACCTCTACTATCAGTCAAAGGATCCGGAGGATGATGCATGGATCTATGATGTGACTTCCGGACTGAAGCCGGAGCAGGAATCCAGATACGGAAGCCTGAAGATCCGCAAGACGCTGCAGGACTTCAACGCATCGTTAAAAGAGGCAACATTCGTATTCCAGGTAGAGGGAACGGACGATGAAGGAAATGTTGTGTACAGTAACGTGGCATCGACAACATTTGATGCGGCCGGAACGAAAGAGGCTGTATTAGATAAGATCCCGGCCGGTGCACACCTGACGGTTACGGAAGTATACAGCGGTGCAAGCTATAAGCTCACCTCTGCGGAATCGCAGGAGACAACGATTGTTGCGGATCAGACAATGGAAGTGGATTTCAGCAATACATATGATGATAAGATCGTACCTGGCTATGGCGTGACGAATCATTTTGAATATGATGAAAACAACGGATGGAATTGGTCACAGCTTCAGGACAATACAGAGACACAGAAGTAAGGAGGGCCGGAGATGAAGGGCAGATTTATGAAGAACAAGACATTCTGGCTCGGAGCCGCTGCGATCGTGATGGCGGGCAGCCTGACTGCACAGAGTGCGATGGCATATTTTACAACCTATGTAAAGGCAAAGGGTGGATATGAGATCACGCTTGGTTCGGAGACGGAGATTGAAGAGAAGGTCAAAGACATGACCAAAGAGATCACGATATCGAATACAGGAAAGACAGACTGTTATGTGAGAGTGAAGGTATTCTGCGGAAGCCAGCTTGACATCAAGTTCTCGGGAGCTGTGAATGACAAGGGTGAAGATTACTGGACACTTGGCGATGACGGATACTGGTATTACAGTGAGATCCTTCCGACGGGAGGCAAGAGTGAGGTCCTGAATGCGAAGATCGAAGTTCCGGAAGATTACAAAGATACTTTCAATGTTGTAGTGGTTCAGGAATGTACACCGGTACAATACAACGCAGACGGAACAGCGGTTGATGCGGTTAAGGCGGACTGGAATGTAAAAGTAGATACGAAGACTGACATCGGAGTAGCAGATCCTGCCAGTGGAGAGGAGGCAGCCGAATAATGAGACGTATAGGAAGATTTTTACGTGGAAAGAAAGGCACATTACTTCTTGGAGCGGCAGCGGGGATCCTCCTGCTTTACAGTGCCATAGGAAGTACGAAGGCGGCACTGACGTACTTCAGTGAGAATTACACCGCGCAGGTGGAGATGAAAGATATCGGTGTGACGCTGGTGGAGACATCGGCACAGGGAAGCAAGGACATTTCTTCCAGAGATTATACCGGAAAAGACGATAAATGGACGGATGTAGATAAAAAAACATGGGATGGAGCTTCGGGCGAACTGCTTGGAGATATGTTAGATCAGACCGGTGGTAAGCTGCAGCTTGGCACAAAGTATAAAGAAGAATTGTCTGTAAAGAATACCGGAACAATTGATGAGTACGTAAGAGTACGTATTTATAAGAACTGGACGAAGAAGGACGGTAAAAAAGAGACGACACTTTCTCCTTCACTGATCCTGTTAAATATGACCAATAACGGATGGATCATCGATGAAGAGAATTCGACCGAAGAGCGCACGGTTCTCTACTGGCCGCAGATTCTGAAAGTCGGAGCGCAGACACCGGCACTTTCGGATACATTGATGATCGATGATTCGATCGGTAAGAAGGTTACCACAACGCCGACAGAAGAAAATGGAGTGAAAAAGAAAGTTACAACATTTAATTATGATGGAGTGAAATTCAATCTGGAAGCAGAAGTGGATGCGGTTCAGACACATAATGCAGCCGATGCGATCAAGAGTGCATGGGGTGTGGATGTCAATGTAGCCGGAGACGGATCCATTAGTCTGAAATAACGTGAGGAGGAGTAAGAGCATGAAGAAGAAATGGCTTGCATCGGTTCTGGCATTGTTGTTGGCGGTAACTCCGATCACGGCGTATGCAGAAGATTTTTCCGGTGGAGATGGCTGGAAGGTATCTTTCGATGGAAAGAAGATGACCAGCACATTCAAGAATACGGATATAGATGATAAGATATATGAGATGGAACCGGGAGATACGGTTGACTTCCATATACAGCTGAAGAATGAATACAAGCAGACGACGGACTGGTATATGACCAATAAGGTTCTGGAAAGTCTGGAGGATGCGCAGACCGTAGCGGAAGGCGGAGCGTATTCCTACATATTAACGTATATCAAACAGGATGGAACAAAAGAGACATTATACAGCAGTGAAGAAGTCGGTGGTGAGACGAAGAATGCCAGCGGAGAAGGTCTTCACCAGGCAACCAACTCTCTGAAAGATTATTTCTATCTGGACCGTCTGAAATCCGGACAGTCTGGCGAGATCACATTGAAGGTGAAGCTGGAAGGTGAGACGCAGGGAAATACTTATCAGGATACACTGGCAAAACTGCAGATGAATTTCGCGGTAGAGCTTGTGGATGACAGTACAACACCGGGGACACCGGACAATCCGACGAAGACACCGCCTAAGAAGTCTCCATCCAAAACAACGGTTAAGACCGGTGATAACAGCCGCGTCCTGTTGTATTCGGTTATCGCACTGATCGCCGGACTGGTATGTGCCGGGGCGGTTGTCTACAATGTAAGACAGAACCGGGAAGATGCGGAAGAAGTATCATCAAAAGCAGCAAAGAAAAATACACGTCAAAGGAGGTCTAGATAACATGAAGCTTGGTAAGATGCTGAAAAAAGGACTCCTGACCGTGTGTACCTGTGCACTTGTAATGGCACAGACAGGGCTTTGCACTGCATTTGCAGAAAAAGGCGGTAACGAGAAGGAATATATGTATACGGTGACGCTGTATGCGGGAAAAGAAGGAACATTTGCCGATGGCAGCAGTGAGGTGAAGATCACCGGATTAAAGACGGGGGATGTCGTATCTTTCGCAGGCCAGATCGGCGGTGTGCAGCTGAAGGACAGCGGGAAATATTATGTAAAAGGTGTACGAGAAAGCGGTAAGGATAATAACACCGTGAGTGCGCCTGCATTTACCGTAGACAGTGACAGGGAATATGTCGTAGCTTACGGTATCAAAGGAGATATGGTCTCTTATACTGTGAATTATCAGGACGAGTCCGGCAATGCGCTGAGACAGAGTGAGAAGTTCTATGGTGTAGTCGGAGACAAGCCGGTTGTGGCATTCCAGTATATTGACGGATATCAGCCGCAGGCTTATAATCTGACTAAGACATTAAATAGTAACGAAGCTGATAATGTATTTACATTTACATATAAGAAGATTGCGTCCGGCTCTGATACGAATAATGGCAGCAATGGTTCCAATTCCGGTAATGGCACAGGTACAAATACGGATAATTCCGGTACAGGTACGAACACCGGTAATACAGGCAATAATGGTACGGGTGCTGCGAATACAAATAATAACGGCAACACAGGTGCAGCAGATAATGCAGGTACCGGCAATGCAACGAATAATACTGCGGGCAATAATCAGACAGACAACGGACAGACAGTGGAGTCAGCAGATGCAGAGACACCAAAGGAGCAGGTGGACCTGGACGATGAGGAGGTGCCGAAAGCTAAGATCAATGCAGATCAGAAGGCAAAGGGACGCCCGGCAGGAGTGATGTATGCACTGGCAGGAATCGCACTGGCAGCAATTCTTGGCATTATCATATTGATCGTAACATTCAGAAAGAAAAAACATGCAGATGAGTAAAGCGGAGAACAGACGTGGAAAAGAAGAAAAAATCAAAATCTGCAGCCGTATGTAATATCACAGGAGGATTACTATTAGTCTTAGTAATCCTCCTGTGTGTGCCTTTAACGGTTCCGAGGTTATTCGGCTGCCAGATATATACCGTAGTAAGTGGAAGTATGGAACCGGCGATCCCGACAGGGAGTATTGTCTATGTAAAAGGAACAGAGGCATCGGAAGTGAATAAGGATGATGTGATTGCATTCTATAGTGACAACGATTCGGGAGCGATCATTACACACCGGGTTGTGAAGAATCAGGTTGTATCCGGCCGATTCATTACCAAAGGGGATGCCAATGAGAAGAAAGACGTGACACCGGTGGATTATGATAACCTGATCGGAAAGGTAGTACTGTCTGTCCCGGTGCTGGGAAGTCTTCTGGCGATCATGACCGAGCCAGCAGGAAAGATCGCAGCAGCATGCCTGATCGCAGCAGCAATCATACTTAGAATCATTGCTGAGAGACTACAGAAAAAGCAGTGAAAATACCCGCGGAAAGAAAATGTAAAAAATATGAAAAAAGTAATTGACATTCACATTAAGGCTTGTTATAATTACTTTCGTTGGAGAAATACTCAAGAGGCTGAAGAGGCGCCCCTGCTAAGGGTGTAGGTCGGGT
>ERZ824473.3431-NODE-3431-length-15697-cov-2.740954_pt1 | contig 15697 bp, 9 predicted proteins | sample MGYA00519874_ERZ824473 | MGnify/ENA primary metagenome ERZ824473 (study PRJEB31778, sample SAMEA3449151) | human gut metagenome | biome: human gut; feature: human-associated habitat; material: faeces | place: United Kingdom | collected 2010/2012 ... | reverse complement strand
CAATTACTACATTAAATGGCTATAGTGGACTTGTATCATGGTCTGGAACTGCATTTGAATATTTAATGCCAAATATAAATATTCCTAAATATGAGGGAAGCTTATTAGACGAGTCTTGTAAGTTTATGGAAATGTGTCAAATTGAATATGCAAAAAAACTAAATTTACCATGGGGAATATCAGAAGCGGCTTTTAACTTAAAAGATTTACATTCAAATTATCAGTATAAAGCATTTGGAGTTCCATGGCTTGGACTTAAAAGAGGACTTGCAGATGAATTTGTTGTTTCTAGTTATGGAAGTGTTTTAGCCATAAATGAAAAATCAAAAGAGGTTGTAAAAAACTTAAAACTAATGGAACAATATGGGGCAAAAGATAAATACGGATTTTATGAATCAATAGATTTTACACCACAAAGAGTGGAAAAAAATGAAAGGGCAAGCATAGTAAAAACGTATATGGCACATCATCAAGGGTTAATTTTACTATCTATAAACAATTTATTTAATAACAATATTTTGCAAAAAAGATTTATGAAAAACCCAGAAATTGAAGCTGTATCTGTTCTATTACAAGAAAGAAAACCAGAAAAATATATAGTAACTAAAGAAGATAAAGAAAAAGTAGAAAAATTAAAATATTTAGATTATGAAGATTATATTATAAACACATACCAAAAAGTAGATGAAAGACTAATAAGAAGTAATATAATTTCAAACGAAAATTATACAATAGGAATTAACCAAAAAGGAGCAGGTGTTAGTAAATATAAAGACTTGTATATAAATAGATTTAAAGTAACAGATGATTATATGCAAGGTATATATTTTTATGTAAAAAATATAAAAACAAAAGATATTTGGACAACAAATTATCCACAAAATGATTTAAAAAAGGTAAATTATGAAACAAGCTTTATGCCAGATAAAGATGAAACTAAAATAAGATATGGAAATATTAAAAGCAAAGTTACAATAACAGTAGATAGTAATGAACCTGTAGAAATAAGAAGACTAAGTTTAGAAAATATAGGAAATGATGAAGAAATACTTGAAATAAGTTCATATTTTGAACCGGTATTATCAACAAAAGCACAAGAATATGCTCATCCAGCATTTAACAATTTATTTTTAAAATTTGATTATGATGAAGAAAAAAATATTTTAATAGTAAAAAGAAAAGAAAGAAAAGAAGATGATCAAGAACCTTATCTTGCAAGTTCACTTTTTGAATCAGGACAAGAAGAACATGAACTAGAATATGAAATAGATAAAGAAAAATTACTTGGCAGGGGAAATTTAGATATTCCAAATATGATAAAAAATTCAATACCATTTTCTAAAAAGTTAGGACTTGTAACAGAGCCAGTTATAGCATTTAAAAGAATAATAAAAATAAAGCCAAATGAAACAAAGAATATAGACTTAATTTTATCTGCAAATTTTGATAAAGAAAAAGCAATTTATAATTTAGAAAAATACAAAATAGAAGAAAATGTAAAAAAGGCATTTGAACTATCAAAAGCAAGAGTAGAAGCGGAAAGTAGATATTTAAGAATAAAAGGTAAAGATATAGACAATTATCAAAAAATGCTATCATATATTATTTTTCAAAACCCAGCAAAAAGTTTATATTTAAAAAAATATAAAAACAAAACATTTAATCAATCTGAACTATGGAAATATGGAATTTCTGGAGATCTTCCAATAATTTTGGTTAAAATAAATGATGCAAATGAAAGTTATGTTGTAAAAGAAGTGTTAAAGGCATATGAATACTTTAAAACAAAGAATGTTTTAGTAGATATTGTTATTTTAGATGAAGAAAAATATAGTTATGAGAACTATGTAAAAGAAGAAATTGAAGGTGCAATTTTAAATAGTCAGATGGCATATTTAAAAAATATAAAAGGTGGGATTTTTACTCTTTCTGTTGCAGAAATGGAAAGAAATGATATAGAACTAATAAACTTTGTTTCTTCAATAATAATAGATGGCAAAAAAGGTGGAATTACAAATAATTTAAAAGAAATAGAAGAAGAATATTTAGAAAACTATAAAGAAATAGGACAAGAAGAGCAAATGCCAGTAATTACTGAAGAATCTAATGAAGATATAGATATTATGCAAAATGTAGAAGATATAAAATATTACAATGAATATGGTGGATTTTCTAAAGATGGTAAAGAATATTTAATAAAGGCAAATAAACAAAATAGACTTCCTACAGTATGGAGCCACATTTTAGCAAACGAAAAGTTTGGAACACTTGTAACACAAAGTATGGGAGGTTATACTTGGTATAAAAATAGTAGATTAAATAGAATTACAAGCTGGGAAAATAGTGCAAATTATGACATTCCGCCAGAGGCAATATATTTAAAAGATATAGATACCAAAAAAACTTGGTCACTTGGTTTAAATCCAATGCCAGATGACAAAAATTATAATGTAATATATGGATTTGGCTATTCAAAATATATACACAAAAGTGATGGAATAGAGCAGGAATTAGAGGTGTTTGTGCCAAAAGAAGATAGTATAAAGGTTCAAATTTTAAAATTAAAAAATACAACACAAGCAAAGAAAAGATTAAAATTAATTTATTATACAAAGCCAGTATTGGGTGAAGATGGTGTAAAATCTAATGGTTATATTAACTTAGATTATGATAAAAATAATAATATTATTCTTGCAAAAAATATGTATTTAAGTGAATTGCTACAATCAATTGCATATGTTTCATGTAGTGAAAAAATAAAATCATATACAGGAAATAAAAATTTCTTTTTTGGGAAAGGTGGAATACAAAATCCAGATGGAATAAAAAAAGTTAGTTTAAATAATGAAAATTCACTTGGTCAAAATACCTGTATTTGTTATGAAATAGAAATAGAAGTTGAAAGCTTTTCTGAAAAGGAAATATCTATATTAATAGGCGCAGAAGATAATATTATTGACTGTAAAAACATGTCTTATAAATATAGCAAAATACCAAATTGTAAGCAAGAGCTAAATGATGTAAAAAGTTATTGGAAAGAACTTTTAGGAAGAATTCAAGTATATACACCTCTTGAGTCTGTAAATATAATTTTAAATGGTTGGCTAGCATATCAAACTATAGAAAGCAGACTACTTGGAAGAACAGGCTTTTACCAGTCTGGGGGAGCATATGGATTTAGAGACCAACTGCAAGATACGTTTGGATTAAAATATTTGGACCCAGATTTATTAAAAAATCAAATAATTAAGCATAGTAAGCATCAATTTTTAGAAGGTGATGTAGAACATTGGTGGCATGAAGAAACAAAAAAGGGAATAAGAACTAAATTTTCTGATGATTTATTATGGCTTGTTTTTGCAACTATTGAATATATTTTGTTTACAGGAGATAAAAATATTTTAGACATAAAAACAAAGTATATTACAGGCCAAGAACTTGCAGATGGTCAAGATGAAAAATATGATGTATATTTGCCATCTGATGTTTTAGAAAGTATTTATGATCATTGTAAAAAAGCAATTGAAAAGTCTTTAAATTTTGGTGAACATGGTCTTCCTAAAATAGGTTCTGGGGATTGGAATGATGGATTTAGTACGGTTGGTAATAAAGGAAAAGGCGAAAGTGTATGGCTTCGGATTTTTCATGTATTATATTTTAGATAATTTTATTCCTATTTGTGAAGAAAAAGGAGATATAGAATTAGCCAATAAATATAAAATGATAAATTTAAATTTAAAAAAGGCTTTAAATGTAGTTGCTTGGGATGGTAGATGGTTTAAAAGAGCTTTTATGGATGATGGCAATTGGCTTGGAAGTATGGACAATGATGAGTGTAGAATTGATAGTATTGCTCAAAGTTGGGGTGTTATTTCAAATGCCGCTGATAATGATAAAAAGTTTATTTCAATGGAGAGCTTGGAAAATCATTTAGTAAATAAGGATGCTGGAATCATAAAATTACTTGATCCCCCATTTGAAAAGGGTAAGCTAAAACCTGGTTATATAAAAGCATATTTACCTGGTGTAAGAGAAAATGGTGGTCAATACACACATGCATCTTGCTGGGTAATTATTGCACAAACATTACTAGGATTTGGAAACAAAGCCCTAGAACTATATAAAATGATAAATCCAATAGAGCACAGTAGAACAAAAGATTCTGCTAACAAATACAAGGTTGAGCCATATGTAATACCAGCAGATATATATGGAGAAGGAAACTTGGCAGGAAGAGGTGGCTGGACATGGTATACAGGTTCATCTAGTTGGTATTATAAAACAGGAATTGAATATATATTAGGCTTGAAAGTTGAAAAAGGAATTTTGAAAATTAAGCCATGTATTCCAAACAGTTGGAAAGAATATACTATAAAATATCAATGGAAAGAAAGCATATATAATATAAAAGTAGAAAATCCAAATGGAAAAAATACTGGAATAACAAAAATACTATTAAATGGAAACGAAGTTGAAAATAATATAAAATTAGATGGAACAAGAAATATATATAACATAAATGTTATAATGTAAATAAAAAACTTAAATAAAGAAAAAACAATGTTATTCTTTATTTAAGTTTTTTAATGTTATTTTATGAATTTTTAGTTGGAATTTTTTTAAATTAATGGTAATATATAATAGACAAAATATAAAAAGAAGGGAAAATAAATGAAAAAATCACTTGTAAAAAATAACTTAAAAGCAATAATAAAAACCAGAAGAAGATTTTTTTCAATTCTTGTTATGGCTTTTTTAGGTGTTGGATTTTTTGCAGGCCTTGTTGCTACAAGCCCAGATATGCTAGCCAGTTTAGATAAATATGCAAGACAAAATAAAATGCAAGATATAAATATAATTTCAACATTAGGACTAACAGATGATGATATAGAGGCTTTAAACAAATTAGAGCAAATAGATGGAGCATATGGAATAAAAACAAAAGACTCAATAACAAAAATAGATGAGAAAGAAAAAATATGTAAAGTAATTGAATACAATGAAAATATAAATTTACCATCACTAATAAATGGGAATATGCCACAAAATAATGATGAATGCTTGCTTGATGAAGGATATGTTGGAGTACAAAATCCAAATGATTTTATTGGTAAAACAATTGTACTAGAAAATGAAGATAAAGATGAGGATGAAAACCCAATATTTACAAAGAAGGAATTTAAAATTGTTGGAATTGTAGAGTCACCATTATACATATCAAATGAAAGAGGAAATACATCTATAGGAAGTGGAAACATATCATATTTTATATATGTAAAAGATGGAGTAATTAATACTAATTATTATACAGAAATAGGAGTAAAAGTAAGCAACGCAAATAATGTAGTAACAAATAGTGATGATTATATAAGTATAATAGAAAATGCAAAACAAGAAGTAGAAAATATAAAAGAGCAAAGGCAAGATGCAAGATATAATGAACTTGTAAATAAGGCTCAAGGAAAGTTAAATGATGCAACTAAAGAGTATAATGATCAAAAACAAAAGGTAGAAAATGAGCTAAATGAAGCAGATACAAAAATAAAAAATGCAAAACAGCAAATTGCTACATCAGAGGCTAAATTACAAAAATCGGAAAAAGAGCTTTCAAGTAAAGAACAAAGTACAAAAAAACAATTTGTAGAAGCCGAAGATAAAATTGAAGAAGCAAAAAAGCAAATACAAACAAAATCAGAACAATTGCAAAATGCAAAACAGGAATTAGAAAAAAATACTAAACAATCTCAAGAGGCAATTAGCAAACTAGATGATGCAATAACAACTTGTAAAAATTCCATTCAACAATTAAATGCTAAAAAACAAGTTTTAATTCAGGCAAACCAAGATACAACAAAAATTGATGCAATAATTTTAGAGACTCAAAATAAACAAAAACAATTAGAAAGTAGTAAAAATGATATAGAAACAAAATTAAATACAGCCAAAACTCAAATAACAAATGGGGAGACTGAAATTAATAAGGCAAACCAAGAAATACAAAATAATGAGCAAACATTAAAACAAAATAAGTCTAAAGCTGAAAGTCAAATAAAGTCGGCAAAACAGGAAATACAAAAAGGAAAAGAACAAATAAAAACAGCTAAAAGTGAGATTTTAGAAAACGAGCAAAAACTAGAAACATCAAGAAAAGAAGCAAATGAAAAGTTAGAGGAAGCAAAAACAAAATTAAATGATGCAAAAGATGAGATATCAAAAATAGAAAAAGCTAAGTGGTATATACAAGATAGAAAAGATAATACTGGTTATACAAATATATTTGATGCAATAAAAACAATGTCAAATATATCAAAAATGTTTCCATTAATATTTTATTTAGTTGCAGTTTTAATTAGCTTAACATCTATGACAAGAATGATAGAAGAAGAAAGAATAGAAATAGGAACATTAAAATCTTTAGGATATACAAACTTACAAATAATTTCTAAATATGTTTTATATGCATTTTTGGCATGTGTTATTGGTGGAGTGCTTGGTATGACAGTGGGATTCTATTTGTTGCCAAATATTGTATGGATTTTATATTCAATGATATATACAATTCCCAAATTTTATGCAACATATCAAATTGGAATTGGAATGCTTGGTATATTAATAGCATTTATTTGTATTGGTGGTGCTACAATTATTGTAGCAGTAAAAGAATTAAAACAAATGCCTGCAGTCCTTATGAGACCAAAGCCACCTAAAAATGGAAAAAGAATATTTTTAGAAAGAATTAAATTCATATGGAAAAAATTAAACTTTTCAAAAAAAGTTACAATGAGAAATATATTTAGATACAAAAAAAGAGCAGTAATGACAATTGTTGGCATTGCAGGATGTACAGGACTTATGCTAACAGGGTTTGGAATTAAAGATTCTGTAATTGGAATTCCAGACTCACAATTTGGAGGGGTGTTTAAATATGATTCTTCTGTAATGCTTCAAAATACAGAAGGATTAGAGGATTTAAAAAATTATATAAATTCAAACGAAAATATTGAAAGTTATGTTGAAATTGACGGAGCAACAGGAAAATTAAAAAATGAAAATGCAAACTTTGATGTAACAATGTTTATTCCAAATGATAAGGAAAATTTTAAAAATGCAATAAATCTTATAGATACAAAAACAAATGAAAATGTAGAATTAAGTGATAATGGAATTATAATAACAGATAAAGTTGCAGAATTTTTAAAAATTGGAGCAGGAGATAATGTTACATTAGTCAGCAGTGATGATATTGAATATAATTTTAAAGTTGATTATGTTGTTAAAAATTATGTATCACACTATGTATATATGTCAAAACAGTTTTATGAGACAAATATAAAAACATATAAAACAAATATGATTTATATAAACAATAAAGATATAACAGATGAACAAAAAAGTAAGATGTCAGAAGAAATTTTAAATATAAAAGGCGTATCATCTGTAAATATGATTTCAGACATGATGAAAATGGTAAGTGATATGCTAAATACAATGAATTATGTTGTTGTTATATTAATTGTTGCATCTGCACTTCTTGCATTTGTTGTATTATATAATTTAGCAAATATTAATATTGCAGAGCGCCAAAGAGAAATTGCAACACTTAAGGTTTTAGGTTTTTATAATAAAGAAGTTGATAATTATATAAATAAAGAAAATATTATATTTACAATTATTGGAGTGGTTTTAGGACTTGTTTTTGGAACATTTTTAACAGACGGAATAATTGCAAGTGTGGAAATTGATAAACTTAGATTTTTAAAAAATATTGAGCCAATAAGCTATGTATATTCAGCAGCAATAACTATATTGTTTTCTCTTATTGTAAATGCAATAATTCATTTTATTTTGAAAAAAATAGATATGATAGAAAGTTTAAAAAGTGTAGAATAAAAAGTGGGAATTTCCCACTTTTTATTTGTTTATTAAATCAACAATTGTATTTATTACTAAGTCAATCATTATGTCATAATTTATTTGTTTATGTTTATGATATACAATTTCATGACATAGGTCATCTATTAAATTAATTGAAATATGAACTTTTTCAGGTAAGTTTTTTTCATTAAATCCATTTTCTATTAATATTTTGGCAATTTTATTTGTCATATATAATTCATGCTCGTGAAAAAATTCTGCAATTTCTTCATCTGAATGTGTCATAGAGGTTATTTCTTCATGAGCTGATTGTGAAAGTTTATGGTTTTCAACAAATTTATTAATCATATTACGAATAACTGAATCTAAATTATTTTTATCTATCTTGGTTTGAGCAATATTTAACATTGGGTAAAAAATCTCATCAGAATATCTTTTAATACCTTCTATTAATATGTCATGTTTATCTCTAAAATATTGATATACAATTCCTGTTGAAACCCCAGCAGCTTTTGCAATTTGGGCTGTATTGGTATTATAATATCCTTTTTTACAAATTAGGTCAAAACCAGCATGTATTATTCTTTCTTTCTTTTCTATTGAACGTTTTTGAATTGGTTCCCTAATATCGCTATTACTCATAAATCCTCCTAAATAAAACATAAAATTTAAGCATATTATAAATGGTAAAATAAAAAAAGTCAAGAATATGAAAAAAAATTCATATTCTATTGACTTTTTTAATAATAATGATTATAATAGTACAGAAATATGAAATTAATTTCATGTAAGGAGGAGTTATGGAAAAAATAGTAGAATTAAAAAAAGTAAGTAAAACTTACAAAATAGGAGAAAAAGAATTCAAAGCACTAGACAATATTGATTTGTCTATAAACAAAGGAGAATTTGTTGTAATACTTGGACCATCAGGAGCAGGAAAATCAACATTATTAAATTTAATTGGGGGAATGGATTCACCTACAAAGGGAAGCATTAAAATTGATGGAGAAGAAATATCAAAATATAATGATTCAAAATTAAGTGATTACAGAGCTGAAAATATAGGATTTATTTTTCAATTTTATAATATATTGCCAACATTAACAGTATTAGAAAATGTTGATTTAGTAAAAGAAATTGTAAAAAATGGAACAGATGGTAAAGAAGCAATAAAAGCAGTAGGATTAGAAAAACACATGAATAAATTTCCAAACCAATTATCAGGAGGAGAGCAACAAAGAGTATCAATTGCAAGAGCAATTGCAAAAGATCCAAAACTTTTATTATGTGATGAACCAACAGGAGCATTAGACTCAAAAACAGGAGTAGAGGTATTAAAATTATTAAAAAAACAATGTGACAAAAATAATGGTGCAAATACAGTTATAATTGTAACACATAATAGTTTATTTGCAGAAATAGCAGACACAGTAATACATGTAAAAAATGGAGAAATAGAAAGCGTAGTTGCAAATGAAAATCCTAAAAAAATAGATGAAGTAAAATGGTAAAAAGGAGAACGAAATGAGTAAATTAAAGAAAAAAATGTTTAGAGACATCAAGCTAAATAAATCTCAATTTATAGCAATCTTCTTAATGGTATTTTTAGGAGTTTTAGTATATGGTGGGGTACGCTCTTATATGGACGGAATGGTAAATACGGCAGAAGTATTTTATAGAGAAAATAACTTAGAAGATTTAAATGTAGTTGGAAGCAATTTTAGCAAAGATGATTTAGAAAAAATAAAAAATATGGAAAATGTAAATAAAGCAGAACGTAAATTAACAATTACAGGAACAATGGAATATAAAGAAGATAGATTTTTACAATTAAACTTTATAGAGGAAAATGAAATATCAAAATTTTATGTTATGGATGGTGAAGGATTTAATGTAAATAAATCTGGAGTATGGCTTGACAATTTTTATGCTCAAAACAATGATTTAAAAGTCGGAGATACAATAAAAATTAAATATGATGGTGAAACGCTAGAAGAAAAAATAGTAGGACTTATAAATGTGCCAGACCATGTTTATGATGTAAAAGATGAATCAGAATTATTCCCAAACCATGAAGATTATGGTTTTGCATATCTTTCAATAAATGAATTTCCTGAGCATTATGTTAAAAAAGCAGTTATGGAAAAAATGAATGTAACAGATGAAGCAATATTTGATATGTATGTAAAAGACTTTAATTACAAAGATTATTTAATATTTAATTATATTATGGTTGATGTAAATGGAGAAGAAAATAAAGATAGTGTAAAAGCAAATATAGAAAATAATGTAGAATCAGCCTTAGCTGTATCTGACATTAAAGATTTAGCTTCATATTCTGTATATCAAGGAGAAATTGAAGAAGGAGAAACATATGTTGGAATATTTTCAGGATTTTTCTTACTAATTGCTATTTTGTCTGTTATAACTACAATGACAAGAGTGGTAAAAAAACAAAGAATTCAAATTGGAACATTAAAAGCACTTGGATTTAAGAAAAGAAAAATAACAATGCATTATGTAGGCTATGGGTTCTGGATATCACTATTTTCTGCAATAATTGGTTTAATTGCAGCACCATTACTAATTGGTAATGTATTTATAGGAATGGAAATGGAATACTTCCAAATTCCAAATGGAAAAGCAGCGGTAGACAGTAGCAGCTTTTTAGTAGCAGCAATAATTGTTTTAATTATATCTTTAGTAACATACTTAACATGTAGAAGTGAATTAAAAGAGTCACCTGCAGAAACATTAAGAGAAGAAATGCCAAAAGTAAAAAGTAAAAGCTTAAATATTACTTCAAAGGGAATATTTAAAAATATGAAATTTGCAAGTAAATGGAACTTTAGAGATGTTTTAAGAAATAAAACAAGAACACTAATGGGATTAGTTGGAATTGTAGGATGTACAATGATTTTAGTATGTGCATTTGGAATGTTTGATACATTACACAATTTTATAGATTGGCAATTTGACGATTTATATAATTTTAATTATAAATTATCATTAAATGAAGGATATTCTAGTGAAAAATTTAATGAAATAACTTCAAAATATGGTAATGCAACATCACAAACTTTAGGAATAGAAATAAAAAATGGAGATAAAAGAGAAGCAAATAATATATTTGTTACAGATGCAAAAGATTATGTAAGATTTACTTCAAAAGAAAAAGAATACATTACATTAGAAGACACTGGAATTTATGTAACACAAAAACTTGCTGAAAATAAAGGGTACAAAATTGGAGACAAACTTACATGGCATATATATGGAAGTGACACATATTATGAAAGTAAAATTGTAGGAATGGATCGTGATCCACAAAACCAAAATATTAAAATGACAAGAAAATACTTAGAAACACTTGGATTAGAATATAAAGCAGATACTGTATATACAAACAATGATTTAAGTAATATAAAAGAAATTGACGGTGTAGAATTAATACAAAATAAATCATCTTTAGAAGATGGTATGAGTAATATGTTAAATACAATGCAATCTATGATAATACTATTAATTGTAGTAGCTGCTATACTTGGAAGTGTAATTATATATAATTTAGGTGTATTATCATTTACAGAAAAACAATATCAATTTGCTACATTAAAAGTTTTAGGTTTTAAAGATAGAAAAATAAAGAAAATATTTATTAAGCAAAATAATTGGATAACAATAGTTTCAATTATAATTGGATTACCACTAGGATATTTAATGACAAGTTATATATTTAAAGCAGCTTTAGCAGAAAACTATGATATGCATGCATATATAAAAGTATTTTCATATATTTATGCAGCAATAGGAACATTAGTTGTGTCATTTGTTTCATCACATGTGTTAGCAAAAAAAGTTAAAAAAATAGATATGGTAACAAGTTTAAAAGGAAATGAATAATGGGAAATATTGTATTATTAGATGATTTAACTATTAACCAAATTGCAGCAGGAGAAGTTATTGAAAGACCTGCAAATGTTGTAAAAGAGTTAGTAGAAAACTCAATTGATGCAGGAGCAAACAATAGAAATAAAAAATGGTGGAAAAACATTTATAAAAGTTGTAGATAATGGCAAAGGAATGGAACAAGATGATATGTTCCTTTCCTTGGAACGCCATGCTACAAGTAAAATTAAAAATATTGAAGATTTAGAAAATAATTATACTATGGGGTTTAGAGGAGAAGCAATGGCAAGTATTGCTTCTATTTCTAAACTTATTCTTGCTTCTAAGACAAAAAATATGTTGTCTGGAACAAAAATTACAGCAAAAGCTGGAGAAATACAAGAAAAAGAAGAATGTGCCATGTCAACAGGAACTAGTGTAATTGTGGAAGATTTATTTTTTAATACACCAGTTAGGTATAAATTTTTAAAGCAAGATGCTACAGAAAGTAAATACATAAAAAATTGGGTACAAAAAGCAGCTTTAGCAAATACAAATATATCGTTTGGATTATATATAGATGGTAAGCAGGTTTTTAAATCTACAGGAAATGGAAAAATAGAAGATATAATTTATATATTATATGGAAAACAGATACAAGAAAATATTATAAAAGTAGATTATAAATATAACAATATGAAAGTAACAGGAGTTATAGGTAATACTCTTGTTTCAAGGGATAACAGAAATGGACAAATAATATTTTTAAATAAAAGAAACATAAAAAACAGTATTTTAGCAAATAGTATTGACCAAGCCTTTAAAGGGGGTGTGGGAATTGGAAAATATGGTTTTTGTATTTTAAACTTAGAAATTCCTGCAAACTTGTATGATGTAAATGTGCATCCAACAAAGATGGATGTAAGGTTTAAAAATGAGGAAGAAATATATAGATTAATGTACCATGCAATAAAAGAGTCATTATTAAATTATAATTTTTTAGGAAATGATCAAAAAGAAATACAAAAAGAAAATTATGTAGAAAATGAATATCAATTTTTAAATAATAAAACAAATATAAAACAAGAAAAAGAAGAAATTACACGTGATATAACAAGAGATGTGGATTATAAATATATTGGAATTTTATTTAAAACATATATTATAGTAGAAATTGATGAAGAATTGTATTTAATTGATCAACATGCGGCGCATGAAAGAATTCTTTATGAGCAAATAAAAAATAATTACAAAAATCATATTAGTAGGAACTGCCAAATGATGCTTATTCCGGAAGTTGAAAGCCTAACATATAAAGAAATGGAATTTGTAAAGCAAAATATAGAGCTTTTTAAAAATACAGGATTTGAAATTGATGTATTTGGTGAAAATACTGTTAAAATTAATGGCATTCCAGACTTAGAATATAGAGGTAAAAGCAAAAATATTTTTTTAGACATTTTAGATGAAATGCTAGAAGAACAAAGGACCTCAATAAAAGATGTTGAAGAAAGATTTATAGCTACAGTTGCATGTAAGGCAGCTGTAAAAGCAGGCATGGATTTAGAAAAGGCAGAAGTAGATAATCTAATAAAAAATTTATTAAGTTTAAAAAATCCATATACTTGTCCACATGGAAGACCAACAACTATAAAAATTAAAAAAAGTGATATAATAAAAAAAATAGGTTAAAATATAATAAGAGGTGAAAAAATGCAATTATTTTTTGGATTACTAATACCATTTTTAGGAACGACTTTAGGTTCAGCAATGGTATTTTTTATGAAAAATAAAATAAACGAGAAAGTAGAAAAAATATTATTGGGATTTGCATCTGGCGTTATGATTGCAGCATCTGTGTGGTCATTATTAATTCCTTCAATAGAAATGTCAGACAATTTAGGACATTTTAAATTTATTCCAGCAGCAATCGGCTTTATAGTTGGAATATTATTTTTACTAGTTTTAGATAGTTTGGTACCGCATTTACATTTAAATGAAAGTAAACCAGAAGGGATAAAGGCAAAGTTAAAAAAGACAACAATGCTTGTTTTAGCAGTAACAATTCATAATATTCCAGAAGGAATGGCAGTTGGAGTTACACTTGCTGGGGCAATGATTGGAAATGCAGGAATAACTATGGCAGGAGCACTTGCATTATCAATAGGAATTGCAATACAAAACTTTCCAGAAGGTGCAATAATTTCGATGCCACTGAAAAGTGAAGGAGTACCAAAATGGAAAGCATTTACATATGGAACTTTATCTGGAATTGTAGAGCCAATTGGTGCAATAATTACAATATTACTTACAAATATAGTAGTTCCAGTCCTTCCATATTTATTGTCATTTGCAGCAGGTGCAATGATTTATGTTGTAGTAGAAGAATTAATTCCAGAATCTCAGGCAGGAGAACATTCAAATATTGGTACAATAGGAGTTGCAATTGGCTTTGTAATAATGATGATATTGGATGTTGCTTTAGGATAAAATTGAATAAATTGTAAAAAAAACTTGTATAATAAAAATAATTATGGTATAAATATAGTATAAAAATAAAGCAAGGAAAAGAAAGGCGGAGTTTTTGTGGAAGAAAATTTAGAAAGAGATCAAAAGACAATATTAGTAGTTGATGATGAACAACCAATAATTGATATTTTAGTATATAATTTAGAAAAAGAAGGTTATAACGTGATAGAAGCTAATGATGGAATCACAGCAGTTGATGTTGCCTTAGAAAAAAGGCCTGATTTAATCTTGCTTGATATAATGCTTCCAAAATTAGATGGTTTATCTGTATGTAAAAGAATAAAAAATTCTTTAAATGTTCCAATATTAATGCTAACTGCAAAAGATGGAGAAATAGATAAAATATTAGGTCTAGAACTTGGAGCAGATGACTATATAACAAAACCATTTAGTGTAAGAGAACTAGTTGCAAGAGTTAAGGCAAATTTAAGAAAAGTTGATGCATCACTAAATTCAAAGACTATAGATGATAAACAAGAAAAGAAAAAAGAAAGCAAAATTTCAGTTGGAGACTTAGAATTAGACTTAGATAAATTTGAAGTTAAAGTTAGAGGAGAAGTAATTGATTTAACACTTAGAGAATTTGAAGTTTTAAAATTCTTGGCAAGTGAGCCTGGTCAAGTTGTAACTAGAGAAACATTACTTGAAAAAGTATGGGGATATGAATATTATGGAGACATTAGAACAGTTGATGTTACAGTAAGAAGAATTAGAGAAAAAATAGAAAAAGATACATCAACACCACAAATATTAATAACTAAAAGAGGTGTAGGATATTATATAGTATCTAAATAAAAGTAAATATGGAATGAAATATTAAAAACAAAATATATTTCTAATAATATTAAAGTGCATCACAAAATTTAGACAGAAAGTTTAAATTTTGAAGGTGCACTTCATTCTTAATTATATTATTTAAAGGAGTTTTTTGCTATGAAAATAATAATAGGGAAAACTGCCGGCTTTTGTTATGGAGTAAAACGAGCAGTAGATGGAGCAAATGAAGCAGTAAAAAAGTCAGATAAAAAAACATATTGTTTAGGTGAGATTGTACATAATAATGAGGTAATAAAAGACTTAGAAAATAAAGGAATAAAGTTTGTTGATAATATAACTAATGCAGAAGGAACAACAATAATAAGAGCACATGGAGTTCCAAAAGATGTATATGAGCTTGCAAAAAGGAAAAATGTTAAAATAGAAGACTATACATGCCCAATGGTAATAAAGATACATAAAATTGCTGAGAAATATGCAAAAAATGGCTATTTTATAATTTTAACAGGCTCTAAAAATCATCCAGAAAATATTGGAACAATGAGTTATTGTGGTAAAAATTACTATGTAATAGAAAAGGAAGAAGATGTTTTAGATGCAATAGACAAATATGAAAACTATAAAAATG
>ERZ824473.3429-NODE-3429-length-15698-cov-5.579684_pt1 | contig 15698 bp, 8 predicted proteins | sample MGYA00519874_ERZ824473 | MGnify/ENA primary metagenome ERZ824473 (study PRJEB31778, sample SAMEA3449151) | human gut metagenome | biome: human gut; feature: human-associated habitat; material: faeces | place: United Kingdom | collected 2010/2012 ... | reverse complement strand
TGCACCGGGACGAATTGCAGGTCATCGTCCCCTGCGACCACCCCTACGCCGACCGAGACCCGTTTCCTGTGTCCGCGCTGGCGGAGGAGCCGTTCATCCAGCTGGAGGAGGGCGACGACTACGAGATCATGGCGGCCTTCGACGAGATTGGCGTCCGTCCCAACGTAAAATACATCGCACGGGAAGACAGGACCATCCTGGCCATGGTGTCGGAGGGTTTGGGCATCAGCCTCCTGCCGGAGTTGATGGTGCGCCACAGCCCCACGCCTATCAAGGTCTGCCACGCGCCGCTGCACTTCTACCGTACCATCGGCATCGGCGTCAAGGACAAGAAGGCCCTGTCCAACTCCACGCGGCTGTTCGTGGACTATGTGCGGATGTGGGTGGCGGAGAACGGAGAAGCATAAACGCTCAACTTTTGATAAAAATACATGAGTAAGCGTACTATCAAAACCTTGTGAAACCCAGCGTTTATGGAGTCTTTGACAAAAACAGGAAGTACGCCTCCTGCTTTGTATCGTTCCGCGAAACAAACTCCCTCTTGCAAAACGACAGAGTGTCCATCATAATAGCACCCGTAGTCCCCGAAAAGTGAATAGGCTTACCGGTCTGAAACGCCGCGGCGTTTCGGTGAAAGTCGGAATGTGGGTCAAAGTCCCCGCGAACAGGTCACTGTGAGGCTCCTCTGAGGCAGGAGATAAGTCAGGTCTGCGCCGGTAAGCATCACGAAATGCACACGCCTGACACCGAGTGGCATGAACGGGGGCTTCGCGCCTGTTTACGAAAGCGTCGGCATTTGCCGGCGCTTTTTCTATACAGTACGAGGGGAGAAAACGACTTTGTTGGAGAGAAAGAAATACGTCCGCAGGGACGCCACGGTGGGGCGCTTGTCCGCCATCTTTCTGGAGGACAGGCAAAACGACGTAAAATCCTCCACGCTGGAGTGCTACCGCCGCAACATCCGATGTCATATCCTGCCGCGTTTGGGAGAGCGCGTGGCGGCGGAGCTGACGGCGGAGGAGGTCAACGACTTCATCCAGCAGATGCAGGAGGACTTCTCGCCCAAGCTGGTGCGGGAGGTGGGCGGCCTTCTGCTGCGGATCGTGGCTATCGCGGGCGTGGGGTACGGCGATGATGTGGAATTGCCCAAGACAAAGCAGAAGGCCGTGGAGGTGTTCACCGAGTCGGAACTGCGGCAGGTGGGTAAGACCATCCTGCGATGTCCGGACAGAACGGGCCTTGGCGTGCTGCTGACGGCCTACACCGGCCTGCGGCTGGGAGAGCTGTGCGGCCTGCAATGGCAGGACGTGGACGCGGGGGCGGGACTGCTGCACATCCAACGGACGGTGGAGCGCATTTCCCAGACAGACGGCGGGACGTGCCTGACGGTACAGCCGCCCAAAACGGAGACCTCCGAGCGCTGGATACCCATTCCAAAAGAGATGCTGCGGATGCTGAAGCCGGAGACAAAGCAGCCGGACAGCTATCTGTTGACCGGCGGAGAGCTTGTCCCCGACCCGCGCACCTGCCAGTACCGCTACAAGGCGCTGCTGGAGCGCTGCGGTGTGCGGTATCGCAATTTTCATTGTCTCCGACACAGTTACGCCACGCGCTGCGTGGAGCGCGGCGTGGACGTGAAAAGCGTCAGCGAACTGCTGGGTCACGCCGACGTCCGCACCACGCTGCGGCTGTACGTCCACTCGTCCATGGACTACAAGCGCAAGGCCGTGGAGGGGATAGGATTTTTGAAAGGAATAACGTAAAAAGGACGCCGAAAGGCGTCCTTTTTCTATCCGAAAAATGTCAAAAAATTTTCGCAAAGTAACATACTTTGCGAAAACCTCTCAAAAATGACCGTATAACAGTATATTCCAGCTTTTTCGACTTGTCAATATGGACTTGCGAAATGCAACATATTTTGCCCCTGTGTCACGGAAGCCTTGCGCGGCAGCGGCTGGCGGTCTCGTTCGCAAAGTATGTTACTTTGCGAAAACGCAGATGACCAAAAAATGGAAAACTTCATAGCATTGAGTTCTGTGACGTCGTGTGGCTGCGTGTTGCAAAGGCGATTTTTCGCCAGGGCGCAGCCTAAAAGGAACATGGGTCAAAACCCACCGCGGACGGCACTGTGAGCGCAAGGAATTGACCAAAACGGCGAAAGCCGTTGGGTAATACCCGCCATTGGAGCGAAGGCTCTGAGAAGGTAGGTCATGTACGGGAAAACCGCTGGGACACAACGGTTTTCGTGGCGCGAGGGCAGTAGAATTGCACGATCGAGGACTTTTGTTTGCAGCGGCGCTTCTTCGTTGTGACGAGGGTAGGAGTGCGCGCTGACGAAATTCGTCAGTGCTTTTTTCTTGCCATGAGATCAACATAGGGAGGAGTACGCCCATGAGCCATTTTAACCCCAACCAGCATTTTGATGTTGAGAGCTGGCGCGATCAGAAGATCGCCCAGCGCACCAAGGAGGCGCTGGAGGCGCGGGACGCGGCCTTTGCCGAAAAGCACGCGGGCACGCCCCTGCGGGAGCTGGCGCTGTATCTGGCCCGATGCGCCCGCACCCTGCGCCACAGCCCCGCCCCCTGTGAGGTGGACGGCGGCGTGTTCATCGAGCAGCGCTTCGGAAGCTGGGACGCGGCGCTGCGGGCGGCGTGTCTGCCGCCTACGCGGACGAAGGCGAAGCTGAACGGCACGGCCCGCTACCGCAAGGAACGGGCCATACAGGAGCCGCTGTTCCTGGCGGAGCGCAAGGAAAAGAAGCGGCAGAAGCAGATCGAGAAAAACCTGCGGCAGGGCCAGCTGGCCCACGAGAAGGCCGTGAAGCGCCGCGCCGAGAAAGAAGCGGCAAAGGCCGCAGAGCAGGAGGTGTCCTGCTGAGTTACCCTTGTCAAGCCGAGACAGTCTGAACGGAGGCTGTCAGCTTTCCATAAGGGTGGGAGGGGAAAAGCCGCCCCTCCCACCTCCTCTCTTTGTTGAACGGCAAAATCAAAACCACATACAACTTACTTAAATAGGAAGAAATAGAAGGAGCAAACACACATGATCTCTTTGAGTGAAATACTGCATACCATCGCGCAGGCGCTGCTGATCCCCTGCCTCATCATACTGATCGTACTGATGGCCGGTGCGGTCTGGCAGATCGGTGACATCGTGGTGGAGTACATCGCGGAGCGCCGCAAGCACAAGTGCGACGTGCCCCAGTTGCTGCGTGACGTACACACGGCAGGCGCGGACGGCCTTGCCGACCTGATCGAAACCAGCGGCCTGCTGCGGCGGCAGAAGAAGGCCCTGCTGGAGCTGGCGGAGAGCCGTGGCCTGCCCAAGGACACGCTGACGGCACTGGCGGAGCGTCTGCTGGCCACGGAGGAGGCGCGGAATGCCCGCACCACCTCCGTCACCGACATGATCGCCAAGCTGGGCCCTATGTTCGGCCTGCTGGGTACGCTGATACCCCTGGGCCCTGGCATCGTGGCGCTGGGACAGGGCGACACGGTGACACTGTCGGAGTCCATGAACGTGGCGTTCGACACCACCATCGCGGGCGTTATCAGCGCGGCGGTGGCCAGCGTTATCTCCCACATCCGCAAGCGGTGGTACAACGACGATATGGTGTCGCTGGAAACGCTGATGGAGGCAGTTCTAGAGGAGGTCACGAGCGATGTTGAAGGGTAAATTTTCCTCCCGCCGTCATGTGACGGAGGAGGTGGACGCCATGGCCGGCGTGGCGAACCTGGCGGACGTGATGCTGGTGTTTGCCTGCGGCCTGATGGCGGCGGTCATTCTGAACTGGAACGTGGATCTGAGCAAGACCCGCGTAGAGATCCTCCAGCGGGAACAGATGCAGGAGCTGGACAACGCGGAGGAGATGGAGCAGGACATCCAATCCTCCAGCAGCTTCGAGCAGAAGGGCACGGTGTACGAGGATCCGGAAACTGGCAAGCTGTATGTGGTAATGCCGAAGGGCAGTAACTGAAAAAGTTTTTACATAGATACGTTCAACAAAGAGAGGAGAACACACATGAAGAAACGGACAAGCAGAGTGTCCCGGCGCATCGTGAGCCTGCTGATGAGCATGGTGCTCACGCTGACGCTGGTGACTCCCGCGGCGTTTGCCGAGGGTGACATGCCGGACAACGGCCAGCAGCAGGAGCAGCAGGTGCCGACGGACGCCGGGAACGGCGGCAGCGGCACGCCCATCGTCGAGGGCAACACGAACCAGGCTGACGCCAACACCAGCGGGGACAACGAGAGTAAAGACGACGTGAATAAGGACACCGAGGACGGCGCGGACGAGCAGCAGCCCGCCGACACTGGTGACGAGAACAAGAACCCCGGTGAGGGCGACGGCGACGACGCCAACAAGCCCGCCGAGGATAACAAGGGCGAGGAAAATCCCGATGGGGATAAGAAGGACGAGGAAAACAAGGACGAGCAGCCCACCGAGGAGCCGACCGATGAGATCGACACGCTGGAGGTCGAAGGTACTACTCCTGTAGCTGCCGAGCCGAATATCGAGTGGTATACGAAAGATAAAGCTGCCAAGAAGTTCACCATTAGCAACGAGACAGAGCTGCTCGGCCTGGCACAGTTGGTGAACGGTGAGGCGAAGGAAACGGCAGAGGATGGTACGACGAAGGATATCGGGGCCATAAACTTTTCGGACTGTGAAATCGTGCTGGCAAACGACATTGATCTGTCCGCTGTGTGTCATCCTGCGGATGAAAGCGGTGCCGCTGAGGTAAACTGGACCCCCATCGGTAACGATGCAAGCCATGCTTTTGCCGGTACATTTGATGGTAATGGTCATACTATTGAAGGCTTGTATATCAACGAAACAGGTAAGTGGAGCAATAATGCCATTTTGTATAAAGGGTTGTTTGGCAACAGTTCTGGCGTGATAAAAAACGTTGCGGTAACAGGCAATATCGTAGTCGATAATGAGGAACTGGGCAGAACGAATACAAGAGCGCTGACTATCAAAGGTGTTGGCGGGATTGTAGGTACCCATAACGAGACAGTGCTCAACTGCGGTTTTTCTGGCACAGTAAAGGTGCAGGGGAAAACTAAAAATGGCAACACCGGGTATATGACAGCTAACAATGGCGGAGTAGTTGGTATTGGTCCCGCCACCAACTGCTGGTACTATACGACTTGGTCTGATAGCAACAATAAGCTGGGGGTATGCGGGGGCACGCCCACCAACTGCTACCACAACGTTCCTAAGCATACCGGCAAAAAGGGTACACTCATCGAGAGTAAAAGCTTTGTCGACTTTGCCGCGGCGGCGGCAGATGAGCTGAATGCCTACGCATTCGAGTACAAGCTGCCGATGTGGAGCGCATCCGAATCGGCTCTTGTCATCGATATGAATCTGAAATATGATGCGGTGGTAAAATTGGCTGCCGGTGTTGAGGGTTCCGTTGTGGCCGGGAAAGTCGGTTTTGGAGACAGTTTGGCGCAGAGCAAACTGGGGAAGAACAATGAGCCACTTACACTGACGGCGGCAGAGGGGACCGACAAAGTTTGTTATACGCTCAAAAAACCGACTGAGGGCGTTGCGATCACGAAAGATGATTTGGTGGAGCTTTCGGCGGGGTACACTGTGAACGCGGAAAATGCGGATGAAAAGGGCGTCATTACCCTGTACTACGGCACCGAAGATGAACTTATGGCTGATCTGACGGAGAGCGGCTGGTATTACAAAAATACGGCAGGAAACTATTATAACATCAGCACTTCAAAGGAACTACGCTTCCTGGCCACGCTGGTCAACGACAAGCACATCAACTTTTTCGGGAAAACGATCAATCTTACGAAGACCATTGATCTAAGCGATATCGAAGACTGGACTCCCATCGGCAAGGATACTGACCATCCTTTTGCCGGAAAGTTTAACGGAGCGGGGTCGAACTATTCCATCTCCGGCCTGAACGGCGACCTGTTCGGCGTGGTAAAGGGCTCCATCGAGTCCGTGAACATCAGCGGCGGCAAAGGCCGGCTCGTGGGGACGCTGGAGTCCGGCGGCACGGTGAAAAACTGCATGTCCACCGCCACGGCAAAGGGCGGCGATGAAAATGCCGCAGTCGGCGGTCTGGTGGGCACGGCCGTGGAAGGCGCGACGGTGTCCGGCAGCTATTACTATAACAAAGACAGCATGGGCACCCTTGCCGTGGGCGGTAACGGCTCGATAACCAACTGCTTCTATCTGGCGGACCAGTCCACCTTCGGCAGCACGGCCGATGAAAACGGCGAGAACGGCGACACCGGCGCCCGGACGGAGGACGAATTTGCCGCCGGCCGCGTAACATGGGAGCTGAACGGCAAGGCCGACGGTTTTAAGGGGAGGAATACTTACCTTTCCTGGGGCATGTCGGATAATGAACCTAAAGTGCCTAAGCTGGCGCGTATCAAAGTAGGGGCTCCCGGCTGTGTTTATGAGCTGACGCTGACAAAGGTGTACGCCCCGCCGGCCAAGGACATCCGTCTGGAGGGCGGCGAAGGTGTGACCGTGTTCCAAAACGGCGACACATGGTATGCCTACTGTGTCTTGGCCAGTAACAAAACATTTTCTGTGAAGGTGGATACGACCACACTTGAAAGCGGCGACATGGTAACCTACGGCACCAACGGAGAGCCGACGAAGATCACTCGCATTGAAGCGTCCGCTGAAGCCGCAAAGAACGCATATTTTTACACCATCGGCGGCAAAATCGAAGCGGACATCGATTGGTATGTGGGGCATGAGAACGAAGATACATACATACTGAAAAATGCAGCGGAGATGTTCGGCTTTGCCGCGCTGGTGAACGGCACGGCGAAGGATAAAGACGGCAAGGAAATCCCCTCTAAGGGTTTCGATGGCAAGACTGTTGAGCTGGCCAATGATATCGACCTTTCCAACTGCCCATGGACGCCCATCGGCTTTACCGATAGCATTGTCTTTCAAGGAACGTTCAATGGCGGCGGTCATCGGGTCAAGGGCCTGCTCGTAGCTGCCAACATAAGGTATGCCGGCTTATTTGGACGCCTCAAGGGTGCGGGTACGGTGCGGAATGTACAGGTCGAGGGCAGCGTTGATGCCACTTATACCAGCGGAGGCACCTTCTATGTCGGCGGCATTGTAGGACAATTAGCCGGCTCCGGCACTGTGAGCAACTGCCTGAGCAAAGTGGATGTGACAGCTACATCATCAAATAATGCCGTCAGCGCCGGCGGTGTGGTCGGCGACGCTGTTAGCGGCAGTAAGATAAACCTCTGCTGGAACGAAGGCAGCGTGCAGGTAACCGGCGTAGTGGTCGGCTCTGCTGTCGGCGGTGTGGTCGGAAGTGCGGCCACGGCAACCAACTGCGCCAACTTTGGCGCGGTCACAAGCAACTGCGCCACGGGCGGTATCGCCGGCAGTATCAACGAAGCGAGCAACTGCTACAACCTCGGCACGGTGACCGGCGCAGAGGGAAAGACCCACAACATCAGCAACGGCACGGTGGTCAACAGCTACTATGCTGATATTGCCGGGAAAACCGGTATCTACGTCAATAACGGCAGCGATACTACCAAGGCGGACACGACCGAAATTACCATAACCGAAGAGGAGAACGGCAAGCTGACCTACAAGGTCACCATGGACAGTGCTGCGTCCGACTTGGTGGAGGTGCTGAACGATAACACCCCTACCGCTGCCAATATAGAGAAGTGGATCAACAAGCTGAGCACGCCCTACAACCCTGTACACATGACCCGCTGGGATGGCAATCCTGAGCCCGGTGCACAGGAGGGCGTTGTGTCCATCACCTACGACCCCGGCACCGCAACCGTGGGTACAGCGGTATCGGATAGCAAGCTGCTCAAGGAAGAGGAAGCGTCTTGGACATTTACCCTAAAAACAGCCGATGATCTTGGCTTCAAGCACGAAAACGGCACGTTCCTCGGTTGGAGTACACAGTCGGACGCCGCAGTGCCGGAGTATACCTTTGGTGGTGAGGCCCCGACAATTACGGTGACCAAAGAGCAAAAGAACGTTATCCTCTACGCGGTGTGGAAAAATATCTGGAGCGGTGACGGCAGCAAGGACAGTCCGTATCAGATCTCCAATGCCGAAAAGCTGACTGCTCTGCAAACGCAGGTCAATGACGAAGGCTTCAACTACAAGGGCAAGTACTTTGCTTTAACGCCGGAGAATAAAACGATCGCTCTTACCGGGAAATGGACGCCCATCGGCAATGGGAACACCTCTTTCGGCGGCAGCATTGAAGGCAACGGCACTACCATCACCGGCCTGCAGGTCAGCGAGGAGTGGTATGCGGGACTGTTCAGGCTTCTCGGTGTGGACGGCACGAGTACATATATCAGGAACCTGACCATAAGCGGGGATGTAACGGCGGAAAAGGGTCATGCCGGCGGTTTAACGGCTATCGTGGGAAACGGCACCATTACGCTAGAGAACATCACGACGGAGGTAACAGTAACCAGCCATGGTGATGCAAATTATGCCCTTCCTTTCGGTTCCGCCGGCGGCTTGATCGGATATAATGTTGCAAACAACGGCGCTGCCTACAATGTCGTCAAGGTCATCAACTGCACCAACAAGGGGAATATATCCGGCGCAACAGCAGGCGGCATCGCCGGTGCCAATAATGATCCTAACGCGGCAAGCCAATACACCTTGGAGGATTGTACAAACAAAGGCTCCGTTACCGGCCTGCTCTATGCCGGAGGCATATTGGGCGGCAGCACTAATAGCACAGCCACCAGGTGTGAAAATAGTGGCACGGTTAAAGCTGCAGGAACCACAGGAACGCGCGGCTACGCCGGAGGTATATGCGCGACTAATTTGCGGTGGGCAAAGCGCTGCGTGAATACCGGGGAAGTCTGCGGCCAGTATGCGGGGGGCATTGCATACGGACTGAGCTCAACATATGGCGGCGAAGCGAAATACTGCCTCAACAAAGGTAATATTACCGGCACGCGTATAGCCGCGGGAATCGTTGCATACGGCAAAAGCGAAGATATTTCGGGAATTGGCGGTATATCCTTCTCGTACAACCTCGGCAAGGTAACGGCTGATGCTGGAAAAGGTGCGGCAGAACGTGCGTATGGCATTGCATCGTCCGGCAACATTAAGAACTGCTTTACCTACAATGAGGCAAAGCACGTTGCCATCAGTGCATCCAATGAGCTTGTCACAAACTCTTACTACCTCGCTGATAGCGCGGGCGAGTTTTCTACCGCATATGGCGGCGAGTGGGCCAGCGCGGATGACTTTGCCAGCGGTAAGGTAGCATGGGGTGTCGGCGGCAAGGGCGAAGGCTCCCAGGGCGGCACCGGCCAGGATGCCCAGCTCGGCTGGTGGAAGCAGGACAAGGATGACAAGTATCCGACACTGCTGCCAACACCCGATATGAGCAAGCGGTACTACCGCACAGACGTGGACTGCGGTACTGGCGGCGAGGTGGAACTGACCCGCAATGCAAGTAACACGGTCAAAGAGCTCTCCAGCAAAGAAGCAGTCTATGGGCCTGCGGGTACCAGCGTGACCATCAAGGCCACGCCCAAGGACAACACCTTCGGCCTGAAGTCCCTGACATGGACGCATAACGGCCAGACCGATGTTCTGCCTACTAAGGGCACGACGAACATCGTCATGCCTGCAGAGAGCAACGTTACTATCCGCGCCGAATTTGCCAGCGTTGGCGGTGGCGGTGGTGGTTACTACTACGGCGGCAGCGGCGATGGTACCGGCACCGGCGATAAGGACGACGAGGGCCTGCAGGATGGCCTGAACATGGACGTGGAGTACAATATCAAGGGCCTTGTGCTGGGCGCTTACGCCGAGTGGGGCGCCAACGGCGGGAACAAGTCCTTCCAGAAGTGGCTGGAAGAAAATCCCAACGTGGTCCGTGCTCTGCTGACCAACAGTCTGGACAACATGGCCACCGCAGCCGTGGGCAAGAAGACCGATGAGGCCAAGGATCTGGCGGCTCTGCTGCTGGCCAGTCTCAACGAGCACACCGGCGTGGACGGAAAGGACGGCGACACCATCGCCAAGGCGCTGCAGAAGTACATCGACTCCGGCAGCGAGGAGGTATTCAGTGCGTGGCTGACCGGTGGCGGCGGCATGGCCAGCGGCACCTATGAGAGTATCTACGGCCAGTACGCCAGCAGCCTTGCAGCACTGGCAGACCGTCTGTACAGCAAGTGGGAGGCCAGCGGTACGTCCATGACCTTCCCTGTGTGGCTGGATTCTCAGCAGGTGAGCATGGACAGTCTGTCCGAGAACGCGGACGAGCCGGACACCGATAACGCCAACGATCCTCAGACCTCCGATGCCCCGGACGACGTGCCGGACGGACAGGATACCGAGGGCGGTGCCAGCGGCAACTCCGTGTGGGAGATCATCGGCACGGTGGTGCGGGAGAATCCCATCATCGTCTGGAGTATTGTAGCCGTCATCGTAGCGCTGATCATCGTGGGCGCGGTACGCCGTTACCACAAGGTCAAGCGCGATGAGCATGACGAGAAATAATTAAATCTGATTACGCCGCGGGTGTAGTCTGCCGATTCGCGTGGGCGGAACTTCCGTCCACGCGAATACGGCTATATAAACGGAAGCAGGAGGAATACCTCTGTGAGAAGAAAAACGCAAAATTTGACGGCGTTTCTGCTGGCGTTGGTGCTGGTTTTCGGCATGATACCCGCAGCCTACGCGGCAGGATACAGCATCAATGTTGAGGCACAGGAAGGGGCCATACTGCCTTACTGGGTGTTTGAAAGGGCGGGTGATACGGACAGCGCGGAAGTGCAATACCTCGCTGCCAATAAGAACTATGATCTGCCTGCTGGCGAAAACGCACTCGTAGTGCTGGCCGTGCTGAAGGACAGCAAAAACGAAGTTTCCTGCGGCATCTCCATCAATGGGATGTACTATGTGCAGTCCGTGACACTGGACCATCCGGATTTCTTCACCGGCACGGTGGAGATACGGGTGGGCAAGGACGCACAGCGGGAGGAGAAGACTTGGGGCGTTTTTGTCCGTAAGGAGCGCTCCAACTCCATTGGCGAGGTGCGGTTCATAGACGGCACATTCACCGCCGATGTGAATATCGCCGTTACGCCCATGACGGCAGAGCAGGCAGCGGCCGCACAAAAGCAGAACCAGCGGCAGGTAGTGCCTAAGGGCAAATACACGCTGGAGGATATCTCCGAGGCCATTCAGGGCATCATGGCGCAGAAGCGCTCTGTGCTGGGACTGTCTGAGACCGACAATTTACTCTCCGGGGACGAGCTGACCTACGCTGGCAGCACGGCTGCGGACTGGCTGCCCATCGGTCTGAGCCGCTGCGGCGTGGAGGATGACTATGACGCCTACCTCGCGGCCTTGCAGACCTACGTTGAGCAGAAGTACCGTGAGCCGGACAAGCTGGACCGGGTGAAGGCCACCGAGTGGCACCGCATCTCTCTCGCTGTGCTGGCCTGCGGCGGCGACCCCACTCATTTCGGCAAGGATGAAAACGGTAACGACATCAACCTCATCGCGGACGGCGTATATGACCGCGGCAAGACCATGGACATCGGCGCGCAGGGCCTCAACGGCTGGCTGTGGGGGCTTATCACGCTGGACAGCATGACGTATAATATCCCGCCGAAATCCAGCTATACCCGCATGGAGATGGTAAAGAAAATACTGTCCTTCCAGCTCCCGGATAACGGCTTTAATCTGCGCTTCGCGCAGGGCAGCACCGCTGACCCGGACATCACCGCTATGGCGATACAGGCGTTGGCACCCTATTATTGGGATTCTACGTTCAACGTGAAGGACCCGGTGGATAAGGCGCTGAGCTGCCTGTCTGAATTGCAGTTGGATACCGGCGATTTCCGCAGCTGGGGCACGCGGAACTCCGAATCCGTGTCGCAGATCATCGTGGCGCTGTGCTCTATCGGTATTGACCCGCAGAATGACCCGCGGTTCATCAAAAACGGCATCAACCTGTTGGATGCGCTGTTTTACTACCAGCAGGAGGACGGCGGCTTCGCCCACTCCTACGATTCAGACCCCGGCAACCCCTTCGCCATTGCGGGTGAGAGCAACAGTATGGCTACCGATCAGGCGCTGCTGGCGCTGGCGGCCGTGTGGCGTCAGGCGCAGGGAATGGGTATCCTGTACGATTTCCGCGGCGGCAGTGTGTCCGCCAAGATACTGACGCCGGAGGAGAGAGATGTATCCTTCGCGGGCAGCTACGAATTCACCGAGGCCGACCGGCAGCAGGCGGACGCCCTGCCCAAGAAGCTGAGTACAGAGAACGATGAGGAAGTGACGGCTCTGCTGAACAAGCTGAAAATGAGCCGTGATTTTGACGGCTATGATACCTACATGACCAAGCTGACGCAGGCCAAGAGCGACATAGATGCGCTGTATGCGGAGATCGAGGCTATAAACACAGACATTCAGGAGCAGATCATCCCCATGACCGAACCCGGACTGGGCGAGAAGCCCACCGTGGACAGGCTGGTGAAACGCTACAAGGCGTTGTCCGACCATGACAAGGCACTCATCCAGAACTGGGATGCCGTACTTGCGGTAAAGGCGCAGACAGACGCGGCGCAGAGAAATCTGTTCCTTATCATCGGCGGTGTGGTGGTCGTCATGGTGGCTGTGACGGTGGTCATCCGCCGCAGGAGGGAGAGCAAATGAGAAAGCATATCACAAGATTACTCACCACACTGCTGGCGCTGGTGATGCTTTTGCCCATCGTAGTGCAGGCTGCTCCCACGGACGGCTGGACAGATGAGGCGGAGCAGGCGTACAAGACGGTGACGGAGCTGGTCATCCAGCGTGTCACGGAAAGCAAGGACTACCTTGCCACGGCCACGCAGGAGGAAAACACCAAGGCGGTCTACGCTCTGTGGACCTCCGGCGCGACTGTCCCCAGCGGCTTCTATGACGAATATCTGCAAGCGTTGGCCGACTGGCTGGATCTCGCGGTCAAGCGGGGCAAGACAGCCTATATCCCCGGCGCTATCCGCACAGTGGCGGCCATGGGGCTGGACGTGACGGACTTTGCCGGACACGACCTGATGGACTCCTTGCGGAAGCCGGAGCTGGTGGAGGCGGACGAAGACCGGCTGGATATGCTGATGGATTTGGACGCTGCCGGTGACGTCGGCAAGACAGACGAGTTCAACGCTCTGCGGGAGCAGCTTTTGACCGAGGCTCTTGCCCGGCAGCAGAGCAGCGGCGAGTTCCGCTATACATCTAAATGGCCCACCGAACTGAAGCAAAAGGGTGTGGACGATGAGCCGGACCGCTTTGACTACATACTGCTGACTGCCAAGTCCTTACAGGCCCTTGCGCCCTACCAAAGCCGCAAGGATGTATCCACAGCCATTGACAAGGCGTTGAAGTACCTCTCCGAGCAGCAGCTCCCCAGCGGCGGCTTCGTCAAGTACGGCGATGAGGACGTGGAGGAGGACGCGGCGGTGCTGGAGATGCTGGCCGCACTGGGTATCTCCCTCACGGATGAGCGCTTCACCAAGGATGGCCACACCGTGCTGGACGGCATGATGGGTTGGTATCAGGATTTCTATTTTGAGGAAGCAGAGAATGCGCCGTATCAAGGGTTTTACCGTTATGATGTAAAATGGGGTTACAATGCTCTTTGGGGGGGGTGGTATCATAGTGTATCGAAGGTGATGCCGAAACCGCCAAGTATATCGCCAGATGAAGAGACATTTGATATGGTGGTCACCACTGTATTAAGACGGAGGTATATTAATCCTGTGGCATATACAGGCTTGTGCAGTATTAGGCCGGTCGCGAAAGCGGCAAGTGTTGCTGTCAACGCGCCTACCCCATCCGCGTCCGCGTCCGAAAATGCGTCCACCATAGGCTTTTCCAAATTGCTGGATGAACAGAAGGCGCTCTTTGAACAGGAGGTATCCGACGGAAGCCTCTGGAACGAGGATTCATGGATGGTGACAGAGAGCGACATAGCCTCTTTTGCAAGGGATATCTTGGCACTCGAAAAGGCAAATGGAGGATTCTCCGAGGAGGAGAAGGCACAGCTCTCCGAGCTGATGAAGAACATGATGTTGACCAGCAAGGAATACTATTATAAAAAGAAGAGTAAGACCCTTTCGTGTGGGGCTGTCAGAGCTCTCGTTGCGTTGGGGATGGACCCCGGCAATGTGGAGGGACTTGATTATCTCGCACCGCTGACATCTCTTGACGGCAGAGAGTTTCCCCAACTCGACGACTTGCTGAAGGATGTTGACGCGGTCGATCCCAATGTGTGGCGCGCACGGGGCATCGACGCGGATATGCTTGTGGATGAGTATGCGGCAGCTATGATCGAGTACCAGATGCCGAACGGAAAGTTTGACGATCATTACAAGTATGTACTTAAGCAGGGCGAGGACTGGCAGACAAGCAAATTCACGAACAAAGACCAAGTGGAGTTAAACGCCGGTGCTGTCGCGGCGCTGGCTCCGCATACGGACAAAGAGTACATCGCTAAATCGGTAGAAAGTGCCATTGAATATCTCTCCTCCGTGCAGTTGGCGGACGGCAGCTTCCCCGGCAGAGATGGCCTGCCTGACGGCGCGGCGACTCTCGCCGTACTGGATATGATGGATGCCGCGGGTATCTCCTTGAATGATGAACGCTTTGTAAAAAACGGCAACACAGTCGCGGATGGTCTGAAAACCTTTTACATTGATGGGCTTGGGTTTGTCACCAGAACGGAGGTAGATGCAGATGTGGATGGCCTGACCGAACTGCCTTCTTATACAAGCAAGCTCTTGGACTTCCCCTCCGCTGTATCCGCTCTTACCTACCTCCAAGCCGCGGAGAACGGCAAGTTCGGCCCGGACGGCAAGGGCAACAGCGTGTTTGAGATCGTGGGTGCTGCTCTGACGGAAACGCCGCTGGGAGCGATACTGCTGGCCGCCATTGTGGCGGCACTATTGGCCTTCGGCATGGCGCGCCGCTACCGCCGCATCAAGAAGGAGCAGTAATGTGAAAACAAGATGCAGGCATATCGCTTTCCTGTTTCTGGCAATCCTTTTGCTGCTGTCCTGTGCGGCCTGTGGCCGCGAGCAGACGCAGCCGGAGAATACCGGCGATAAGGACCAGTACATGACCGATCCCATACCAGAGGGCAGACCTGCTCCAGTAGAACCGCAGGACACGACGGTGGATACCTCCATGACCCACACCTGTACACTTTCCATCTCCTGCGAGACTATCTTGGACAACATGGATAAGTGCGTGGAAAACAAGCGGTTCCTCGTGCCGAAAGATGGTGTTATTTTTCCGGCCACAGAGGTGGGGTTCAGCGAGGGCGAGAGCGTATTCGATGTCCTTCAGCGTGTATGTCGTGACAACGCCATCCATATGGAGTCCAGTTGGACGCCCATGTACAACAGTGCGTATGTGGAGGGGATCAACAACCTCTACGAGTTCGACGTGGGAAGCCTCTCCGGCTGGATGTACAACGTCAACGGCTGGTATCCCAACTACGGCTGCTCCCGATACCAAGTGAAGGACGGCGATGTAGTCGAGTGGCGCTATACCTGCGATCTTGGCTATGACTTAGGTAGCGGCATGGCGGGTTAAATAAAAAGGAAAGGCGGCAGTATGCCGCCTTTCCTTTTTGTATCCCGAAAACCACTCGCTGGGCGAGTGGTTCAAAAGAGGCTGCTGC
>ERZ824473.3418-NODE-3418-length-15733-cov-5.287218_pt1 | contig 15733 bp, 14 predicted proteins | sample MGYA00519874_ERZ824473 | MGnify/ENA primary metagenome ERZ824473 (study PRJEB31778, sample SAMEA3449151) | human gut metagenome | biome: human gut; feature: human-associated habitat; material: faeces | place: United Kingdom | collected 2010/2012 ... | reverse complement strand
TTACTAACTGGTTGAATGTTGGCATTCCATTTCACCTCCCGATTTATTTCTCCATGGGCTTTCCCATGGGGCCTTGCGGTTGCTATTTACAAATTACGGCATGCGAAAATATAACGTTTCATTCGCACGCTTGCTCATTATAGACCGTAAATACAGGGCTTGTCAAGGTGTTTTATGAAGAATTTTTGCTGATTTTACAGGGGTTTAACACAGTTTTCTTCATAGATGTCACAACCCTGCGAAAATGACGGTTTTACTTCCAAGGTCTGTCCTTTTCTGTCCACCCATGTTCCTTCCAGTAAGCCACATCCACTTCATTCCAGCCACTTTTTACAAGCTTACGCATCACCTCGAAATATGTTTTGGTCTTCAGCCCCGGTTTTACATGGCCATAGTTCTTACGGATCTTTTCCGCCAGCTTATCGGTCGCTTTCTCAATCTCCGCCATCTTTTCCGGAGAAATCGATTTATAATTTATGGCATGAACGGCAGTACCGTACCTGTATATCTTTCCCATTCCCCAGAAAAACATACTGTCTGCCATATCTTTGTTGGTCCATTTCGTTCCGGCGCCTGCTGCGGTAGAAATACAGACTCCCTGTTTGGAAAACATATCCGGGTTTGGCCTGTGCAGCATCCATCGGTAGCCATAGTGATCCAGCCATGCTTTCATGGAACCGGTACAGTGATAAACATATACCGGACTTGTAAGAATGATCACATCTGCGCTGTCAATGGCATCTGTCAGCGGTTTCAGTTCTTTATAATATGGGCAAAGCTTCTCATCCTTCACAATACACTGGTTACATCCAATGCAGAAATGCCCGAAATCTTTTGGCAGAAAAAACTCTGTCACTTCTCCGCCCAGCTTATCTGCCAGCATTTTTCCTATATGATAGGTAGAACCTTTATGATTCTGCCCGTTTATCATTACAATCTTTATATTTTCCCCCTCCTCTTTTCTTCAACTCAAAAGTATAACATTTCTTCTTATATGTATCTACTTTAATCCGAAAAGCGGTGTTTTCCATTTCTCATACAGATAATCCAGACTATTCCCAGCATTCCTGCTATTAATATAGAAAGAACTGCTCCTTCTTTCAGCCCCGGAGTCTGATATTTCATAACAATCTTATGTGTTCCCGCAGAAAGCTTTACCCCTGTCATTCCCTGTATACTAAATGTTTCCGCTTTTTTTCCATCTACGGTAATTGTCATATTCGAATCGTAAAAACTGCTGAGCATAAGAATTCCATCCTCTTTTACAGATATGCTTCCTTTTCCATCGCTCAGATCCATCTGCTGTGAAGAAAGTTCCTTATAAATTTCATCCAGATCCGATTCCTCATATGTGCCAAGAACTGCCTCCTGCATTCCTGTATCCGCAGTTACCCGGACTGTGGTATCTGTATCGTATGTACCAAGATCCAGAAAATTATTGTTCCAGTAATCCGATTTCTGTTCCTGACCCTGAATCGTCACCGTATCCGGCTCTGTTCCCGGAATATAGAGATAACCATGTTCTTCTTTTTTCAGGCGAATATGAAAAGCGGTTGTTCCAATTACACCCACTTCAGAACTTACCGTCTGCATTTTATACAGTCTTTTTCCCACAATGCCAGTTAACAGACGGTTCTGCACTTCCATGGGATTTGTTCCTTCCATAATATAATTCAGTACAGAACTGTCAACCATATACCCGATTTTTAATGCCCTGGAATTTTCATACAGATCAAAAGACTGGCTTTCTCCAATCTTTTCGTAGGTTGTATTGAGGGTTCTTGTATTCCTGCACAGAAGATACCGGATTCCAAGAAGCATATCCATCACCTCTGTAGTGCCTGCATACTGAAAACGGTTCTCCAGATTTTCAAATCCCATACTTTTTACAAAATTCCACATTTCTTCTGTATTGGTGGAAGAATACATGGATACTCCGTTCAGCTGATACAACATTTCTTCATTTCTTACAAGAGGATTCACAATGGCCACCCGGTAATCCACCTGATCCACTTTTTCAGCCTCCAGTAATCCACAAACTTCCTGCTCACTTTCCACATAAATATCACGGTTTGCGGTTCCATTATCTGTGATGCTGACAATTCCATGAATTCCTGTCTCAGCCAGAATCAGAACTGTAAGAATCCCGGCACAGATCTTTCGGATTTCCACACAGCCGAAAGAATGCTTTGAAAGTTTTCCACAAAAATAATTTTCCGTCCACAATGGAAGAAACATTCCTGCAAGAATTCCGTCTGTAAGAAGGATCTCTCCTATTTTTCCGCTTCGGATCCCCACAACTGTACAAAATATTTCCGCTGCTGCCAGGCCTGCAAAAATCCTCTTTCTGCTCATATTCTCCACTTTTCCCCAGGCATCACAGGCCATTTTCAGGAACAGAAAAATCAGAATAAACGCAAAACGGTTGGGAATTCCTACCGGTTTATGCATTCCATGAAAAAGCAGATTCAGAGCAGTAATATGAAATCCCGCAAAATACAGGACAATCAATGCACCTGCCACAATTTTTTCCACTGCACGGATCTCTTTGTTAAAAAAATACATTCCTGCAAAAAGCAGTACTGCACAGCCACAATATAGATTTACGTCTCCCTGCTGGCTGGATTTTACAAAAGACAGGGAATCCTCCATCAATGCGCTCATCTGTTTCCAGATATCTCCGTAAACACCGGCAATTCCTGTGCCTGCTTCCTCCGCAGCTGCTGTTCTGGACACTGCCACAATACCCGGAATCAGTGTAATTCCCGCAAGACCTGCCGCTGCAACAGACGCACCGGAAAATTTCAGAATTGATAACCGGACTTTTTCCGGACGACGATTCGATTCCACTGTAATAAGATTTGACAGATAATAAAGGCCGGAAAATGTACATAACATAAATCCCATATAATAACTGGTAAAAATACAAAATCCCAGCACCAGGCAGTAACACTTCCATTTCCCGGTACAAACCAGCTGTTCGATCAGATATGCCAGAACCGGCAACAGTATTATGCAGTCCAGCCACATCACGTTGCTGTAATATCCTATCAGGAAGTTGGACAACGCATACATACAGCCAAGAGAAACTGCCATACTTCCTCTGCCCGGATATTTTTTCCCGGAATACCAAGCCATAGACACACCGCAAAACCCTATTTTGACCAGAATTACAGTCGTTACCGCCTCGTTCACATACATGAATTTCATAAGCAAAAGTACCAGAATGCTGAATGGACTGCAAAGATAATAACAAAACAGGCCATAGAAATTATAGCCCATAGAATGAGTCGAATACGTCCACCCCAGACCTTTTTGCAACTGGTTCAAAAGTTCCTTATAAAAAGCAGTATACTGATGAACGCCATCTACCACAAGGGCCGAGCTTTCTCCAAATGGATAAACGCCTTTCAGTGCAAAACCGGCCCCAAAGATCAGCACCGGAAACAGAAACGCCAGGATATAAATCCAGCATTTGTTTCCTTTTTTATTATTCTGTTCTTTTACTGACAATACTTTCATTGCATTTTCCTCTTCTGCCATTTCTTTTCCGTCTGATTTTTTTCTGCTTATTATAAAGCACTTTATAATATATCATGTATTTGTGAAAATACTGCGAAAGTATAACAAAAGAAAAAGCTGCCACATCATTGGAGACACAGAAAACTCCGCTGATATGACAGCTTTTTCCGAAAGAATCCATGTACGCTGATCCACGGATTCCTTCATGGGTGTAATTATTAACTTTATGTGATGAGTTTTTTAGTTCCGGGCCTGTATGATATCGGATATTCACATATCCTGAGGTGGCTGTTTACAGGTTAAGAACTATTATGGCTATATGATAGCATGGCTATATACATTTGTAAAATTAATATTTAATGTTTATAATATAGAACTTATTTATAATCTATTTTTATAAAACTGTATATCCTCTGGACTTCAGGCAGGCTCTCACTTCCATGGTGTCCTCAGTATGGAATACCATGATCGGCTTTCCGGAATCACGGTTAAAAGAGAGGTACAGATAATCCACGCTTACGTTACTGTCCTTCAGTGTAAGAAGCAGATCATTCAGATTTCCGGTTTTATCCTCAACTTCCACTCCGATCACGTCAATCACGTGACAGAGATATCCTGCAGCGATCAGTGCCTCTTTCGCCTTATCCGGATCAGAAACTACCATTCGCACGATTCCGTACTCTGCACTGTCGTTGGTAACTGACCCCAGAATGTTGATGTCCTCATTCTTCAGGATCCCGGTAATGTTCTGCATAACACCTTTTTTATTTTCTGCGTAGATGGATAACTGTTTCAGCATGATAAAATCCTCTCTTTCCTCTGTGATGTGTTTTGCTGTTTTATTATATGGTAAATCTTCGCACATCTTACCCGGTATGTCAACTGAAGTAATTCAGAGAATAACTCAGACATTTTTCACCGCATATGTGCATGCAGATATTTTTCCCTCGTAGCAAGTCCTCCCCGGATATGCCGCTCCTGCTTATTCACATCCAGTACCTTCCGAACTTCCATGGCAAGTACCGGATTGATCACTTTCAGCCGTTCCACACAATCCTTATGTACCGTACTCTTACTGATCCCGAACTTCTTCGCCGCCTGCCTCACCGTCGCCTTTGTTTCCACAATATATCCTGCGATCTCAACTGCACGTTCCTCAATATAATCTTTCACTGCCAAGCCCCCGAAGACGCTTTTTTACAGTGTATGCAAAAGATTTGAAAGGTATGTACCCTGTCACTCTGCTGTCTGAAACTCCTTCCGAAAAACCACCGCAGACCCGACAATAAATGCACAGCAGATCACCCACGGGTTGCTGCTGTAAAAATAGCATCTCCATTCCGTTCCGGTTTCTCAGCAAATCCCCCCACGCAATACCGGATAGACAGTCAAAAAAATATCTGCCCGGTATTGAAATTTCCATATAAATATATATTATTTGTATTATTTTTGTGTATGCACTGCTTTAGACTTCCTGTAAAGCACAAGACAGACGATCACAAATGCCACCGTAACCACAGCAGTCAGCGGAAGAACCATAGACGACTCTGCCCCCATCAGAAGCCCGAATCCCTGTCTCAGTGTCAGAATTCCAAAAATGGAAAAAATAAAAAACGCAACCGTATTGAGAATTCCTTCCGGAGCCTTGCTTTTCAGAAGATAACCAATCAGAAGACCAATCACGTCTGCCGCAAAAAGTCCCAGTGAACAGGCCAGCCATACAACAACTGCTGCACTTAAACCTTCGTTTGCTCCAAATGTGATGGCAGTAAGCTGTGTCTTATCACCAAGCTCTGCAACAAAAAATGTACAGAATACAGACAACGGCGCAAACTTAATTTTCCGGTTCTTTACATTCTCTTCCTCATCATCGTCTCCCTTAAGCGTTGTTGCCGCAAAAAACAGGAACGCCGCACCGGCAATCAGACGGATCAGCCACGTAGGAACTACCGTACTGACAAGGCCTCCGGCAAGAACCGCCAGTCCGTTCAGCACCAGGATCGCAACACCGGTTCCAAGCAGAATATCCTTCAGCTTGAACTTGGAAGTCATTGCAACCAGCATCAGCTGTGTTTTGTCACCCATTTCCGCAATAAACTGGGTAAAAAGCACTTTCATAAATAACAGCATCTTTCTTCTCCTTTGCATATGTGTCCGGTCCGGAGCCAAAAAAAAAGACCCACGTATACTTTATCTCCACAACAGAAATAAAATATACATGAGTCTCATTCTTTAAGATTTGCCAGGTGCACGCACCAGTATGTTGACAAACCACGTTTACACGCGAATTACTCCCTCACGGAATTGATTTTCGTCATTGTAGCAAAGTTGAGAAACTTTGTCAAGAGAGATCGTGACTAGGGACTTTCTTGATTCGGTTAAAACTTTGCAGCCATCTCCTTCAGGCCCTGATACATTTTTTCGGAAAGAGGAATCGAAACACCAAGTCGCTTCGCCTCCTGCACAATATATCCGCTGAACGTCTCAAGTTCTGTCTGTTTTCTGCGAATACGGAAATCTCTCTGAAGTGAACTGGTTGCATTATCTGCATGTACATGGCGGAATTTATGGATCACTTCATTGATATGCTCATCTGTCAGCGCAACCCCTTTTTCACGGCCCACACTTGCAGCTTCCCATACAAGAGTCTCGTACTGCTGTGCCTTCACCGGATCACTCCGCAACTCCCCGATAGTATTATCATAAAAAGCAGTCATCACATTAAACGCACAGTTCAGAATATACTTCCGCCAGATCTCCACCTCAATATCACCCTGGTCTTTATAATCAATATCCGCACCTTTCAGAATTGCGGACACCTCTGCCACTTTTTCCTGCTGTTTTTTATCTGCATCCTTAATTCCGATACAGAGCCAGGTAAAAGTATCCTGCTGAGAAACAGAAAAATCCGCATTGGAAAAAGCTACCGTATAAATCAGCGAATCCACCACCGTTCCCTTTCCAATCAGTCGGCGGATTTTTTCTCCCGGATCTACACCATTCATTACTGGAATAATTACCGTATCCTCTGTAACCATATCCCGGATACTCTCGCAGACATCTTCCAGAGAATAATTTTTCACACAAATAAAAATATAATCCTGCTGTCCCATTTCCCGGACTGGAACTACCCGTTCCGGTCTTGCAACAATTTCTCCTTTATAATCACTGTGAAGCACCAGTCCATTTTTCCGGATACTTTCCCCTCTGGCTCCACGGGCCACCATCGTCACATGAGGATAAGCCTTCGCCAGCATTGCCGCTATATATCCACCTACACCACCGATACCGATTACTGCAATTTTTTTATCTTCTGCCTTCATGTCTGTTTCCCTCTTTCTGTCCGTCTCCGTTAAAAATCCTCTGTATTTTACGCCAGACGAACCTGTCTTCCATCCGCCAGTTATGCATAACTGTATTTTACCAGACAACTTAGAAAATTTCTATCCTGCCTTTCTTTAAAAGGCTTTCTGGTGTATACTGGATATAAATTTCTGAAATAATAAATAAACAAATGAGGTGACAGATAATGGACACAAAACCCGTTTTTCACGGAAGTGATATAGAAAAAATCTGCAGTTACTACAATCTGAAAAAAGAAGATATCGTCAAATTTGGTGCAAATGTGAATCCTCTGGGTTTATCCCCCAGAGCCAGCCAGGCCATTGCCAGCCATATAGAACTGCTTTCTTCCTACCCGGACAGAGATTATACATCTCTTCGTAATACCATTTCCCGCTACTGCAATATTCCGGCTGATTTTATCCTTCCGGGAAACGGCTCCAGTGAACTGATCTCTCTTCTGATCCAGGAACGCTCTCCGAAGCATACCCTTATTCTTGGACCTACCTATTCTGAATACTCCAGAGAACTTTCTTTTTCCGGAAGCACACAGGAATACTATCACCTTCAGGAAAGTATGGATTTTGAACCGGACATTCCGGATCTCTGCCGAAAACTGGAGCAGGGTTATGATTTTCTCATTCTCTGTAACCCCAACAACCCCACTTCTTCTGCCATCTCAAAGAAGGACCTCCGGGATCTGATCCATTTCTGTGAAGAAAAAGATATCTTTGTCATGATTGATGAAACCTACGTGGAATTTGCACCGGACATCAGTGCCATCACTGCAGTTCCTCTGACACAGGAATTCACCAATCTCATGGTTCTCCGTGGTGTCTCAAAGTTCTTCGCGGCTCCCGGAATGCGCCTGGGCTACGGCATCACCGGAAACAAAAAATTCCTGGAGAAAATGCGTGAAAAACAGACTCCTTGGTCTCTCAACAGCATTGGCGCTTTTGCCGGCGAGATTATGCTCCAGGACGAAGAATATATCCAGCAGACACGCCAGCTCATTCTTTCCGAACGTGACAGAATGATTGATGAGCTGAAAGGTATCAGCACCTACAAAGTTTATCCCGCTTACGCAAACTTTATCCTTCTGAAAATCCAGAAAGACGGCCTGACCTCTTACGATGTATTCGAGGCCTGTATCCGCCAGGGCCTGATGATTCGTGACTGTTCTTCTTTCCAGTGTCTGGAGGGAGAATTTGTACGTTTTTGCATTATGATGCCGGAAGATAACTCCCGCCTTGTAAACGTACTGAAATCTCTGTAAAAACCATAATGTTGAGATTCTACCCCGGATATGCTATACTTCACAGGTACTGTTAACACTATGTAAATTTTGTGAAACAAAAATAACAAATTTTTGAAACAAATATGTTATACTTCGTCAGGTATTGATTTATAATAACCTGAAAGAATAGATAATATAAAACGGGAGGATCTGTAATGATATTTGGAATAAAACAAATCATAAAAATGCTTTTCCAGCAGCTGATTCTTCCGGTTGTTTATAACGCCTGTACTGCAAAACCTGTCATACCCGGAACTGTAATCCTGGCGGATGCACATCACGACGAAATTCCGTTCAGTATGCTCGCCATAAAAGAAGAACTTTCCAGGCATCCGGAGCTTCAGGTTACAGAAATGTACTGGAATAATAACGAATCTTCTCCTGTGAAGATTTTCCGGAATATGCTTTCTTTCATGAAAAAATACGCCACAACGGAAACCGTTATCATCTGTGACAATTTTCTGCCTGCCGCATCCTGCAAAAAACGCAGCGAAACACAGGTCATACAGCTCTGGCATGCATGTGGCGCATTCAAAAAATTCGGCTATGACACGGAGGAAGATATCCCTTCCTATTATGTTGGCAATGTAATGGCAAACTGCAGTCTGGTAACTGTCAGTTCCGATATCTGCATAAAACCTTTTGCCAGTGCCATGAAGCTTCCAGAAACCAGTGTTCTTCCAGTTGGTGTCAGCCGGACAGATATGTATTTTAATGAAACCTTCAATCAGAAATGTCGGGATAACTTTTTCAGCCAGTACCCGGATGCCCGGAACAAAAAGATCGTTCTCTGGGCTCCGACTTTTCGTGGAAAACCTGGGGTTGCCAGTGTTTATGGACTGGATGATGTTCTGAAAGCTCAGGAAGAACTGAAAGATACACATTATTTCATTATTAAACTGCATCCTCATACACAGGTACACACAGAAGGAACCAATTGTGACATTCCTTCCGAAGAACTGCTTCCGGTTGCTGATATTGTCATTACCGATTATTCTTCCATTCTCTTTGACGCCATGATTTATCAGCTTCCACTGGTTCTCTTTGCCCCGGATCTGGAAGAATATCTGGCCAGCAGAGGTTTTTATCTGGATTACCGCACACTTCCAGGTATCCATATTCAAAAAGAAGAACAGCTTGTAAAAGTTCTTTCTGACGAGGCACGCCTTAATTCTTCCGTTAATCAGAAATACCACGATTTCTTTCAGGACTACATGGCCGCCTGCGATGGACATGCAACCCGGCGTATTATGAATTATGTTTCAAAATCTCCAAATAAATAAGAGGTAATATATATGGCTAATAATATTTTTGGAATTATCCTGGCTGGTGGCCAGGGAACACGAATGGGCAACGCAGAACGCCCGAAACAGTTTATGGAAATCGGCAAAAAGCCAATCATTATCCACACAATAGAAAAATTTGCCATTCATTCTGCCTTCGATAAAGTAATCGTTCTTTCACCAAGAGCATGGATCTCACACACCAGGGATCTGATCCGGAAATATATCCCGAGATCATCCAACGTTGTTGTTGTACAGGGCGGTTCCACAAGAAACGAAACCATCATGAATGGAATCCGCTATATTGAAGAAAATTTCGGCCTTGATGACAATACCATTATTGTCACCCATGACTCTGTCCGTCCTTTTGTCTCCCATCGCATGATTGAAGAAAATATCCGTGCAGCCCAGGAATGTGGCGCCTGTGACACCGTAATCCCGGCAACGGATACCATTGTGGAAAGCGCAGGCCATCAGTTTATCAGTTCCATTCCGGACCGTTCCACTATGTATCAGGGCCAGACACCGCAGTCTTTCCGGGCAAAAAAACTCCGCGACATTTATGAAAGCCTTACTGCAGCAGAAAAACAGATTCTCACAGACGCATGCAAAATTCTCGTTCTCAAAGGTGAAAAAGTCCAGCTGGTAGAAGGTGATGTTACCAACATCAAAATCACATATCCTTCTGATATCCGTCTGGCTGAAGCTCTAATGGAGGGAAAATAAATGTTAACTTCTGTCTATCGCCTGGTCAGGCCCCGTCAGTTTGAACTGGTTTTTAAGGATATCACCCTTGATACCTCCCATGTGATTGTTCATCCTGTCCGCCTGTCTATCTGCAATGCAGATCAACGCTATTATCAGGGGCTTCGTGCGGAAAACATTCTCCGCAAAAAGCTTCCCATGGCTCTGATTCATGAAGCAGTAGGCCGGGTGGTTTATGATCCGTCCGGTCAGTTCCAGGAGGGGACTCTTGTGGTCATGATTCCCAATACCCCTTCCGAAACCGATGAGGTCATTGCGGAGAATTATCTGCGGAGCAGCCAGTTCCGTGCCAGTGGCTTTGATGGCTTTATGCAGGAATATGTCAGTATGAAACCGGATCGTCTTGTACCGCTCCCGGAAGATATCAATCTTTCTGTGGCTGCTTTTACAGAAATCGTCAGTGTCAGCTACCATGCCATCCGGAGATTTCTCCGTTTTTCACATACACGCAGAAATGTAATTGGCGTATGGGGCGATGGCAATCTCGGTTACATCACTTCACTTCTTCTGAAAATCATACTGCCGGAAAGCAGAATCTGTGTGTTTGGCGTCAATGAATACAAACTTCATGATTTTTCTTTTGCAGATGATGTATTCCTGATTTCCGAGATTCCGGATGACTTTTATCTGGACCACGCATTCGAATGTGTAGGCGGCGCTGCTTCATCCAAAGCCATCAATCAGATCATTGACCATATTAATCCGGAGGGAACCATTTCCATCATGGGCGTGTCCGAGGACCTTGCCCCGCTTAACACAAGAATGATCCTGGAAAAAGGTCTTCGTCTTTTCGGAAGCAGCCGAAGCGGCCGGAAAGATTTTCTTGGTCTTATTAACCTGTATAAAGAAAATCCGGATGTGGTAAACCAGCTGGAAAAAATCGTAGGAGCCGAAATCCACGTAAAAAATATTCAGGACATCATCCGTGCTTTCGAAATCGATATTCATAAGATCATGGGAAAAACAATTATGATTTGGGAGAATTAACAGATGAAAAAATTATTGAAAAAACTTTCCAGGGGGCCTCTTTCTCCTGTTTTTAAAGTATACCGAAAAATATATAAGCCTGTCGTTCTTCATTTTTTCTATCCTGTTGCTTATAAATTTTTCACACTTACAAGAAAAGTAAATCCGAAAAAGGTTGTTTTTATTGAAGCCCGTTTTGATAAGATTACAGATACTTTTCAGCTGATTTATAACCGCATGGAAAAAGAAGGCTATGAAATCCATGAATGTTTCCTGCTGAATACCAAACCAGGAAAGCTTGCATATACAAAACGCAGTCTTCATATGCTGAAAGAAATTTCCGATGCCCATTATATTTTCCTGAATGATGCATGCAACGTCACAAGCTGTATTTCTCTTCGAAAAGGAAGCAGTATCTTTCAGGTCTGGCATGCCTGCGGCGCGTTCAAAAAATTCGGCATGAGTACTGCCGATCTGATTTTCGGTGACAACCGTAAGAATCAGGAGAAATTCCCCAATTACCGGAATCTTGCCTATGTTACTGTCAGCAGCCCGGAAATCAGCTGGGCTTATGAAGAGGCGATGAATCTGAAAAATACAGATACTCAGATTGTATCTACCGGAATCAGCCGTACCGATGTTTTTTATGATAAAAACTTTATCGAAGCCGCTGCCAAGGCTGTTTATTCTGTGTGTCCCAAAGCCCGCTCCAAAAAAATTATTCTGTACGCTCCAACTTTCCGCGGCAGAGTAGCAAAAGCTCAGACACCTGACTGTCTGGATATTGCAGCTATGAAAGAAGCTCTTGGAGATGAATATTTCCTGCTTCTGAAACATCACCCCTTTGTAAAAAAACGCCCGGAAATCCCGGAAAACTGCCAGGATTTCGCAATGGACGTCACCAAAGAACTGGATATCGACAAATTACTCTGTGTCAGTGATGTATGCATCTCCGACTATTCCTCACTGATTTTTGAGTACTCCCTGTTCGAGCGCCCGATGATCTTCTTCGCCTACGACCTGGACGAATATTTTGACTGGAGAGGCTTCTACTACAACTACGACGAACTCACCCCAGGCCCCATAGTCAAAACAACCGAAGAAATCATCGACTACATCCAACACCTCGACACCCGCTTCAACCCCTCCCAGATCCGCGCCTTCCGAGAAAAATTCATGTCCGCCTGCGATGGACATGCAACGGATAGGATTTTGGAGTTGGTGGAGAAGTGTTGACAAAAACTTTATAAAAAAGATGATCACCCCGGGTTGCTGGATACCAGCAAGCCGGGGTGTTGTTTTGTTTTGTATTAAATTTGTGTTCCAGAATGGTTCTATTAATACCTCTTACCTGTATCAAGTTATCATCCACCGTTATATTGGTACATTTCTTAAAAAATGTTTATAAGAATACCGCCAATCTTTTTTTCTGATCAGCGGTATCAATCATCCCTATGGTTTGGACAGTTCAGGCAAACATTCTTATAGTCCGTTTTCTTAATTACTTTATCCGGAATTGTCCAATCAGGTGCCAGGCCTTCGACATTCATGTGAATATCAAAACATATTTCATCATCAATTTCTGATTCCACCAATGGACAATTAATCTTTTTTGATGCCATATTTCTCTGCCATCTCCCTGATTTTTAAAGTCTGCGTATCGAACTGTTCTTTCTTAAAAGCTGTTCGGATATTATTATTCTCCACATTTACATATGTAGTTCCATTAGGTCCACAATAATTAATAAATCGTCCATTTCACCGTGTCAACGATATATCGGATTCCTTGATAAACTGTTCTGCCTCTGATCTGGCTACTGCATGTTCTCTTTCTGCATTTATATGTCCATTATCGAAAGTGAATTTCGAAGTGTCATTTTATCCGGTTTTATTTTATCCACGCCCTTTATCTTCGCTTCCGATAATTCTGCTTTTATTTTATCATTTATCCCGGATTCTTCAATGAGTTTCTGTTCTGCCTTTGTCTTTACATTCCACAATGTTTCTATTAATACTACAGACGGATCGTTTACGTGTGCTAAAGGAACTATCTTTACATTCCACAATGTTTCTATTAATACCACCGCACAGAACTGGTGCGGCGGTTTTCAGAATTACTTTACATTCCACAATGTTTCTATTAATACAGCATAACAGATATAATATATAAATTTTTTATTGTATCCTTTACATTCCACAATGTTTCTATTAATACTTCAGTGACGTGCATAGTAACTGATTGGCCGAAATCTTTACATTCCACAATGTTTCTATTAATACGGCGCGTAAGCTGGCGAACTCAGCGCCACTTTTTCCGGCTTTACATTCCACAATGTTTCTATTAATACGAGTGTCAGCTGCGCCTGATCTGGCTGTTGCAATGGTCTTTACATTCCACAATGTTTCTATTAATACGAGCCAGAGAAAAAAGTGTATAAACACTGGAAAACACTTTACATTCCACAATGTTTCTATTAATACGGAAGACAGCTACAAAAAAATCCGTGGTAACTCCTACTTTACATTCCACAATGTTTCTATTAATACGGCGTAACAAACAGAGCCTACGAAACCAGAATCAAAGCTTTACATTCCACAATGTTTCTATTAATACATTGACACTTTAGAAGGTACACATCATGTATCTGTCTTTACATTCCACAATGTTTCTATTAATACCAAGACCGGATGAGGGTCCACTACATTACTATGAAGAACTTTACATTCCACAATGTTTCTATTAATACAGCCACTGTCATCTGCTGCTTCATGATCGTCATATGCTTTACATTCCACAATGTTTCTATTAATACCTACAAGAACAACGAAGGTTGTTCAGATCCAACAGCCTTTACATTCCACAATGTTTCTATTAATACAGCGGAAATGTCTTTGTCGGTTGAATCATAGAAAGTCTTTACATTCCACAATGTTTCTATTAATACGCCATACCTTCAAGAACGGATTCAAGAATGATTCCTTCCTTTACATTCCACAATGTTTCTATTAATACCTTCCAAACCCGGAGAGAAAGCGTTATATCCTTCACGCTTTACATTCCACAATGTTTCTATTAATACTAATATTTTCGGAGTGCTGTATGATGATGAAGCAACTTTACATTCCACAATGTTTCTATTAATACAGAATACGCTGGGGCAGATGAAGCTGACGGTGACAACTTTACATTCCACAATGTTTCTATTAATACGGTGTTTGGTTTTACATAACCGCCCTGTGCCAGGAACTTTACATTCCACAATGTTTCTATTAATACTACGTTTCCGGAAAGACAGAGCCTAGTCAAGAAAAACCTTTACATTCCACAATGTTTCTATTAATACTGGAGCAAATGTGATTAATTAATATATAAAAATTGCTTTACATTCCACAATGTTTCTATTAATACGATTGCAGACGAAAAAGTAGATGAATACAAACAGACTTTACATTCCACAATGTTTCTATTAATACGAAGAGCTCGATCCGGAACAATTAAGCCGGCTTTTTACTTTACATTCCACAATGTTTCTATTAATACGGTTACTCGGTTACCCGGTTACCATGCAGTAAAATCAACTTTACATTCCACAATGTTTCTATTAATACAGATGTGGTCTTACCATAACCGTTTGCAAGTGCATATCTTTACATTCCACAATGTTTCTATTAATACCCGTATAAAACATCTAATACGTTGTAAAGATCGGTCTTTACATTCCACAATGTTTCTATTAATACCTGTTCGATCATATCCATTGTATTCTGAGTGTACACTTTACATTCCACAATGTTTCTATTAATACCAAATGTGTGAATTGAACGTAAAAACTGAAATTCATCTTTACATTCCACAATGTTTCTATTAATACCTGAAATTGATGCAAAAATTGACGAAATGGTTGCAGACTTTACATTCCACAATGTTTCTATTAATACCAGAGTCAATGAGGTTATGAAGGGTGGCTTTGAGACTTTACATTCCACAATGTTTCTATTAATACTACGATCATGACACCCGGTACTGCCCGGAAGCAAAGTCACTTTACATTCCACAATGTTTCTATTAATACACAAGGGAATATGTAACAAATTCGTCATTTTTTGTCTTTACATTCCACAATGTTTCTATTAATACGAGATACCTGTTACAGAAAGCCATCAGCGTTATGAAACTTTACATTCCACAATGTTTCTATTAATACTGCACGGATAATTTCAGCACGGAATCTTTCATGCTGTCTTTACATTCCACAATGTTTCTATTAATACGATACATCCCAGAACATTGTAGCATCTTATACACGACTTTACATTCCACAATGTTTCTATTAATACGGAATCCCTGGAAAAGATGGAACAAATGGAACTGACTTTACATTCCACAATGTTTCTATTAATACGACAATGGAACTGACAGCGACAGTGAACGAACTTCCTTTACATTCCACAATGTTTCTATTAATACCACAGAAGCATCAGTATCAAAAGAAAATGAACTTTCTTTACATTCCACAATGTTTCTATTAATACAAATGCTTCTTCCAGCAAATTAAAA
>ERZ824473.3415-NODE-3415-length-15746-cov-54.075840_pt1 | contig 15746 bp, 10 predicted proteins | sample MGYA00519874_ERZ824473 | MGnify/ENA primary metagenome ERZ824473 (study PRJEB31778, sample SAMEA3449151) | human gut metagenome | biome: human gut; feature: human-associated habitat; material: faeces | place: United Kingdom | collected 2010/2012 ... | reverse complement strand
AATTGGCCGGATAAAAAAGTAAATATGCTTATCTTTGGGCAATCATGGGACACAAACCAAGATACCTAAAGAAAAACCGAGTAATTAATAAACAACATGAAGAAACAGACAATCATTACAGCCTGCACATTTGCAGCAATGACAATGGCTACTCCTGCCGTTTTTGCCGTACAGCCGGCCATGAGTAACCACGTATGCGCCTCCGACGCTATCAAGAAAGACAACCGACCGGTAGAATCAAAACGACTGTTCCGTTCCAAAGCCGTAGAAGAACAAATTCAACGGATACAGCAGCTGCTGAAAAATCAGAAGCTGTCATGGATGTTCACTAACTGCTTTCCCAACACGCTGGACACCACCGTCCATTTCCGCAAGGACAAGAAAGACGGGAAGCCCGACACATTTGTCTACACCGGAGATATCCATGCCATGTGGCTCCGCGACTCAGGTGCGCAGGTGTGGCCCTACGTACAGCTGGCCAATGAAGACAAGGAACTGAAGACGATGCTTGCAGGAGTCATCAACCGCCAATTCAAGCTGATTAATGTAGACCCGTTTGCCAACGCCTTCAACGACGGCCCCATCCCCGACGGACACTGGAAAACCGACCTTACCGACATGAACGACGAGGTGCACGAGCGTAAATGGGAAATCGATTCACTGTGTTATCCGCTACGCCTTGCCTACCATTACTGGAAAACGACCGGTGATACAAGCATCTTCGATGCCGAGTGGATAAAAGCAATCCAAAACATCCTGACCACCTTCCGCGACCAACAGCGCCGTGACGGACGCGGTTCCTACCATTTCCAGCGGGTAACTGAACGCGCACTGGACACGATGACCAACGACGGCTGGGGCAATCCGGTGAAACCGGTCGGACTGATTGCATCTTCTTTCCGCCCTTCCGATGACGCCACCACCTTCCAATTCCTGATACCCTCCAACTTCTTCGCCGTATCTTCGCTGCGTAAGGCAGCCGAGATTCTGACTGAAGTCAATAACCGCCCGGAGCTTGCAAAAGAATGTACCGACCTGGCTGGAGAAGTAGAAACCGCCCTACGAAAATACGCTACCTACAACCATCCCAAATACGGCACCATCTATGCCTTCGAGGTAGACGGTTTCGGCAACCACCTTCTGATGGACGACGCCAATGTACCGAGCCTTATCGCACTGCCCTATCTGGGCGATGTGGACATCAACGATCCTATTTACCAGAACACCCGTCGTTTCGTATGGAGCGAGGATAACCCATACTTCTTCAAAGGTACGGCAGGCGAAGGCATTGGAGGTCCGCACATCGGCTACGACATGATTTGGCCGATGAGCATCATGATGAAAGCCTTCACAAGCCAGAACGATGAAGAGATTAAAACTTGCGTGAAGATGTTGATGGATACAGAAGCCGGAACCGGCTTTATGCACGAGTCTTTCCACAAAGACAATCCCGCCAAGTTCACCCGCGCCTGGTTTGCATGGCAAAACACATTGTTTGGCGAACTCATTCTAAAACTGGTGAACGAGGGCAAGCTAGACTTGCTGAACAGCATACAGTAAAAAAACATTTATCCCCCCTGGATTCTGTGGATGAATGTAATAATCAACCACTCCAGGGGGAATATTATCACTCCTCCCTCCCATCATCTTCCGGTAAGTAGTAACGTTCACAAAATAGACGGGAAGTTAACAAAAAAAGTTTCAGAAGTTAATACTAAAACAAGAAAGAGTTAAGAAAGAGCTTTATCCCAAACTTTGGTTTTTCCAAACCAAGCCTGGGGATAGAGAAACCAAGTCTTGGTTTAGATATCCGCAAAGCTGGGAAAGAAGTTTCCCACCCAAGACACCATTCCACCAACAAGCGACTTTCAAACCAAAGACCGTCATCCTCAACTGAATCTTTTCAAAAGAGACTACACGAATCCCCCACCAGCAAAGCGTTTCAAAAGCAGCTTCATTATCAAATGAATAAGCTATCAACAAGGTGTTGAAAACTTCTTCCTAAGATTTTAGTTAAAAGATTGTGGGGAATTGTGGGGAAATGTGTATTTTTACCGTCGCTTATTATAATAAGGTGAGAAATGATACAATTTTTAGGTAATATCGAGGCTAAGGCGGATGCAAAAGGAAGAGTTTTCATCCCGGCCACCTTCCGGAAACAGCTGCAAGCCGCTTCTGAAGAAAGACTCGTGTTGCGTAAGGACGTGTATCAGGATTGCCTGGTGCTCTACCCGGAAAGTGTATGGTTTGCCACTCAAAACCAACTTCGCTGCCGACTGAATAAATGGAACGCCAAACAACAAATGATTTTCCGCCAGTTCGTAAGTGACGCGGAAGTCATGACCCCTGACGGGAACGGACGCATCCTGCTCCCAAAACGTTACCTGCAAATGGCGGGTATACAAAGTGATGTCCGCTTCATTGGTGTGGACAACACAATAGAAATCTGGGCTAAGGAACGTGCCGACCAACCATTCATGAACCCCGACGAGTTCAGCGAGGCTCTTGAAGAACTGCTGGGAGACGAAAATATTTGTTGTAACGAAAATAAGCTATAAACAACAGATGATGAAAGAAGAAACAACATATCACATCCCCGTATTGCTGATGCCGAGCGTAGATGCAATGAACATCCGTCCGGACGGCACGTATGTAGACGTAACGTTTGGTGGAGGAGGACATTCGCGCGAGATACTGTCCCGCCTGGAAGACGGCGGCCGGCTGCTGAGCTTCGACCAGGACGAGGATGCGGAACGTAACATTGTGAACAACCCGCATTTTACATTCGTACGCAGCAACTTCCGCTACCTGCACAACTTCCTACGCTATCACGGCATCGAAAAAGTGGATGCCATACTTGCCGACCTCGGCGTATCTTCCCATCACTTTGATGACAGCGAACGGGGATTCTCCTTCCGCTTCGACGGGGCACTGGATATGCGTATGAACAAGCGTGCCGGCCTAACCGCTGCCGACATCGTGAATACCTACGAAGAAGAAAAGCTGGCCGATATTTTTTATCTGTACGGCGAGCTGAAGAACAGCCGGAAACTGGCATCTGTCATCGTTAAGGCACGGGCTACGCAGAGAATTGCCACCATCGGCGAATTTCTGGAAATCGTCAAACCACTCTTCGGCCGCGAACGCGAGAAGAAAGAACTGGCAAAAGTATTCCAGGCATTGCGCATTGAGGTAAACCAGGAAATGGAAGCACTGAAAGAAATGCTGTATGCGGCAACAGAAGCGCTAAAGCCGGGAGGCCGCCTGGTGGTGATAACCTATCACTCCCTGGAAGACCGTATGGTGAAGAATATCATGAAAACCGGCAACGTGGAAGGCAAGGCCGAAAAAGATTTTTTCGGGAACGTATTGACCCCGTTCCGGCTAGTCAACAACAAAGTGATTGTACCGGACGAGGAAGAGATAGAGCGCAATCCGCGTTCGCGCAGCGCCAAGCTGAGAATTGCAGAAAGAGTAATGAATGATTAGTGACTAGCAATGGAAAAGAAGCAAGAAGAAAAGAATACGGAAAAGGTGAAAAAACGCACCTCACTGAAGAACATCATCGGAGGCGACATTCTGGCCACAGACTTCTTCCGCCGCCAAGCCGGATTGTTGTTCCTTATCATGGTGCTTATCATTATTTACATCAACAACCGTTACGAATGCCAACTGCAACTGATAGAGATAGACAATCTTAAAAAAGAGCTGATAGACATCAAGTACGATGCCCTGACACGCAGTTCGGAATTGATGGAGCGGAGCCGCCAATCACGCATCGAGGAATACATCGCCACCAAAGAAAGCGATTTGCAGACTTCCACTAATCCACCGTACTTACTAAAATAATGGAGAATTGAGGATTAAAGTAATTTCAATAGTACATCGTAAATCGTTAAATCGTAAATAACATTGGCTGTAAATAAAAAAAACATAATGACCCGTTACTTCTTCGTCGTCCTACTCATGGGGCTGGTGGGGATAGCTATTGTTGTAAAAGGTGCCATGATTATGTTTGCCGAGCGACAGTACTGGCACGATGTAGCCGACCGCTTCGTAAAAGAGAATGTAACGGTGAAGCCCAACCGGGGAAATATCCTGTCCTCGGATGGCAAACTGATGGCAAGTTCGCTGCCAGAATATAAAATATATATGGACTTCATGTCCGGCGAAAGGGACGAGAAACGCCGCAAAAAGGACCAGCAGCGCAAGGATTCTATCTGGAAAGCCAATTTCGATTCTATCTGTATCGGGCTTCATCAGATTTTTCCGGACATCAGTGCCGCCACCTTCAAAAGCCATCTGCGCAAGGGGCGGGAGATGAAGAGCCGGAACTACAACATTCTTCCCAACCGCAACCGGCGCATCTCTTACATTCAGTATAAGGAAGCCAAACGGTTACCCGTATTCAAGATGAACAAATACCGAGGCGGTTTCCACGAACAGATATACAACCAGCGTAAAAAGCCGTTCGGTTCTTTGGCAGCCCAAACCCTGGGCCGTCTCTATGCCGATACAGCCATGGGAGCCCGTAACGGCATTGAACTGGCCTTCGACACCCTGCTGAAAGGACGGAACGGTATTACCCACCGTCAGAAGGTGATGAATAAATACCTGAATATCGTAGACCTTCCCCCGGTAGACGGTTGTGACATCATATCCACCCTCGACGTAGGCATGCAGGACATCTGCGAAAAAGCCCTGGTAGACAAGTTGAAGGAAATCAATGCCAATGTCGGGGTAGCCGTACTGATGGAAGTGGCTACCGGAGAAGTAAAGGCCATTGTCAACATGATGAAAGCCGGAGACGGCAATTACTACGAAATGAACAGTAATGCCATCAGCGATATGTTGGAACCGGGCTCCACCTTCAAGACAGCCTCCATTATGGTGGCACTGGAAGATGGCAAGATAACCCCGGATACCGAGGTAGACACGGGCAACGGTATTATGAATATGTACGGCAGCAAGATGAGAGACCACAACTGGCACCGGGGAGGTTATGGAAAGATAGATGTGACACGTATTCTGGAAGTTTCTTCCAATGTGGGCGTCTCCTACCTCATCGACAAGCACTACAAGGATAATCCGCAGAAGTTCGTGGACGGTTTGAAGCGCATGAGCATCGACCAGCCGCTTCATCTGCAAATACCCGGTGAAGGGAAGCCCAACATCAAAGGACCCAAAGAGCGTTATTTTGCCAAAACGACTTTGCCGTGGATGAGTATCGGCTACGAGACTCAGGTACCTCCTATGAACATACTGACCTTCTACAATGCCATAGCCAACAACGGGGTCATGGTACGCCCCAAGTTTGTGAAAGCAGCGGTAAAGGACGGTGAGGTAGTGAAAGAATATCCTACGGAAGTAATCAATCCCAAGATATGTTCCGACCATACCCTGACACAGATCCGCGAAATCCTTCGGAAAGTGGTATCGCAAGGTCTGGCAAAACCCGCCGGCAGCAAGCAATTCTCCGTATCGGGCAAGACGGGTACGGCACAGATTTCACAAGGAGCCGCCGGATATAAGTCGGGACGGGTGAATTACCTTGTAAGTTTCTGCGGATATTTCCCCTCGGAAGCACCCAAATACAGTTGCATCGTTTCCATTCAGAAGCCTGGGTTACCAGCTTCAGGCGGTCTGATGGCAGGTAGTGTCTTTGGGAAAATAGCAGAAAGAGTTTATGCCAAAGACCTGCGTTTTGACATACGCAGTGCCATAGACAGTACCACCAATGTGATTCCTCCCGTGAAAGCCGGAGAGATGAACGAAGCACTCCTTGTACTGAATGATTTGAAAGTGCCCGTTCAGAAACAGTTCGCCGGACAAAAGAAAAAGGAACAGTGGGGGCATACACAAGCAGCTCCGTCGGCAGTCATCCTGCAAGACCAGGAACCGGCCTCGGGCACCGTGCCCAGCGTGGTAGGTATGGGAGCGAAAGATGCTGTCTACCTTTTAGAGAGTAAAGGACTGAAAGTAAGGCTAAACGGCGTAGGACGGGTGAGGAACCAGTCCATAGCAAGCGGTAGCCGGATAGTGAAAGGACAAACCATAGCCCTGACACTACGTTAACATGAGAATAAACAAGATTTGGATATACACTATATATAATAAGGTATGAGATTAAGTGATTTGTTGCAAACAATACAGCCGGTCCGGATTACCGGAAGTACAAGCATGGAGATAACGGGGGTGAATATAGATTCCCGCCTGATAGGAACCGGACATCTGTTCATGGCCATGCGTGGTACGCAGACCGACGGGCATGCCTATATTCCGGCTGCCATCGATAAAGGGGCTGTTGCAGTATTGTGTGAAGAATTGCCGGAAGAGCTTAAGGCCGGCATCACCTACATTCAGGTGAAAGACAGTGAAGATGCCGTAGGGAAAGTGGCTACCACTTTCTATGGCGACCCTACATCCAAGATGGAACTCATCGGCGTGACCGGAACCAACGGAAAAACAACCGTTGCCACCTTATTATATAATACTTTCCGCTATTTCGGCTACAAGGTCGGACTGGTTTCCACTGTATGCAATTACATCGACGACCAGCCCGTACCGACCGAACACACCACCCCGGACCCGATAACCCTGAACCGCCTGCTCGGAGAAATGGCAGATTCCGGCTGCAAGTATGCCTTCATGGAAGTCAGTTCCCATTCCATTGCCCAAAAGCGCACCAGCGGTCTGAAGTTTGCCGGCGGTATTTTCACTAATCTGACCCGCGACCATCTGGATTATCATAAAACGGTGGAGAACTACCTCAAAGCCAAGAAAAAGTTCTTCGACGAACTGCCAAAAGGAGCTTTCAGCCTGACCAACCTGGATGACAAGAACGGACTTGTGATGACGCAGAATACCCGTTCGAAGGTATACACCTACTCTTTGCGTAGTCTTAGCGACTTCAAAGGCAAAGTCTTGGAGTCTCATTTCGAGGGAATGTTGCTCGACTTCAACAATCACGAACTGGCAGTACGTTTCATCGGAAAGTTCAATGCCTACAACCTGCTGGCGGTATTCGGTACTGCCGTATTGCTTGGCAAGAAAGAAGAGGATGTACTGGTTGCCCTCAGCACGCTGCATCCGGTAACCGGCCGCTTCGATGCCATCCGTTCACCGAAAGGCTACACCGCCATTGTGGACTATGCGCATACTCCAGACGCCCTGGTCAATGTATTGAACGCCATTCACGGAGTGCTGGAAGGAAAAGGGAAAGTGATTACCGTTGTGGGCGCCGGCGGCAACCGCGACAAAGGCAAGCGTCCCATCATGGCCAAAGAATCCGCCCGCTTGAGCGACCGGGTCATCATCACCTCCGATAACCCGCGCTTTGAAGAGCCGCAGGACATCATCAACGACATGCTGGCGGGACTGGATAAAGATGACATGCAGAAAACCATCAGCATCACCGACCGCCGCGAAGCCATCAAGACAGCCTGCATGCTGGCACAGCCGGGAGACGTGATTCTCGTTGCAGGCAAGGGGCATGAGAATTATCAGGAGATTAAAGGCGTGAAACACCATTTTGACGACAAAGAGATATTAAATGAGATAATGTGCTAATATGCCAATGTGCTAATCGCCATGCGTCATGTAGGATATTCATTCCTTTACCAGCAGATATACCAGACTATCAATTAGCATATTGGCACATTAGCACATTAAACAATTAAATAATTAACATCATGTTATACTATTTATTTCAATGGTTAGACAAATATGACTTCCCCGGTGCGGGCATGTTTGGCTATACATCCTTCCGTTCGTTGATGGCAATCATTCTGGCATTGCTCATTTCGAGTATCTGGGGAGATAAGTTCATCAATCTACTGAAACGCAAGCAGATTACTGAAACGCAACGTGATGCCAGCATCGACCCGTTCGGCGTAAACAAGGTGGGAGTACCCAGCATGGGCGGTGTCATCATTATTTTTGCCATACTCATTCCTTGCCTACTACTGGGCAAATTGAGCAATATTTATATGATATTGATGCTGATTACCACAATCTGGCTGGGGTCGCTGGGCTTTGCCGACGACTACATCAAGATATTCAAGAAGGACAAGGAAGGCCTGCACGGTAAGTTCAAAATCATCGGTCAGGTAGGCTTGGGACTTATCGTCGGACTGACTCTCTACCTCAGTCCGCAGGTGGTTATCCGCGAGAACATAGAAATAGAGAAACCGGACGGACAGATAGAAGTGGTGCATGCCGCCAAGGAAATCAAGGCAACACAGACCACCATCCCATTCTTCAAGAGCAACAACTTCGACTATGCCGACCTAGTGGGCTTCATGGGTGAACATGCCCAGACAGCAGGTTGGATACTGTTTGTGATTATCACGATTTTCGTAGTTACCGCCGTCAGCAACGGAGCCAACCTAAATGACGGAATGGACGGAATGGCGGCAGGGAACTCTGCCATTATCGGACTGACCTTGGGAATACTCGCCTACGTATCGAGCCACATTGAATATGCCGGCTACCTGAATATCATGTACATTCCCGGCTCGGAAGAACTGGTAATCTTTATCTGTGCCTTCATCGGTGCACTTATCGGCTTCTTGTGGTACAATGCCTATCCGGCCCAGGTATTCATGGGCGATACGGGCAGTCTGACCATTGGAGGAATCATCGCAGTATACGCCATCATTATTCACAAGGAACTGCTGATACCCATCCTTTGCGGTATCTTCCTGGTGGAGAACCTTTCGGTCATCCTGCAACGCCTCTACTACAAGGCAGGCAAGCGGAAAGGCGTGAAACAACGTCTCTTCAAAAGAACACCGATACACGACCACTTCCGCACTTCCATGAGCCTGATAGAGCCGGGATGCAGCGTAGTATTCACCAAACCGGACAAGCTGTTCCACGAATCCAAAATCACCATCCGCTTCTGGATTGTGACGATTGTATTGGCAGCGATAACGATTATAACATTAAAGATTAGATAATAATTATTCAATATGCTAATGTGCCAATGTGCTAATTGCCATGCGGCACGACAGCGCAGCTCATTAGCACATTGGCACATTAATCATATTAGTACATTATGAGAATTGTAGTATTAGGAGCTGGCGAAAGCGGCGCAGGCGCTGCCGTACTGGCCAAAGTGAAAGGATTCGACACGTTCGTCTCCGACATGTCCGCCATCAAAGACAAATACAAGGAACTGCTGGATAAATACGGCATTGCCTGGGAAGAGGGACACCACACAGAAGAGTTGATTCTGAATGCTGACGAAGTGGTGAAAAGTCCCGGTATCCCCAACGACGCACCGCTCATTATGAAATTAAAGGAAAAAGGTACGCCCATCATCTCTGAGATAGAGTTTGCGGGACGGTACACTGACGCAAAGATGGTCTGTATCACCGGCTCGAACGGAAAGACTACAACCACCTCGCTCATTTATCACATCTTCAAGAGCGCAGGCCTGAACGTCGGCCTCGCCGGCAACATCGGCAACAGTCTGGCCTTGCAGGTAGCCACGGAGCAGCATGATTACTATGTCATTGAGCTGAGTTCCTTCCAGCTGGACAATATGTATAACTTCCGTGCCAACATTGCCGTACTGATGAACATCACACCAGACCACTTGGACCGTTACGACCACTGTATGCAGAAATATGTGGACGCCAAATTCCGCATCACCCAAAACCAGACACCGGAAGACGCTTTTATCTTCTGGAACGACGACCCCATCATCAAGCGCGAATTAGACAAGCATGGCCTGCGCGCCCATCTCTACCCGTTCGCTGCCGTGAAGGAAGACGGGGCCATCGCATACGTGGAAGACGGTGAAGTGGAAATCAACGAACCGATAGCCTTCAATATGGAGCAAGAGGAGCTGGCGCTGCACGGCACACACAACCTATACAATTCGTTAGCCGCCGGCATCTCGGCCAATTTGGCCGGCATCCGGAAAGAATATATCCGCAAAGCCTTGTCCGACTTCAAGGGAGTGGAACACCGGTTGGAGAAAGTAGCCACCGTACGCGGCGTGAGCTTCATCAACGATTCCAAGGCTACGAACGTAAACTCCTGCTGGTATGCCCTACAAAGCATGACCGGCAAAACCGTACTTATCCTCGGCGGTAAAGACAAAGGAAACGATTACACGGAAATCGAAGACCTCGTACGCGAAAAGTGCTCTGCCCTGGTCTATTTGGGTTTGCACAACGAAAAGTTGCACGCCTTCTTCGACCGTCTGGGACTGCCCGTAGCCGACGTGCAGACCGGCATGCAGGATGCCGTAGAAGCAGCCTTCAAGCTGGCAAAGAAAGGTGAAACCGTGTTGCTCAGTCCTTGCTGTGCCTCCTTCGACCTCTTCAAGAGCTATGAGGACCGCGGCAATCAGTTCAAAGCATGTGTCAGAACACTATAAGATACGGATGCCGCAACAGTCCTATTACGCATCCCGTAACAAGAATGGCAACTTTTAATTCTTTAATTATTAATTTTTAATTTGCGAAGCATTGGATTTATTAAAGAGCATATTCAAAGGCGATAAAGTGATTTGGATTATTTTCCTTTTCCTTTGCCTCATCTCCATCACAGAGGTATTCAGTGCTGCCAGTACGCTGACCTACAAGAGTGGCGACCACTGGGGACCGATTACGCAGCACAGCATCCTCCTGATGGTAGGCGCCGTCATTGTAGTACTGGTACACAACATCCCCTATAAATGGTTTCAGGTGTTCCCGGTATTCCTGCTTCCGATATCCATCGGACTGCTGGCTTTTGTGATGCTGATGGGATTCATTACCGGCGACCGCGTAAACGGCGCAGCCCGCTGGATGACCTTCATGGGCATTCAGTTCCAGCCGTCAGAAATAGCGAAGATGGCCGTTGTCATCGTTACCGCCTTTATCCTCTCGAAAGGGCAGGATGAAGACGGTGCAAGTCCGAAAGCCTTTAAGCGCATCATGATTATTACCTGCATTGTCTGTGGCCTTATCCTGCCAGAAAACTACTCGACGGGAATGCTGCTCTTCGGAACGGTCTACCTGATGATGTTCATCGGACGGGTATCTGCCAGGAAACTGCTGATACTGGGAGGAGGAATTGTGGCATTCGTAACAGTCTTTGTCGCCTTCCTGCTGGCCACGCCAGACAAGACATTGGAAAATATACCGATGGGGCACCGCTTCACCACTGTAAAATCCCGTATTGCAGACTTTACCAACAAGGAGGAAGTTCCTGCCGCCAAATTCGACATCGACGGCGACGGGCAAGTGGCACATGCCCGTATTGCCGTAGCTACGAGCAACGTTGTAGGCAAGGGTCCGGGAAACTCCGTACAGCGTGACTTTCTGAGCCAGGCATTCTCCGATTTCATCTATGCCATCATCATCGAGGAACTGGGACTGGTAGGCGGAATAGTCGTTGTGTTCCTTTATGTCTGCCTATTGGTGCGAGTGGGCCGTATCGCCAAAAAATGCGACCGCACTTTCCCCGCTTTCCTCATTACCGGAATAGCCTTGCTGCTCGTCACGCAGGCGCTGTTCAACATGATGGTTGCCGTAGGTCTGGCACCCGTCACGGGACAACCGCTTCCACTCATCAGCAAGGGTGGTACATCCACTTTCATCAACTGTGCCTACATCGGCATGATACTGAGTGTCAGCCGCTATACAGCCAAGCTGGAGGAACAGCGGATGCATGATGCGCAAGTGCCGATGCTGATAGATGCCGGAAATGCCGAGCACCCGGAACAACCTGCCGACAGCGAAGCACAGACAGCCGCTGAGCCGACAGCAAAGGTACTGAACAGTGATGCGGAGTTTGAATAACAGCCTCTCCCCCAACCCCTCCCCCGTAGGGAGGGGAGAAAAGAATAATTGAGTAATGGAGAGCATGCCAATAATACAAAAATAAAAAAGAACAAGAATATGAGTAAAGAGGCGAACAACTATACAACCAAAAGTAACTCTACCCCTCTCCCTACGGGGAAGGGGGTGAGGCTTATCATCAGCGGCGGCGGTACCGGAGGACATATCTTTCCGGCCATCTCCATCGCTAACGCCATAAAAGAGTTGTGTCCCGACGCGGAGATTCTCTTCGTAGGTGCCGAAGGAAGAATGGAAATGCAGCGTGTTCCAGATGCCGGTTACCGGATTATAGGTTTACCCGTTGCCGGATTCGACCGCAAACATCTGTGGAAGAACTTCTCCGTACTGCTGAAACTGATACGAAGCCAGTGGAAAGCACGGAGCATCATCAAGGAGTTCCGCCCGCAAGTAGCCGTCGGTGTAGGTGGCTATGCCAGTGGTCCTACGCTGAAAATGGCGGGCATGATGGGTATTCCCACGCTGATACAGGAACAGAATTCCTACGCCGGTGTCACCAACAAGCTGCTGGCACAGAAGGCATGCAAGATTTGCGTGGCCTACGAAGGCATGGAAAAGTTCTTCCCGGCAGAAAAGATAATCATGACAGGTAATCCGGTGCGCCAGAACCTGCTCGGACATTCCATCCTGCACGCAGACGCCGTAAAGTACTTCGGATTGAACCCGGAAAAGAAGACTATCCTCATTCTGGGCGGTAGTCTTGGAGCGCGTACCATCAACCAGACACTGACCGCCGGCCTGGATATCATTCGTACCCACCCCGACGTACAGTTTATCTGGCAGACTGGCAAGATATACATTGACCAAGTCAGAGAAGCCATTACAGCCACTACGGGAGAAGCCGTACGTAACCCGCATATCAGTGCCATTCCGAATCTGTATGTGACGGACTTCATTAAGGATATGGCAAACGCCTATGCCGCTGCCGATCTGGTGATTTCACGTGCCGGAGCCGGTTCCATCTCCGAGTTCTGCCTGCTGCACAAGCCGGTCATCCTGGTTCCCTCACCCAATGTGGCCGAAGACCATCAGACCAAGAATGCGCTGGCGCTGGTGGATAAGGATGCAGCTATCTATGTGAAGGATGTGGAAGCGAAAGAGAAGCTGCTGCCGGTGGCGTTGGAGACAATCGCTAACCCCGAGAAGCTGCAAGACTTGAGCAAGAATATCGCCAAGCTAGCGTTGCCGGACTCGGCGACAATTATTGCGAAGGAGGTATTGAAGAGCCTCTCCCCTTGTCCCTCCCCCGTAGGGAGGGGGGAATAGATAGTACTGCTATCGTTCTTTTTATAATATCATACTTTTGGAAGAAGAGTTTGAAGAAAAAATTTGAATATGAATAAAAATATAAGCAATAGTAACTCATCTCCCCTCCCTACGGGGGAGGGGCAGGGGGTGAGGCTTGAAGCCATCCACTCCGTTTATTTCGTCGGTGCCGGCGGCATCGGCATGAGCGCTCTGATACGCTATTTCCTCTCTAAAGGAAAGACAGTAGCGGGCTACGACCGTACGTCGAGCGAACTGACAGAACGTCTGATTACGGAAGGAGCACAGATACACTACGAAGAGGATATCGACCTTATTCCGGAGGAGTGCAAAGACAAGGCAAGCACGCTCGTGGTCTATACCCCCGCCGTGCCGCAAGGGCATGCAGAACTGACCTATTTCCGTGAAAACGGCTTCAACATACATAAGCGCTCCCAAGTATTGGGCATCATCACCCGCAGCAGTAAAGGCCTGTGCGTGGCAGGTACGCATGGCAAGACTACCACCAGCACCATGGCTGCCCACCTGCTGCACCAGTCACACGTGGGCTGCACCGCCTTCCTCGGAGGCATTTCGAAGAACTACGGTACGAATCTGCTGCTTTCCGCCACCAGCCCTTATACCGTTATCGAAGCGGATGAGTTCGACCGCTCCTTCCACTGGCTATCGCCCTGGATGAGTGTCATTACTGCCACCGACCCCGACCACCTGGATATATACGGCACCAAAGAAGCCTATCTCGAAAGCTTCCGCCACTACACCACGCTTATCCAGCCGGGCGGCGCCCTGATTCTGCACAAAGGACTGGAAATGCAAGCCGACGTACAACCGGGCGTCACCACCTATACCTACTCGCGCAACGAAGGCGACTTCCATGCCGAGAATATCCGCATCGGAAACGGTGAAATCTTCATCGACTTCGTGGCGCCTGACACCCGCATCAACGATATTCAGTTGGGGGTTCCCGTCAGTATCAACATCGAGAATGGTGTTGCCGCCATGGCACTCGCCCATCTCAGCGGTGCCACCGACGAAGAAATCAAGCAAGGCATGGCAAGCTTCCGCGGAGTGGACCGCCGCTTCGACTTCAAGCTGAAGAACGACCGGATTGTATTCCTCAGCGATTACGCCCACCACCCTGCCGAAATAGCCCAAAGCGTGAAGTCCGTCCGCGAGTTGTACCAAGACAAGAAGATAACCGTCATCTTCCAGCCCCACTTGTACACCCGTACTCGCGACTTCTATCGTGACTTTGCAGACAGCCTTTCCCTATCCGACGAGGTGATTCTGACAGAGATATACCCTGCCCGCGAGCAACCGATTCCCGGCGTGACGAGTCAGCTGATTTATGACAACCTCCGCCCCGGCATCGAGAAATGCATCTGTAGGAAAGAAGACATCCTCAGCCTCCTCGCCCAAAAGCACACCGAAGTATTGGTAGTGCTGGGAGCCGGAGACCTGGACAACTATGCGCCCCAAATCACCCAACTATTATCAGAAAAATATCATGGTTAAAAGGATTCTACTTTCTATCGTTCTGTTGCTTGTCATTGCTTACCTGGTAGTGGCTGTCACAGCTTTCAACCGCAAGCCCACCTCGCAGGTGTGCCAAGACGTGGAACTGGTGATAAAAGACACGGTATATGCCGGCTTCATCACGAAGAAGGAAGTAGCTACCCTGCTGGAAAAGAAAGGTATCAGCCCCGTTGGGAAAGACCTGGAACGCGTGCGCACCAAGACCTTGGAGCGCGAACTTGCCAAGCATCCCCTCATCGACCAGGTGGAGTGCTACAAGACCCCGAGCGGCAAGCTCTGCATCGAAGTGACCCAGCGCATCCCCATCCTGCGCGTGATGAGCGCCAACGGCGAAAACTACTATCTGGACAACAAAGGTATCGTGATGCCCCCCGATGCAAAGTGCGTTGCACACCTCGCCGTTGTAACCGGAAATGTAGAAAAGTCGTTTGCCATGAGGGATTTATATAAGTTTGGTGTATTTTTGCAAAAGAATTCTTTTTGGAATGCACAGATAGAGCAAATTCACGTATTGCCCGGCAAGAACATCGAGTTAGTGCCCCGTGTCGGCGACCATCTTATCTATTTAGGCAAGATTGCCGGATTCGAGAAGAAGCTGAAACGTGTAAAGGCATTCTACGAAAGAGGATTGAACCAGGTGGGTTGGAACAAATACTCCCGTATCAGCGTTGAATTTGATAATCAAATCATCTGCACAAAGAGAGAGTAGAGAAAGGGATTTACTAATAGCCCTTCTTTATCAAAGCGCAGCAAATAGTAAATTGTAAATAGTAAAATAGTAAATAAATAGATATGGCAACAACAGATTTCATCGCCGCTATCGAGTTGAGTTCTTCCAAGATTTCCGGTATCGCAGGAAAGAAGAGCAGTGACGGAAGTATCCAGGTGTTGGCTTATGCACGCGAAGATGCATCCCCGTTTATACACAAAGGGGCCATCTACAACATTGACAAGGCCGCACAAGCGCTGACTTCCATCATCAACAAGCTGGAAGGCCAGTTGAACAACTCCATCGCCAAAGTATATGTAGGCATCGGCGGACAATCATTGCGCACGGTGAGGAATGCGGTAAGCCGTACGCTGGAGGAA
>ERZ824473.3410-NODE-3410-length-15769-cov-4.929999_pt1 | contig 15769 bp, 19 predicted proteins | sample MGYA00519874_ERZ824473 | MGnify/ENA primary metagenome ERZ824473 (study PRJEB31778, sample SAMEA3449151) | human gut metagenome | biome: human gut; feature: human-associated habitat; material: faeces | place: United Kingdom | collected 2010/2012 ... | reverse complement strand
GACCATATGGCAAATCATAAAGGAATAGGCGTAAATGAGGTATCATCAACATTTGCATTTTATTCTCCATCAGGAACAGGCAGTGGATGGGGATGGTTTACGACAGCAGCAAATGCAGCATCTGGTAGTAATGGATACGGATATGCATGGGATGGAGACTTAACACTTATAGGACATTTAGCAGCTCCTTTTATCGTCCGTGGTGGATTTTGTAACAACGACAATGTTGCTGGTGTGTTATATTATAATATTACTGACGGTTATCCTCACTACTATTATGGGTTCCGTGCAGCTTTGGTTGTGTAAGGACTTAATAAGCCACAAAAAATAAAATAATCAAAGGAGGACTAAATATGAATTCAAGAAGAAAAAAGAATGAAGGAATAACACTAATAGCACTAGTAATTACAATAATAGGAGATGCCTTTAAATTTGACAACCAAAATTCAACTTATCCAATTTTAAATTGGCAATAAAATGAAAAAAGAAGATGGTAAAAAAGAAACCATCTCCTTTTTTCATTTTAGAACTAATCTTCTGAATCATTTTCATTTTCTTCAGATTTAGGCACAACAATATGTGCTGGTTTTTTATTACATTTAGGTCTCTCATTTTTTAAATGTTCATAAACAGGTGAAATATCCAAATCCTTACCATCACCAGAAACAATAGTTAATTTTTTCTTATCATCACTCATAAGCAACCTCCAAATAAAATTTTATAAACAATCTTTTTATTTAAAAATATAATAACATAAAACACCCAAAAGAGCAATAGAAACAGAAAAAATCATTTTACTAAAATATTGATTTTGGCTCGATCTTATGATAAAATGTATATACTAAAAAGAAAGAGAAGGTGAGAGCATGAAAAATATACCGCAAAATATAAAAGAAACAATCCAGAAATTTACAATAGAAACACAAAAATTATTAGGTGAAAGAGTAAAAAAAGTGATATTATATGGCTCATATGCAAGAGGAGATTATAATAGCGATTCAGACATAGATATAATGATTTTAACAGATTTAACAGATGATGAAATAGATTATTACAGAAGAAAAATTTCAGAATTGGCATATGACATAGATTTTGAAAACAATTTTGATATTATGCTATCACCAGTAATAAAAAACATTGAAAAATTTAACTACTGGTTAAATGCATTGCCATTTTATATGAATGTTCAAAAAGAAGGAGTGATATTAAATGAGTCCTAAAATTTCAAAAGAATTAGCAATGCATAGACTCGAACAAGCAAAAGAAAACATAGAAGAAGCTGAAATTTTATATAAGATGAATAAATTTAAAGGAGCAAATAATAGAGCATATTATTCAATATTTCATAGTATAAAAGCAGTATTGGCATTAGAACCAATAGATTTTAAAAAACATAAAAATGTTATAGCACATTTTAATAAAAATTATGTGCATAAAGAAATTTTTCCAAGAAGCATAGGACATAAAATAGCAGAAGCAAGTGCAATAAGAGAAGATTCAGATTATGATGATGAATTTGTAGTACAACCAGAAACTACAAAAATTCAAATAGAAACTGCAAAAGAGCTAAATAAATTAGTGGAAGGATATATAAAAAGTCAACTTTTTTAAAAGACGAAAGGAGATAGGCATGGAAAAAGAAGAAGCAAAAGCAATAATAGAAGCAATACTATTTGCAGCAGGAAAAGAAGTAAGTGAGCAAGAAATATCAATGGCACTAGAAAAGCCAAAAGAAGAAATAGAAGAAATAATAAAAGAAATGCAAAACGAAGAAAAGCCAAGAGGAATAGAAATAATAAAAATGGAAGAAAACTACCAAATGGTAAGCAAAAAGGAATATTACGAATACATATATCCAATAATAGACAAAAGAGCAAAGCCAAACCTATCAAATGCAGCATTAGAAACACTAGCAATAATAGCATACAATCCAAGAATAACAAGAGCAGAAATAGAATCAATAAGAGGAGTAGAAGCGAGTGCAAGCCTATATAAATTAAGAGAATATGAGTTAATAGAAGAAGCGGGAAAAGCAGACCTTCCCGGAAAACCAATGACATATAAAACAACACATAAATTCTTAAAAATGTTTGGATATACGTCATTAAATGACTTGCCAGACTTACCAAGATATAAGTTGGACGAAAATAAACAAATAGTTATAGATGAAATATTAGAAAATCAAGACGAAAACAATGAACAAAATAAAGAAGAACAAGAAGAAGTAAAAACGCAAGACGAAGAAAGAGTTGAAAACATAGAAAAATAGAGAGGAATGATTAAAAAATGAAATTATCACAAACAGGAATGGGAAACACAAAATTAAACAATATAGACGAGATGTATCCAGGTCAAAGTATATTATTACAAACAGGACAACTGGTACAATATGGAGCAGGGCTATTTGGGTATAACACAATACCATTATTAGTAAGAAGAAACATAGAAAAAATAATAGTAGACACGTTAAATGAACATGGATGTATAGAAGTATTATTACCAACATTACAACCAGACACAATATGGAAAAACTCAGGAAGATATGACCAATACGTAAATGAAGGAACAATGCTTATAACAGAATCAAACAAAGGAATATTTTGTTTAGCACCAACAGGAGAAGAAGCAATGGTAGAATTCGCAAAAGAAAAACTAAAATCATATAAAAATCTACCAGCAACATATTATCAAATCGGAGAAAAATACAGAAACGAAATAAGAACAAGAGGATATCTATTAAGAGGAAAAGCATTCCCAATGTTAGACGCATACAGTTTTGACTTAGATGAACTAGGAATGCAAAAATCATACGAAAATGTAAGAAAAGCATTTCTAGAAATATTTGAAAAAATAGGGCTAAAAGTAATACCAATAGTAGCAGACAATGGAGCAATGGGAGGAAAAAAATCAGAAGAATTCATGCTAATATCAGAACAAGGAGAAGACAAAATACTATATGACGAAAACACAAAAATAGGGCTAAACACAGAAATATTAGAAAAAGAAAATTATCAAGAATATCTAAAAGAAGAATATGGAATAGAAGATATATCAAACTTCAAAGAAATAAGAACAATGGAATTAGGACATATATTCCAATTAGGAACAAGATATTCAGAAATGATGAATGGAAAATATATAAGAAAAGACGGAAAAGAATCACTATATTACATGGGATGCTATGGAATAGGAGTAAGTAGAACAGTAGCAGCATTATATGAACACTGTCTAATAAATGATGAAAAATGGGGACCATGTGGATTTGTATTACCAGAATCAGTAGCACCATTTAAAGTACAAATAGTACCAAAAATGGAAAATGCAGAAAAAGTAAAATTAGCAACAAAATTATATGAAACATTAAAAGAAAAAAATATAGGAGCAATTATAGATGACAGAGAAAACATCACAATAGGAGCAAAAATGAAAGATTGCAAGGTCTTAGGAACACCATATTTAGTTGTAATTGGAGACAAACAAGAAGGAAAAAATATAGAACTAGAAAATATGAAAACAGGTGAAAAAGAAATTTTAACAATAGAACAATTATTAGAAAAGTTAAAATAATGAATGGAGGTAGCATATGAAATATTATGATAAATCAATGTATCAAACAGAACAACATGTAAGAATTATAGTTACTATTTTAATAGCATTTATTATTGGTTTTTTAATAGGATATTGGTGTAGAGGAACAGAGCTAATCAATACAAAAACAGAAGAAAAAAATCAAATTGTAAATGAAGTTCAAGAGAATAGCATAAATAAATAGAATTTAAGTAAAAAAATCCTTATAGAAAATTAGAAAAATTTCTATAAGGATAAATTTTTTATCTATTAAGGAAATATCATAAAACATTCTTAATAGATAAAAACAATATTATTACATAAAAGTTTTACAAACCTTTTAAATGTACACTCTTGTTATAAAACACACTAAAATTCGCAATTTTTAGGTGTTCTAGGGAAAGGAATAACATCACGAATATTTTGCATACCAGTCAAATACATAATAGCCCTTTCAAAACCTAAACCAAAACCAGCATGATTGCAACTACCATATTTTCTTAAATCCAAATACCAACCATATTCATCAAGAGGCATATTTAATTCTTTCATACGAGTAACAAGCTTATCATAATTTTCCTCTCTTTGACTACCACCAATAATTTCACCAATACCAGGAGCCAATAAATCAGCAGCAGCAACAGTTTTACCATCTGGATTTTGCTTCATATAAAAAGCCTTAATATCTTTAGGATAATCAGTAACAAAAACAGGTTTTTTAAACACTTTTTCACATAAATATCTTTCATGTTCTGTTTGTAAATCAATACCCCAAGAAACTTTAAATTCAAACTCATCATTAGCCTTTTCCAATTCTTTAATAGCATCAGTATAAGTAATTCTACCAAAATCAGAATTAATAACATTATGCAATCTATCTAATAAAGTCTTATCAATAAAACTATTAAAAAATTCCATTTCTTCAGGACATTTTTCCAAAACTGTAGAAAAAATAAATTTAATCATATCTTCAGCTAAATCCATATCATCTTTTAAATCAGCAAAACAAATTTCAGGTTCAACCATCCAAAATTCAGCAGCATGTTTAACAGTATTTGAATCTTCAGCACGGAAAGTAGGACCAAATGTATAAACATTACGAAAAGCCATAGCATAAGTTTCAGCATTTAATTGACCACTAACTGTTAAATGAGCAGGCTTTCCAAAAAAGTCTTTAGAAAAATCAACAGAACCATCTTCATTTTTAGGAACATTGGCCAAATCAAAAGAGTTAACATTGAACATTTCTCCAGCACCTTCTGCATCACTTGAAGTTAAAAGTGGAGTATTTACATATACAAAACCACGCTCTTGGAAAAATTGATGAATAGCATATGCAAGTACACTTCTAACACGAAAAACAGCATTAAAAGTATTGCTTCTTGGACGAAGATGAGCAATAGTTCTCATATATTCAAATGAATGTCTCTTTTTTTGCAAAGGATATTGGTTATCACTTAAATTAAAAATATCTACAGTATTTGCATGAATTTCAAAAGGTTGTTTAGCATTTTCAGTAACAACTACAGTTCCAACAACTTTAATTGAAGAACTAATAGTTAATTTTGAAACTTCAGCAAAGTTTGATAAATCACTATTAAAAACAACTTGTACATTCTTAAAAAAAGAACCATCATTGATTTCTATAAAACCAAAATTCTTAGAAGCTCTAACAGTTTTAACCCATGCTTCTACTGTTACTTCTTTATTTTCATAATCTTTAAAATTTTTATATAAATCTTTTAAAACAAGATTTTCCATATTAAAACATTCCTTTCTTGAGGTAAAATCCTCTCTACATTGTTAAGATTATACAGCATACATGTAAAAAAATCAATAGGGGAAAAAACAAAAAAGAACAAAAATTCGCAAAAATATTGAAAGATGATTAGAAATATGATATAAAAGATAAGAAAGTTGTAATAAAATTTAGAAAAGAGAATTTTTAAAAATTTATTGCAAGTTAGAAACAAAAGAAAAAATTAATTATCATAGATTAAAAATAATTGAAAGGAGCATTAATATGGAAAGTAATTTAGTAAATAAAACAGAAAAAGATTTTGAGAAAATTAAACATACAGATGAAAATGGAGTAGAATTTTGGTATGCAAGAGAACTAATGATAGTATTAGAATATAAACAATGGAGGCGCTTCGAACAAGTGATTGAAAGAGCAAAAGAAGCTTGCAAAAATAGTAATATCAATATTGACGACCATTTTGCCAGCGTTGGCAAAATCGTAAAAGCAGGAGCTACCAGTAAAAATATAGGAGATATAAAACTAACCAGATATGCCTGCTATCTTATAGCACAAAATGGAGACAGTAGAAAAAAAGCAATAGCACTTGCTCAAACATATTTTGCAGTTCAAACTAGAAAACAAGAAATAACGAGACAAGAATATGAACAATTAAGCGAAGATGAAAAAAGACTTTACACAAGACAAAATGTAAAAAATAAAAATAAATATTTATTTAATACTGCAAAATTAGCTGGGGTTAAAAACTATGGAAAATTCAATAATTATGGATATAGAGGATTATATAATGGAGAAACAGCCAAAGATATAGCTAAACGAAAAGGAATATCTGATAAGGAAGATATATTGGATTACATGAGCAGCACAGAATTAGCAGCAAATTTATTCCGAATAACACAAACAGATGAAGTATTAAAAAACAAAAACATTAACAATGAAGATGATGCTTGTAAAACTCATCATAATGTAGGACAAGCAGTTAGACAAACTATAAAAAGAATTGGTGGTACTATGCCAGAAGATTTACCAACACCAAGTAAAAGTACAAAACAAATTGAAAAAGAGAAAAATAAACAATTAAAAGAGAACGAAATAGGTTGAAAGATAGTATAAAATAGATATAGAATAATTAAAGAAAATAGTAACATAGAGGAAATTAAAGTTTCAGAAGATTTCGAAGAAATTAATTTATAAAATAATCAATATAACAGGAGTAAGATATATGAAAATAGGTATAGACATAGATAATGTAATTTCAAATTTTAATGATACAATAGTGGAAGCATATTTACAACATGATAAAAAATTAAGAAATACAGGAATTATAAATGATAAAGCGAAAGTATTTAGAAGAGGAATGTTTGACTGGTCAGAGGAAGAGGAAAAAGATTTTTACTATAGTAATATAGAAAAATGGGCGAATGCTTTCAAACCAATTAATAATGCAGAATATTATATAAAAAAATTAAAGCAAGATGGAAATGAAATATATATAATATCAGGAAGAGAAAATGGAGAATATAGAAATCCATACAAATTAACTAAAGAATGGCTAGAAAAATATAATATTATATATGATAAACTAATATTAACCAATGCATATAACAAACATGAAAAAGCAGAAATATGCCTAGAAAACAATGTAGATATAATGATTGAAGATAGTATCGAAACATGTATTAACTTAATTAATGATGGAATAGAAACATATACTATGAATACTAGATTTAATCAAAATGATTTACCATTAAATAGAGTTTCAACATGGAAAGAAATATATTATAAAATTTCTAGCAAGTATCCAAAACAGGAAAAACAAAAAATAAATGTGATTCTAGATACAGATACATACAATGAATGTGATGACCAATTTGCACTTGCATATCTTTTAAAATCACAATATAGATTTAATATAGAAGCAATTACTGTTGCACCATATCACCATGACAATGGTATATCAATACAAGAAGGATTAGATAAAAGCTATAATGAAATAATTAAAATTTGTAATTGGTTAAACTTTAATTCAAAAGACAAAGTTTTCAAAGGTTCAACGGGTTATATTGAAGATGGACATAGTGGAAATAATGATGCGGTAAATAAAATTATAGAAATTGCAAGCAAAAATACAAAAACTTATATATTAGCTATTGGAGCAATTACAAATGTAGCTATTGCACTAAAGAAAGTACCTAATATAGTAGATAAAATAGAAGTAATATGGCTAGGTGGTCATAGTTTACTAAACAAAGATAACAAAGAATTTAATTTTAAACAAGATGTACAAGCTGTAAGGACAGTCTTTGAGTCTAAAGCAAAGCTAACCATAATACCTTCTAAAAATGTTGCATCAAATTTAATGACTTCAATATATGAAGTGGAACATTTTCTAAAAGGAAAAAGTGAATTATGTGATTATTTATGCCAAAGATTTTATAATGATGGTATACACGGAGTCAAAGAAAGAAGAGTAATTTGGGATATAAGTGTTATAGCTTATATGATAAATAAGAAATGGTTTGAAACTGAAGAAATTAGTTGCCCTAATATTAAGGATGATACATCATATGAATTAACAGAAAGTAACCATAAAATAAGAGTAGTTAATTATTTGAATGTTGATAAAATATACAAGGATTTATTTGAAAATTTAGGAAGAAATTAAGATGTATACAAAAAATTCATGAATAAAGGAGCATAAAACATGAAACTAACAAGTAATGAAGCAAAAAATATATTAGAAAGTTTTAGAGGAAAGACTGAAAGTGATAGATGGATAGAGCATTGTATAAGTGTTGGCAATAGTGCAGGAAAGATAGCAAAAGCATTAAATGAAAAAGGTTATAATGTAAATATAGATAAAACAATAACTCTAGGATATTTACATGATATTGGTAAATACAACGGAGAGCCTCATGGACATGAGATGACAGGTTATAATTATTTAAAAGATAAAGGGTATGACGAGGAATATTGCGATATATGTATAACACATTCATATTTGAATAATGATATTATTTGCACTGCTGGAGGAGTTCCAAATCCAAAAGATAAACCTTTCATAGCTGGATTTGTAAAAAAACATAAATATACAATAGAGGAAAAATTAATAAATTTATGTGATTTAATGTGTCCTCAAGGTGGAGGAGTATTTACAATTGATAAAAGATTGATAGATATTATGATTAGAAGAGGAGCATATTCAAATACACAGTATCATATTAAAGAAACTTATAAATTAAAGAAATATTTTGATGAATTGTTAGGATATAATTTATATGACTTATTCCCAGAAATAAAAGATAATTTATGAATGTTGAATATTATGTAAAATTGTGCTATAATAATAAAAGATAATTTTTAGAAACCAAAAAATAATGGTTTCAAAACTCCAAAAAAATTTAAGGAGGAAACAGGTATGTAACCAATATAAGAACCAAGTCAAGATACAAATTAATTAATTAATTAATTAATACTTAAGGAGGATTACAACATGGCAAAAGTAAAATTTAATCGGAATGAGAAGCATGACAACATTGGAAATATCGAAGTAAAAGTCAGCAAAAATGAAAATCCGACAGAAAGAATTAAAGGGCTTTGGGAGAGAGCTAGAGAAACTCATCCTGAAAGACCAGTTTCTGAAAATTGGCCAGAGTACGAAAATTTGGACGCAAGACCTGAGAACAATTAAATAAAGCAAAAAGTTGAGATAATTTGAAAGTCTCAACTTTTTACTTTATTTATTTTTAATACTTTCTTTTTGATTGACTTTATGGTGGGTTTGAACTCATCCAGATTATAGGCATAGGGGAATTGGAACTAAGCTCTTTGAGAAAATAGAAGAAATTGCAAGGAAAAATAATTGCGAATTAATTTATTTTACATCAAAAAGTGATAATGTATATTAGAGAAAAGAGTATAGCCTTCACTTTTTACGTAAACAAAACATAAGATATACAAAAAACGTAAAAGGAGGAAAACCAATGTCAAGTTACATAATAAAAGGAGGAAACAAGCTAGAAGGAACAGTAAGAATATCAGGCTCAAAAAACGCATCATTGCCAATAATAGCAGCAACAATCTTAAACAAAGGAACAACAACATTATACAATGTACCAAACATACAAGACACACAAATGATGTATGAAATAATAAAACTATTAGGAGGAAAAGTACAAAAAAAGAAAAACAAAGTAATAATAAACACAAGCAATATAAATAAATATGAAATACCAGATGCACTAATGCACAAAATGCGTTCATCAGTAATAATAGTAGGATCAATAGTAGGAAGATACAAAACAGCAACATTCACATATCCAGGAGGATGTGAAATTGGTTCAAGACCAATAGACTTACACTTAAAAGCATTTGAAAAACTAGGAATCCATATAAATCAAAATTATGGAAACATAACATGTAATGCAGAAAAAATAATAGGAAACAAAATAGATTTCGACTTTCCAAGTGTAGGAGCAACAGAAAATGCAATATTAGCAAGTATATTAGCAGAAGGAAAAACAACAATAACAAATGCAGCAAGAGAACCAGAAATAATAGACTTGCAAAATTTTCTAAACAAAATGGGAGCAAAAATAAAAGGAGCAGGAACAAACGAAATAGAAATAGAAGGAGTAAAAAAATTAAAAGAGATAAGTTACAATGTAATGCCAGACAGAATAGAATCAGGAACATTTTTATGTTTAGCAGCAATAACTGGAGGAAAAATCAAACTAGAAAAAACAAATCCAAACCATTTAACACCAATAATAGCAAAACTAGAAGAAGCAGGATGTGAAATAAAAATACAAAAAGAAACAATAGAAATACGGAGGCCCCAAAAAATTAAAAGCGATAGACATAAAAACAATGCCATATCCAGGATTTCCAACAGATATGCAATCAATAATGGCAGCAACATTTACAATAGCCAAAGGAACAACAATAGTAGTAGAAAACATATTTGAAAACAGATACAAATATGTACAAGAATTAAATAAAATGGGAGCCAAAATAACAGTAGAAGGAAAAAGTGCAATAATAAGAGGAGTAAGAAAAATATATGGAGCAACAGTAAAAGCAACAGACTTAAGAGGAGGAGCAGCACTAGTACTAGCAGGATTATCAGCCAAAGGAACCACAGTAGTCGAAAATATAGAATATATATTAAGAGGGTATGAAGACTTTGACAAAAAAATAAGAGCATTAGGAGGAAACATAGAAGTAACAGAAATATTATAATAAATTTATATCAAAAAAACAAAAAAAATACAAAAAAGTATAGAAAAAAGCAACATATATGTGTTAAAATAGAAAAAGCGAAAAAAAGAGTTAGTCTAAAAAGGGAGGAATAAGGTTGGAAAATAACTACAATTTTCCAACCAAGTTTGCACCTAAAGAAAGGAATGGGATAAACAATGAGAACCAAAAAGCCAAAACATTCAAACAATCAAATAAACATGTATTATGAGCAAGAATTCCAACTAGAACAAGACAGACTAAACAATGTAGATAAAAAGAAGATAAAAGAGAGAGAAAAAAGAATCAAGCAAATGAACAAAGAAAAATCAAGAGTGGATGAAAAATTTGATTTTGACACAGAAACAGTAATAGGAATGACAAACAAAAATCACCAAGCAAAAAGAAAAGAAATACAAAAACAATTTGACAAACAAGAAAGAATAAAACAAAAAAGAAAAAGAAAAATAAAAAGATTCTTAAAATGGACAAGTTTAATATGTATAATAGCAGGGGGAACAACATTTGCATTAGTATCACCAATATTCAATATACAAGAAATAGAAGTAATAGGAAATAACATAGTAACTTCAGAAACAATAGAAAGTATATCAGAAATAAATAAAGAACAAAATATCTTCAAGTTTTTCAACAAAAAAGTAGTAGAAAACGTAAAGAAAAATCCATATATAGAAACAGCAAAAGTAAAAAGAAAACTACCAAACAAAGTACAAATACAAGTAGAAGAAAGAGAAAGAACATTTAATATAGAATTTATGAACGGATATGCATATATAAACAATCAAGGGTACATATTAGAAATATCACAAGAAAAACTAGACTTACCAGTAATACAAGGAGCAAAAACACCAGAAGAAAAAATCGTACCAGGAAATAGACTAGAAAAAGAAGATTTAGAAAAATTAGAAACAGCAATAACAATAACAAAAATATGGAAAAACAATGAAATAGAACAAAAAATAACAAGTATAGATATAACAGATAGACTAGAATACACAATGTATATAGAAGAAGAAAAACAAAAAATATATTTAGGAAATGACACAAACCTAAACAATAAAATTTTATGGGTACAAGCAATAATGAAAGACAATAAAGGCATAGAAGGAGAAATATATGTAAATGGAGATTTAAATGACAAATTTAAACCAAGATTTAAACAAAAGGTATAAAATATAACCAAGAAAAATTCTAAGCCTCAAAACAACAGAACAAAATAGGAAGTTCAAAGAATTTTCCAATAATATAAAATTCATATTACGAAAGGAACGTGAAAGAATTGGACAAAAAAATAAAAACAGGAATAGTCCTAGGAATAATGTGTTTAGCATTAACAGTAGGAATATGTATACAAGTAAGAACAGTAAAACAATATAGCACAAAAGTAGGACAAAACTATGACCAAAACAATTTAAGAGCAGAAGTATTAAAATACAAAGAAAAATATGAAAATCAAATAAAAGAAATAGAAAAATTAGACAATGAGCTAGAAGCAAAAATAGAAGAAGCATCTAATAAAAACACAAACTTAGAAGACGCAAAAAATCAAATAAAAACGGGAAACAAAATAATAGGAACATCAGAAGTAACAGGACCAGGAATAACAATAACATTAACAGACAGCAAACTAGATGCAAGCAGTGTATTAGATGCAAGTTCATTAATAGTCCACAACTTAGATATCTACTATATAATAAATGAACTAAAAAATGCAGGAGCAGAAGCAATATCAGTAAATGACCAAAGAGTAGTACCAACAACATCTATAGAATGTGGAGGAAACATAATAACAATAAATGGACAAAAAATAGGATCACCATTTACAATAAAAGCAATAGGATTACCAGAAAACCTAGCAAACTTAAACAGAGCAGGTGGATATTTATCATATATGAAAAACGCAAGTATAGGAGTAGACTTGAAAAAATCTAACAATATAACAATACCAAAATATACAGGAATTATAAATTATAAATATGCAAAAAGTGTAGAAGAAAAATAATATAAAATAAACAGTAAAAATATAATAAAAACTTTATTATTCAGCACAAAAATTAAGGAATTAAGAAAGGAGTAATGACATTTGAAACCAATAAAAAAAGGAAAAATAACAGTTACAATAACAATAGGAATTGCATGTTTAGCATTGGCAACAGTAATGTTTATGCAATTCAAAATGGTAAATCAAACAGACATAAATGAGCTAGAAGTAATGAGAGAAGATGAACTAAGAACAGAATTAGCAAATTGGAAAGCCAAATATGAAGAAGCAGAAAATCAATATCAAGAAAAAAGCCAAAAATTAGAAGATTACAATAAAGCAGAAGCAACAGAAGAAGAAACAGAAGGACTAGTAAAAAATGAATTAGAACAAGTCAATTTAATATTAGGAAAAACAGATGTAGAAGGACAAGGAATAACAATAACTTTACAAGAAAACAAAGACGCAGAAGCGGGAATAACATCAGACAATTTAAATATGATAGTAAATGAACTAAAAGAAGCAGGAGCAGAGGCAATATCAATAAATGATGAAAGAATAATAAACATGACAGATATAGTATCAGTAAACGAAAACACAGTAATAAGAGTAAATCAACAAAGAGTAGTATCACCATATGTAATAAAAGCAATAGGAAACCAAACATATTTAGAAGGAGCAATATCAGGAAATGGTGGAGAAGGAGACAAACTAGAAAAATTAGGACACACAGTATCAATTACAAAATCAAACAAAGTACAAATAAAAAAATACAATAAAGCATTAACAACAAAATATATAAAAGAAGACTAAACATAAATTAGATAAAAAATAGAAAAATTTTTAGTTTCATAACACAAAAATAAATTTTATTTTCAAAATAAATTTATAAAAAAATATTATAATTAATTACGAAAGGAAAGTGAAAAAAATGGTTTTTTTAGCAATAATAATAGGATGCCTATTAGGAGCAATAATAGGAATAAATGCACCAACAATATCATACACATACTCAAGTTATTTAGCAATAGCAATAATAGCAGCATTAGACTCTGTATTTGGAGGAATAGCATCAGTAATAAACAAAAAATTTGATATCAAAATATTTATATCAGGATTTTTTGGAAATGCAATATTAGCAATATTATTAACAATATTAGGACAAAAATTAAATGTAGATATATATCTAGCAGCAATAGTAGTATTTGTATGGAGAATGTTCAGCAATTTAGGAATAATAAGAAGATACTATGTAGAAAAATGGACAGAAAAATTTAAGAAAAAATAATATTACAACAATATTACAAAAAGATTACAAAAATATAACATTTAGTATTGACATTTTATTAAAAATGTAATATAAATACGTTATGAAAATTGAAACAAAAAAATGGAGGAATTAACTTGGCAATCGGTGATATTATAGTTGGCGTAGACATTGGAACAACAAAAGTAGCAACAGTTGTTGGAGAAGTTAATAATTTTGGTCAAATCGAGATAATAAGTAACACATCATATAAATGTAGTGGACTAAAAAAAGGAAAAATAATAAATGAAGATGAAATAACACTAAGTCTAGCCAAAACAATAAAAGATGCTGAAGAAGAAACAAATTTAAAAATAAATTCTGCATATGTAACAATACCTGGAAAGCAAGTAACAATAGTACAAAATAGCATAACGAAAGAAGTAAAAGACAAATATTCAGGAATATCAGTAAGAGATGTACAAAACGCAATAATCCAAGTAAAAGATATAGAAATACCAGAAGGAAAGACATTAATCGACATAGTACCAGATAAAATAACATTAGAAAATGGAACAGTTGTAGCAGACCCAGTAGGAAATTTAAGCGCAAGTTTCACAATAGATGCACAAGTAATATTAGCAGAAAAAGATTTTGTAAGGCAACTAACATCAATATTCAAAAAAGCAGGACTAGAAATAGATGGAATAGTACCAATAACATTAGCAGAAAGAAACCTAATATTAGACAAAAACGAAATGCATGATAATATAATGTTATTAGACATAGGAGCAGGAAACACAGATATAGGAGTATTTGAAGGAAATTCATTTATATACACAAACTCAATACCTGTAGGGGGAGACAATATAACTAATGACATTGCAGTAGTACTAAACATAACAGAAGAAGAAGCTGACAAATTAAAAAGACAATATGGACTAGCTTTAAAATCATTTATTGACAATGACAATGATATTATTTTAAACACATGTAAAGACAACAACAAAAACAAAATAATAAAAAGTTCAGAGTTAATAGAAATAATAGAAGCAAGAATAGAAGAAATATTCTCAATAATAAATAAAGATGTAACAAATCAAGGAATTAAATCAAAAATAAATAATGTTATTTTAACAGGACAAGGAATAATAAATATAAACAAAAGTGATGTCGCAGGAAAAATAACATTAAATATACCTGTAAAAATTTCAACAGGAAGATTAATAAGTACTATAAGACCAACATATAGGACAAGTTATGCATTAGTAAGATACATAGCAGCAAGACCATTTGCCAAAACAGTGTCAAGTAGTATAGACACAAAATCAGATGAGAACATATTAAAAAATATTTTAGAAAGAATAAAAGAATTTTTCTATTCATAATAGTGTACAAAAATCAAAAAATATGATATAAAAATGTACTGAAACAAAAAGTCATTAATTTTAAGTATAAATATAATAAGGGAGGAAAGCCAAAATGATGGAGTATGATGATAACAACATAACAATGATGGATGGTACAGCTACTATAAAAGTAATTGGTGTAGGGGGAGCTGGAAATAACGCCGTAAATCGTATGATAGAATCAGGAATAAAAGGAGTAGACTTTATAGCAGTTAATACAGATAAACAAGCATTACAACAATCAAAAGCAGGAACAAAAATCCAAATAGGAGAAAAAATAACAAGAGGATTAGGAGCAGGAGCAAATCCAGATATTGGTGCACAATCAGCAGAAGAAAGCAAATCAGAAGTAGCAGAAGTATTAAGAGGAGCAGATATGGTATTTGTTACAGCCGGAATGGGTGGAGGAACAGGTACAGGAGCAGCACCAATAGTTGCACAAGCAGCTAAAGAAATGGGAATACTAACAATAGGAGTTGTTACAAAACCATTCACATTTGAGGGAAAGAAAAGACTTTCACAAGCTGAACGTGGAATAGAAAGTTTAA
>ERZ824473.3401-NODE-3401-length-15803-cov-14.042101_pt1 | contig 15803 bp, 9 predicted proteins | sample MGYA00519874_ERZ824473 | MGnify/ENA primary metagenome ERZ824473 (study PRJEB31778, sample SAMEA3449151) | human gut metagenome | biome: human gut; feature: human-associated habitat; material: faeces | place: United Kingdom | collected 2010/2012 ... | reverse complement strand
ACCGTTTCCTGCAAGGGGAACTACCGTTTCCTGCAAGGGGAACTACCGTTTCCTGCAAGGGGAACTGCCGTTTCCTGCAAGGGGAACGGTTATTTATACCAGACCGGTCCCGGTTGGTTCCCCATTTCAAATTTCAATGTGTCACCATTCATAATCTGTTCATGAGTTATATAGCTCTTATCATACGGCTGACCGTTCAACTTCACAGACTGGATATAAATATTCTCACGACTTACAGCCGGAGCCAGAACCGTAAAAACCTTGCCATTTGCCAGACGCATTTTCACCTCCGGGAATATCGGGGTTCCGATCTCATATTTGCCGCTGATCGGATCGACCGGATAGAAGCCCATGGAACTAAACACAAACCAGGCTGACATCTGTCCACAATCTTCATTCCCGCAGATTCCGTCCGGAGTATTCAAATACAGGTTATGCAGGACCTCTGCCACATATTTTTGCGTCTTCCAAGGCTGTCCTACCTTATTATATAAATAAATCACATGATGGCTCGGCTCGTTGCCATGAGCATATTGCCCGATCATACCGGTGCTGAAAATCGGCAGTTCCTCATCCGATTTCGGAACATAAGTAAACATACTATCCAATTTCTCTGCAAAACGCTCCTTGCTTCCAACCAGACCGATCAGGCCATCCAGATCCTGAGGAACAGACCAGAAATATTGCCAGCCATTGCTCTCACAAATATCTTCGGTATAATCGTCGGGACTGAAGTTTACGGCGAAATTCCCCTTCTCGTCACGCGGCTGCATAAAAGAAGTGGCCGGATTATAAACATTCCGATAGTTCTGAGCACGTTTATAGAATTCATCGGCAATATCTTTCTTACCCATCTTCTCTGCCATTGTTGCAATACAATAATCATCATAGGCATATTCCAATGTCTTGGATAACGACCAATTCTCCCATTTCTTCGGATCACTGTAAGCCGGGACATATCCTAACTTCTTGTAATCGCCAATCCCCCTGTAATCGTCACGATTAGCCGTAGCGATACAGGCCTCAAGTGCTTTTTCCGGATCGAAATTGCCGATACCTTTCAGATACGCATCCACAATGACTGGAACAGCATGATATCCGATCATCATATTAGTTTCCCAACCATACAAATTCCATAACGGTAAAGCTCCATTCTGCTCATAGAATTTCAAGAATCCTTTGATCATATCGTTTGCACGTTCCGGTTCGGTATAGGTAAATAGAGGATGAGAAGCACGATAGGTATCCCATAATGAAAAAGTGGAATAGTTCGTCCACCCGTCCGCTTTATGAATCTGCTGGTCCGGGCCGTAATAGGAACCGTCCACATCACTATAAACAGTCGGAGCAATCATGGAATGATACAAGGCAGTGTAGAACTTCACCAGGTCATCGGTATCCGGACTCTTCACCTCTATTTTAGAAAGCTGCTTGTTCCATGTCTTGGCAGCCTGCATCTGATAATAATCGAAATCATCTTTCGGAGCCTCCGCACGCAGATTCTTACCTGCTCCTTCCATACTGACACCGGATATACCTGTCGTCACCAAAATTTCCTCATCTTTCTCCGTATTGAAATCGAAACGGGCAATATAAGCCGTACCGATCCAGCCACGATCTTTCGTTACGATGGAAGTCGTGTCCATATGGCAAGCCACGAAAGGTTTTGAGAAACGAGTCTCAAAATAAACATGCTGTAAAGGAGACCAGCCCTGAGAGAAGCGATATCCCCGGATCGTCATCGAATCGACCACTTCTATGCGCGAATCCAGCGTAAAATCCCAGTTCATCGCCTTTTTGAGATTCAAAAATACGGACGCCTCTGCTTTGGGGAACGTATAACGTTGAACACCGCAACGTTCAGTTGCGGTCAATTCGACATTAATATTATAATCTTTCAGCAACACACGGTAATAGCCAGCCGAAGCCGCCTCATCATTGTGCGAAAAAGTCGAATAGATGCCTAAAGGAGCAGGCGCTTCCTTATACGGACGCGTCACCGGCATGAAGGAAATATCGTACAAATCACCCGCACCAGTCCCAGACAAATGAGTATGGCTGAAACCAGCGATAGTCGTGTCGGGATAGAAATACCCGGAAATACGATCCCAACCGGGAAGCCCGTTGTCAGGACTCAACTGCACCATTCCGAAAGGGACCTGCGCTCCCGGATAAGTATTACCGGTAAAATCCGTCCCGATAAAAGGATTTACATATTGTGTATAATCATCCGCCTCCTGTTGTTTTTCCGGCGTGCAGGCTGCCAGAGCCAGCAAGGAGACCGCCAATAAGGATATGTGCCTCATGTTTACATACTGTTTTAGTCTTGACAAAGATACAAAAAGAGACGCACAATGAAAACTGTACGTCTCTTCTATAACTATTTTACGATGTCCGTAGTTTTAGGCCGGTGCGATTTCCGTACTATTTTCATCCTCGTCATCTGTATCTTCATTCGTATCATTCTTCACAAAGAACGCACTCAATTCGAACAATCCATACAACGGGAAGAATACGATACCCAATGTGAACGGATCACTACTCGGGGTGATAAATGCAGCAGCAACCAGCAACCCTACGATAGCATGCCGTCTGTATTTGTGGAAGAACGAACGTTTCAACAAACCGATCTTCGACAACAACCACGACACCAGCGGCATTTCAAAAACGATTCCCATCACAAAGATCAGCATCAGGAAATTATCCATATACGAATCCAAAGAGACCTGTTCTTGTATATTAGCACTCAACTGATAAGTTGCCAAAAAGCGCAGCGTCATCGGGAATACCATAAAATATCCGACAGCACATCCGATAAAGAACATGATTGTTCCCAAAAGAAATACCCATTTGACATTTTTCTTCTCGTTCTCATACAAAGCCGGACTGATGAACTTCCAGATTTCCCACATCAGATAAGGGAAAGTAAGCACAAGTGCCAACCAGAACGAGGTGGTCATGTGAGTAAAGAACTGAGATGCTAATCTGATATTAAACACATCCACGTGAAAATTATCATTACAGAAATCCGGCAGGACATCAAACCACGGACTGACATTGACCAGCCATTGATTCAGATCGCACAACCATCTGTAAAAGATAAAATCGGAATAACAGGGTGCCAATACTACGCGGTCAAATATACCATCACTACCGCGCATAAAGGCAAAACTGCCTATCGCAAAGATAAAGAGCGCTAAAAAAGAACGGAACAGAGTCCAACGAAGTGCCTCCAGGTGGTCCCAGAAGGACATTTCTTCTTGTTCTAATTCTGCCATCTTTTACTTTTTATCGGTATCGTCTATCTTAATGTCGTCTTCTAATCCTTTTACACCGTCTTTGAAGTTTTTCACACCCTTACCGATACCTTTCATCAGTTCAGGTATTTTTTTACCACCGAAAAGTAACAAAACAATAATGGCAATGATGATAATCTCGCCAGTTCCTAAATTTCCAAGAAATAATAATTGATCCATGATATTGTATAAATTAGTCGTTAATATTCCTGTTATCGATGGGGCAAAGATACAATTTGTAATGAATAGTACCCCAATTATTCTAAATTTATTACCTTTGTGCCATCTTAAAAAACTGAAATTAGAAAAAGATTAGAAAAAATGAAAGCGTATGTATTTCCCGGTCAGGGTGCACAGTTTGTCGGAATGGGAAAAGACCTTTACGAAAACAATCCCCTTGCAAAAGAGATGTTTGAAAAGGCTAACGAAATCCTCGGTTTCCGCATCACGGACCTGATGTTTGCCGGAACAGACGAAGATCTGCGTCAGACAAAAGTAACACAGCCTGCCATTTTCTTACACTCAGTCATTCTTGCAAAAACATTAGGTGACCAGTTCCAACCGGATATGACAGCCGGACACTCTTTAGGAGAATTCTCCGCGCTTGTTGCAGCCGGAGCCTTATCTTTCGAAGACGGACTTACCTTGGTATCCAAACGTGCTATGGCGATGCAGAAAGCCTGCGAAGCCACTCCTTCAACCATGGCAGCCGTTCTGGCATTGCCGGATGAGAAAGTAGAAGAGATCTGCGCAAGCATCGAAGGCGAAGTGGTCGTATGTGCAAACTACAACTGTCCGGGACAACTCGTCATCTCCGGCTCCGTACCGGGTATCGATGCCACATGTGAAAAGATGCTGGCTGCCGGTGCAAAACGTGCACTGAAACTAAAAGTAGGCGGTGCATTCCACTCCCCTCTGATGGAACCGGCCCGTGCAGAATTGGCTGCCGCTATCGAAGCGACTCCGATCCACAAACCGTCTTGTCCTGTTTACCAGAACGTAAGTACGAAAGGTGAAACCTGCCCCGAAACAATCAAAGCGAACCTGATTGCCCAGCTAACAGCTCCGGTCCGTTGGACACAAAGCGTTCAGAACATGATTGCCGACGGTGCCGATCACTTCATCGAACTGGGTCCGGGAGCCGTACTTCAGGGATTGGTGAAAAAGATCAATAAAGAAGTGACAACAGAAGGCATGCAATAAGCAGTTTGCCTTATTCATAATAAAAAAGGTTGGCAGGTGTTCGATGAAGAACGTTCCTGCCAACCTTTTTATATTCCTACTTCAGATTCCACCACAAGGCAGTCCCCACCACATCCGGTCCTCCCAGCAGTTCAAGGGCTTTATTATAACCTTCGAGGTTGTTCGTCTGGATATTGGCCGGGTAGCGGTAACGCTTCGGATAAAATTCCAGACGGCATTCTTTTGAAGTGGCAACCGTCAACGGGACCTGGTTCAACGGATTGTAGTCTTTTTCGACAGCCTGGTTCTCGAAGAAAGGCAAACCGATACGGCGATGATCGCTCCAGGCCTCTTCCGGCAACCAGGGAACCTGGGCTATATATTTCTGCGTGAAAATCTTCGTCATCGCATCATTATTGTATGCACCTCCACGATAGATGGAGTTCTTCGGATATGTATAAGTCATCGTCTTATTCTCTTTCGTGTACGGATCGACATAGTTTACAATATAAGGCTTTGCCTCAGCCGTATGGTCGAAATTGACAGATGTCCCGATCCGGTTATACTCGGTAGAAGACAGATAAGCCCCTACTTCACTCAACAATCCATGATACTCGAAGCTGGCAGTCACTCCGTTCTCGTAGTTCGATTTGGGAGAGCCCGGAACATTCCAACCGCGCACACCGGCTTCAGCCAGCAGGAAATAACTTTCCCAAGGACCGAAATAGACACGTTTCTGAGTACTCATACGGTATTGCTTGGATATAGACGGATAGTTATAATTCTTTCCGGTCAATTCGGTAGCCAAACTACCTTTCACATCCCATTCGCCTGCCACCCATGTCCCCCAAGTATATTTAGGGTCAATTGTCAGCACCGGCTTCGTATTATCATTCGGATCAAACAGGGAGACCGGCTTCACCTCGCTCGCCGCCCCGATATAATCGGAATAAACCACGCCATCGTTCCATCCTACTACACTAAACAGTTTCGGCGCACGCGGATCGACATATTGAGGAATGCCGTCGAAATAGAATCCGGCGCACGGATCGTTTGTCGTCAACGGAAAATGCTTATCCAGATACAACCCCATGTAAGTATGCGGGTTCTTCAGATGCATCTTCAACGAATCGGGCAGCGGGAATTCGCTGTTTCCCAAACCGACCACAAGATTTTTGAATGTAACAGACATTGCCTGTGCATTCCAGGTACGAGACATGACGCTGGTCAAATCACTCCATCCGTCCTTTTCCTGTACACCGGCAAGTTCGGAGAGCGAAGATATATATCCTTTGGAGGCAGCATCTTCAAACTCACTTTCAGCCAGCTGCGGGTTAGCATTCACGATACGCATTGCCAGGCGCATACGCAAAGAATTGGCATATTTCTTCCACATATTCACATTTCCCGCATAGAAAGCATCTTCCGCCGACATCGGAGACATATCGATCGACGGATCGAGCGCAGCCTCCGCTTCCTTCAGTTCTTTTAGAATAAAGGTATAGATCGCTTCCACACTGTCATACTCCCCCGGTACACCGGAAAAAGCATCTAATGCCGGAATCGGACCGAACCCGTCAGAGACCTCTGAGTTCAGATACGCCCGCCAGATACGTGCCATCTGGATCACATTCTTATAATAAGGATAGAGTTCTGCTTCACCATCGGCCACTTTCTTCTCGCCCAATTGAACGGCTTTAGTCGCCTGGTTCAACCATTTCACAGCATAGTCATTACTCAGGTAACGCGTGATATAATCATTATTATCCGTACCGATCGTGAAACCGCTTCCCCGGTTGAAACGGGATGCCCGGTTCCAAGTCAGGATAAACATACGTTCGGCGATCTCCGGATTCATCTGGTCGCCGATGATCGAGGCGTTCAGGAACCATTCTGGCTTCACCTTACTTTCATCTACCTGGTTCGGATCTTCATTTATCTCCTGAAAATCGCTACAAGATGAAAACAATGCAACCACGGAAAACAGCCCTGTCAATATTTTATTCTTCGTATTCATATCTTCAATTCTCTATTTTTAATTTTTAATTTTTTAGAATCCGACCGTCACGTTAAACGTGAACGAACGACTCGTCGGAGCAGCCCCGTTTTCGAAACCGGTCGCATTCGTGTTGGTTGCCGAAACGGATTCAGGGTCGATACCCGGCAAATTGTAATGGATCATCCATACATTATTACAAGTAGCAGACAGGTTCAAACGCTGGAACGGCGTCTTTTTCAGCATCGCTCTGTTGAACGTATATCCTAAAGTAATGTTACGCAGACGAATATTGGTCGCATCATAGGTGAAGACTTCCGGCAAACCGTAATTACCAGTCGATCCGATCCGTTCCCAATAGTTTTGGTGAGTGACCGGGACATTATTTTCCACATATCCCCCATCTTTCTGAACAACCGTGTTAGGCACAACAAAATCCTGACGTTCACCGTTCACAACCGTTCCGGCCGCATTACCACGAACAAATAGGTTGGAAGCTGTTGCCGAATAGATATCACCACCGATACGGAAGTCGACCAGAAAGCTCAGGTTAAAACCTTTGTAAGAGAAACTATTCGTCAAACCCAGCATCCAGTCCGGACTTTGGTTACCCACTTTACTCTTTTCAGTCGAAATCAGCGGCAGACCGTCTTCACCGACGATTACTTTTCCATAATCCGGACTGTCCTTGTCTGTCACACGCAGAAAGGTCTGTCCGTAAATATCACCATAATAACTGCCTTGTGCCGCCACGATCTGAATCGCATCCAATGTCTTGATGTCATAAAGCGTCACTCCCGGATAAAGGTCGATGATCTTATTGCGGTTCAGGGAAAACTGAGCTGTAGCATTCCAGTTGAATCCTTGCGGATCATGGCTCTGGAAGATAGCACCGTTCAATGAGATTTCCAAACCTTCGTTCTGGATATTACCGGCGTTCACCTTACGGGAACTATACCCGGCAAACGGATCAAGCGGCAGATTCAGTAGCTGGCGAGTAGCATTTGTCTTATACCAGGCGAAATCCAAACCTAAACGGTTTTGGATGAAACGCACGTCGAAACCAGCTTCCCAAGATTTGATCAACTCGCTCCGCACGCTCGAATCAAACAAGATTTGGCCGGGAGCAGCCGTCGTGTTCCCGTTTTCGTCTTTTCCCACCGTGTAATTGTTGTACAGTTGATAGGGGTCGAGGTCATTCCCCACTTCCGCATAAGAAGCCCTCACCTTTGCAAAAGTGAACCATTCCGGCATGCTTCCGCCGATCTTAGGCAACATATCCGAAATCACACCGGAGAGGCTGACCGAAGGATAAAAATAAGAGCGGTTAGCTTTAGACATCGTAGACGACCAGTCGTTACGAGCTGTCACGTCCAAGAACAGATAGCCGTCCCAATTCAATTGCAACGAACCATAAAGAGAGTTCATCTTCCGACGGATCAACTCGGAAGTTACGGTCGGCTTATTAATGCCGTTGTTCAAGGAGAACAGGTTCGGAACCAGCAATTCACCGGCCGAAGCGTTCATTTTACTTCTTTGCTGCATCATCAAGTTGCCGCCGAACGTCACAAAACCGCCCAAGCGATCCAGCAAATTATCTTTGCGTGCAGTAGCCAGGAAACTGTAGTTATTCTCGTAGAATGTTTCGGAACCTTCATTATACAGGCCGCGTGGAGAAGTGTTACCGCCGGCATACACTTTCTCGTTTTTGGTTGTCGTATAATAATCGGTACCGCCACGCAGTTCGATATCAAACCAATCGGTCGGCGCATATTTCAACGATACATTCCCCAAAAGACGGTTACGAGTATCGTTGTTCTGGCGATATTTGGTTACCCAGTAAGGGTTTTCCTGCGGGTTCTTGGATGCGTCCCACCAGATCATATTGCCTTCTTCATCCACACTGTTCTTAAATTCCTTGACATTCAAGGAACGAGGCAGACCGTATATCGTATTGAACGCATTTGACGGGTTCACACCCTGGATCGGACGGTTATGGGCATTCATATTGATATAGTTCACCTTGGCATCCACTTTCCATTTTTCCTCCTTGTCAAGGAACGTGGTGGCACGCAACGTGATGTTCGTCTTATTCAGCTTCGCTTCCGGTGTGATACCGGCATCATCCGAACGGTTGATAGAAGCAAAGACGGAAGTTCCGTTAATATTCTGCTGGAAACTGACGCCTTCGTTAAAAGAGGTTCCTGTGTGGAAGAAGGCATCGATATTATCATATGTCCGGAGAGGCACCTGGCGTCCGAGCCAGTCCGTCACCATCTGCCCTTCCGCTTTCGGTCCCCAGCTCAAGCGAGACTGGTTATCATAGACTCCGACCGATCCTTGTCCGAAACTGTTTTGCATATCCGGTTTCAGGAAAATGGATTCAGCCGTAATACCGGCATTCACCGTAATCCCCAGCCCTTCGTTTTTCCGTCCCGATTTGGTCGTGATCAGGATCACGCCATTACCAGCCCTCGAACCGTAAAGAGCAGCAGCCGAGGCTCCTTTCAGGACCGTCATCGATTCGATGTCTTCAGGATTGATATCTGAGAGACCGTTACCCATATCGGCTCCGGAGTTACCCCAGACATCATCCACACCGCCAGTGAAGTTATCCATCGGCGTACCGTCCACCACGATCAATGGCTGATTGCTGCCGGTCAGCGAACTGTTACCACGGAGCACGATCTTCGAAGAACCTCCCACTCCGTTACTGGAACGGACAATTTGCAAACCGGAGACTTTACCGGACAACGAATTGGCCAGATTCGGTTCGCGGGAAGACAACAACTCGTCTCCCTTCAATTCCTGCATGGCGTAACCTAATGCTTTTTTATCACGTTTCATACCCAAAGCCGTCACGACTACTTCATCCAATTTCTGCGTGTCTTCTTCAAGATGTACGGACAAAGAGGCTTGTCCTGTATAAGGGATCTCCTGTGTGGCATAACCGATAAAGGATATTTGGATAATATCCCCCTTTTTCACACCATCCAGCGTGAAGTTACCATCCATATCGGTCATTGTCCCGTTGGTGGTTCCTTTGATAACGACGGATGCACCGGCAACTGGGCCTAAAGCATCTTCGACAACTCCCGTTACTTTTGTATTTTGCCCCAAAATGTCAGTGTCCGGATTACCTGCACTTGAAGCCGCGTATATATTCCCGGAGAAACATAACGTGCTCACAAGCAAAACCATGCTGACAGGCTTAATTCTTTTCAACATAACTAATGTTTTTTATTTAATTTATGATACATGTCTTGGCTGAAACCAACGTCTTTTTTGATATATGTAACACAAAAAAAGAGAAGTTGTTTTGTATTTAACTTTTCGGATAAAAGAAGATCATGCTGAAAAAGTATTCCGGAAACATATTGACAAATTGTTTCACAAGGACAGAGAAACGAGAAGAAAAGACAAATGGGAAAAGACAAAAAACTTTTTTTTCGATTTGGGAACAAAAAATAAAAAAGCCGCCAACCATCTCTCCCACAGAGACAGTCGGCAGCCCTTAAAGACTTATAATTATTAACAAATATTTATTGCAGAGCACCCTGGTTGGCAGCAGTAGGCCAATACGGATTCTGATAAATCGGAGAAGATGAAACATCTCCGCTACCGGAAGTTATGTCCAAATGCTGGATATTAATCGGCTTCAAGTAGTGAGCCATAGCCCATCTGTAGCCATCTTTTGCAATCGAATTGGACAACTTTTCATACGGACGATAGTATTTGCTGAGACTCGGAGCCGAAACATTCGCTTTCGGATTATCCATACCGTAAACCAAAAGGCTTTCACCGGTAGTCTCATCCTTATACCAGTTCTGCATTTCACCCCAGATCTTGATACCTTCAATATGGTACGGAGTTGCGATCATCTGGTCCATTGATCTCCAACGGCACAAATCCATATAACGCAACGCTTCGGCCATCAATTCGCAACGACGTTCACGACGGATGTTATACAAGGTCGGATCAACCAGTTGCCCAGCGGAATAAGCGCCCCAGTCATTCTTGGCCTCTTCGCTCATAACAGTAGCAGCGATTGTCTTATTATAATCCGTATCGACATGAGCACGTTCGCGCAAAGCTCTCCAATAGCCCTGTGCTTTGGCATCCAGATTTCCATTCTTTTCATAACATGCTTCCATATAGTTTAATAAGGCTTCTGATGCACGGAAAGTAATAGAACCTGTATAGTTTTCACCGTTTACGCACTGTGCCTGATCAAAACTACCACCCTTACGCAACGCATAACCGGTCGCATAACCTTTAGCAGCATCACCTGTCAGAATATTAGGGATAGGTTCTACCGGAACAGCATGATCACCTTCAACAGCCTCAATCAAAATATTTTTCTGTCCCGGCTCCTTCAAGAAGATCGTCAGACGGGAGTCACGATCCTTGCGGACATCCGCAATCGTTTCATCACCCAGATAACCACTTCCGGCCGCATAAATCGGCAGACCGTTTGCCATCAAGAAACCGTCGACCATACCACGAGTCACACCAACACCATAATCGCCGAATTGCGCTCCTACAACGACACAATGTATCTGGCCGAGACCTTTACTATACGGGCGCCACAACAGCACTTCGCTATAGGACGACATATCCACAGCCGAGAACATATCCATATATGGGTTAGCAGGTTCCGTGGCAGCCTGTTGTACCAATCCCGTATTTTCAACCAAGACAGCAGCATCGGCCACTTCCTGAGAAGTCTCCATTGCCAGTGTAAGGAAATAATTGATTTCGCTGTCGATATCGCCAGTCGGGTACTGGTAATTGGCATTGTAATCTTTTTCTTTTCCCGGCCATCCCGGACCATTCGGAACGAATGCTGTATTTTTGAAATACTTCAACCAGGTGCCTTCAAACAGGGCAACACGAGACTTCAACAGTAAAGCAGATTCCTTATTAATACGCGTCTTCGCCTTATCTGGATTAGACTCCATCAGCACGATAGCCGAATCCAAGTCGGAAATAATGAAACGGGCCACTTCGTTACGCGGCGAGCGTTTGCTAGCTTCTACCAGCGGATCCATTTGATCGGGCAATGTATTCCGCACGATAGGGAAATCACCGAACATCTGATAGCGTTTGAAATACTCATAAGCACGCAAGAAATACATTTCTCCGATATAATGGCGGATATTCGCATCCGAACCACTGATCTGCTTAGCTGTATAACGCGGCATCACATTTTCGAGGAAATAGTTACAGCTATAAATAAATTTGAAACGATATGGATCGTCGTCAGCCTTCTGTGACTGTATCGTCTTCCACTGTCCCGGAATATACTTATTGTCATAATTCATATAAGCCTGGTTATCGGTATGCTGGTCGGTACCGAACGTTCCGTAGCTCCAGTTGCCGTGCGAAGGCAAAATATCGGCATACAAACCGTTGGCATAAGAAGCCAACTGCGATTCTTCAGTCAAATAGTTTTCCGGAGAAATAGTCGACTTGGGAGTTTCATCCAAAAAGTCGTTGCAGGAACACAACAGTCCCAGCAGGGCTACTCCTGCAACATGTTTAAATATATTGATTTGTTTCATTGTTTCCTGTTATTATAAAGTTACACTAATACCGAACGATATCGTCTTTGACAGTGGATAAGCATTACCATTGTGATCATTACCACCGCTAACAGTTTCCGGGTCGAACATATTGGCCAGCGAAGTACCTGTCCACAAGTTTTCACCTGAAACGAATACACGCAACTTATTTACATAAAAACGGTTTGTCAATGTAGAAGGCAATGTATAACCCAGCTGAACGTTTTTCAGACGGATATAAGCAGCATTTTGCAAATAACGAGTCTGCTTTTGATTGTTCTTATTTTCATCAAAGATAGGGCGCGGATAATAAGCATTCAGGTTGGCGGACAGATCATTGGAAGCTTCAGCACGGAAATAGTCCGCATGTTCTACGAAACCTGTAGAATGCCAGATACCACTGTTGCCGATACCCCAGAAATAAGAGCTGCCCTGCCAATAATCACGCTTCATCACACCTTGGAAGAAAGCACGGAAATCAAAACCTTTCCAGTCGGCATTCAAATCCAGACCAAACTGGAAACGAGGAGTGTCGTTACCGATCACCTTCAAGTCGCCATGATCATCCAACTTATTACCACCATTATCGATCTTACCGTCGCCATTCAGATCCGCATACATGATATCACCAGCTGCCCAGTTCGTACCCAGTGCATCCTGTCCACCATTAGGCAATGAAGCCAAATGTTCGTCCATTTCGCTTTGCGATTTAGCAATACCGATTGTTTCATATCCCCAGATTTCCCCCATCTTGCGTCCGGCATTGTATTTCTCAAACGTACCGGTTGGGTTCGGGTAGCGGGTAATTTCAGTCTGTGCATCGGAAAGGATAAATGTCACACCATACCCCAATCCATTTTTCAAGCGGTCTTGCCAACTGATATTCAAATCAAAACCGTAAGTTCTCAAGTCAGTATTGTTCGTTTTCGGAACATCCAGCCCCAAGATAGCGGGAAGCTCAGGGGCCGGCCCAACCATATCCAGTGTCTTACGTTGATAGTAATCGAACGATCCGGTCAAACGGTTGTTCAAAGCACCAAAGTCCAAACCGACATTCCAGTTACGAACACGTTCCCAGCCTAAAGTAGAGCTGATCAATGCCGGCACATAAGCAGCATTCGGACGAATACCTCCCTGCAACCATTTACCGTCGCTCGCCTTTACAGACAAAGACTGGTAAGTCGGATACCATTCCGTTGTATTTTGGTTACCCAGTTCACCATACGAACCACGAAGTTTAAACGTTCCGACATATTCGGCCCAATCGCTCCAAAATTCCTCACGAGCCACATTCCAACCTACCGAGAAAGAGGGGAACCAGTTCCAACGCTGATCTTCACGGAAACGGGAAGTACCGTCATAACGCAGATTCACTTCCGCCAGATATTTACCTTCATAATCATAGTTCAAACGACCGAAGAAACCGGCTGTGCTCCAACGTGCACGTGAACCGTTCGTAGAAGGAGTCACCGGGTTACCTTGATAGTCCAGTCCGGTTGTAATATCAACTTCCGGCAATCCCGGCACGATAATGCCATTTCGCTGCAAACCAAATTTAGTCTGGCTCAAGCGTTCTGCCTGGAAACCAACCATCGCTTTGAAATTATGACCTGATTCCAAACTATGTGAATACTCTGTATAAGCATTGATATTCATATAATTTTCTTTCAGATAATCTTCATGTACATTGGAACTCTGATTATAAACATAGGGGTTACCATCCACATCATGATTATAAGTCAGCTGCTTATCCCAATGACGATTGGCCGATTTGATACGGTAGTTAAAGTCCACATGCGTAACCCAATTCTTGATCGGTTCAAGGATTAACGAAGCCTGTTGATACAGATTGTCCGTCTGTGTTCTATCACGACCGCCATCACGCAGCCCCAATGCAGGAGAAGGAGAAGAATATAGATAACCATTGTTATCATAAAGAGGCAAAGTCGGCCATCCCTGACGAGCCAAATTGTAGTACAAATCATCTGTCAAATCAGCAGGACGCCCATAATCTTCACGGGTGAAACGATTGCTGTAATTGAACTTAGCCCAATCTGTCAAAGTCACATTAATTTTAGCCGTTGTCGTATAACGGTTGTACTGATCTTGGTTGAATTCCATCAAGCCGTTCTGATCCAGATAATTCATAGACAGATAATAACTGATCTTTTCCGTTCCGCCGTTTACACTCAAGTTATGTTCTTGCGAGAAAGCCCAATTCCGGTACAAAGCATCATACCAATCCGTATTCGCATTACCGGCAGCATAACCATCCGCCCAATACTGGCCGTTTGCAATAATCGGATCTTTCAGTGTTCCGTTCTGATAAGCTTTGATACGCTCTAAATGCTCAGTAGTAAAGTGTGGAGTCTGGCCAGCATTAACCGCTGCATCGTTATAGAAAGTAGCGAAGGTATATGAATCCATCTGGTTAGGAGTCTTTACAGGATCATTCCATCGAAAGCTATTGTTGTAGTTTACAACCGGTTTCCCTGTTCTACCGCTTTTTGTGGTAATAAGAATTACACCGAAAGGAGCACGGGACCCGTAAATGGAAGAAGCGGCAGCATCCTTCAAAACAGAAATATTCTCAATATCCTGCGGGTTGATAGAGTTGATATCACCTTCCATACCATCGATCAAAACTAACGGACTGCCACTGGACCCTTCACCGATAGTAGCCGTACCACGGACCTGGATATCTGCCGTTTTCTCCAAACTACCACTAGACGAAGAAATCTGTAAACCAGGAACCATACCCTGCAAAGCCTGTGTGGCACTCATAACAGGACGGGATTCCAACGCTTCTGAATTGACTGTTCCGACAGAACCAGTCAAGTTTACTTTTTTCTGAGTACCGAAACCAACAACAACAACTTCGTCCAATTTCTGTGTATCTTCTACTAATTTGACTTGAAGAGATGATTGTCCGGTATATGGGATTTCCTGAGTTGTGTAACCAATGAAAGAAATCACGATGATATCCCCTTTCTTTACCCCTTCCAAAGTAAAATTACCATCCATATCCGTCATGATGCCGTTGGTGGTCCCTTTTACAATCACAGACGCTCCGGCAACAGGTCCGAAATCATCTTCTACAATACCTGAACATTTTCCACTCTGCTGGGAAATGTTCAGGCTTTCCCCGACTATAGTCGGTTCGGCCCAAGCGCTTTTAGGGAAAGAAAACGCTCCAGCCAACAAGATTAAGCTGATAGGTCTGATTCTTTTGAACATAATTTGTGTTTTATTAAATTGAAAGAATTATTTTGATTTTCATAATAACTTCTTATTCGATGAAACAGGCAGGTTCTACACGTCTTTGCGTTTTAGTGTTTAAAATGATATTAGTTCTAAAAGAACTCAGGTATTTTAGCTTTGATATATTTTTGACTAAATTTAGTAACATATTGGTTTTTAATCACTTGATATAAATGTAAAGATATTATGTAATAATTACTTAAAATACACAAATCGCTTTAAATTACTTCTGTTAACAAGTTAGCAGAAGTTCCGACTACATTTTTTATTAATCTATTTTTATGAAACCATATATTTTTATATATACATATCATATTGATAAACAGTAAAATATCTGCATATGCTAAAAAGAACAAAATGTTAAAAAAGAGACTTCTACGTATTTTTTTTAGAAAAATAACAGTGCAACAGAAAATTTTCATATCTTTGACACCGATATGAAATGTGCAGAGTTCTTTTAGAACTAATTACAAACACAGATAAACACTATACGCAAAAGCTAAA
>ERZ824473.3371-NODE-3371-length-15909-cov-3.093163_pt1 | contig 15909 bp, 13 predicted proteins | sample MGYA00519874_ERZ824473 | MGnify/ENA primary metagenome ERZ824473 (study PRJEB31778, sample SAMEA3449151) | human gut metagenome | biome: human gut; feature: human-associated habitat; material: faeces | place: United Kingdom | collected 2010/2012 ... | reverse complement strand
AGATCTTGCTAAGATTCTTTATTCTATAACCATATCCTTTGCAAACAATGCAACACGTAATTTGCTTTCTTTTTCCTAGAATTTACTACTGCCGCCGCCATGGGTTCTTCCTGAAGAAGAGGTATGTGTACTGCTGCCACCAGAAGAACTCTTCTTTTCTTTCTTCGTTTTTGAAATTGTTTCATACAGGAACATATCTCTGCTTTCTGTAATATCCAGACTGCCGTCTTTTACATAACTGCCTGCCGTCGTCTGGAAACGCACCGTTTTCAGCTGCGCTTTCATCCTGCCTACGATAATAAGCGACAGAACAACTCCGACTCCAAGGGAAATCAGAATCCAGATCGGCGATAATGGTTCTCTTGGAAGACTTTTTTCTCCAAAAGGTTCCCCGCTTCTTGCCTGTGTAATGAATTTATCGCACAGATTGACAAATGTCTGAAATGCTGCGAAGTACTTTTCATCGTGCAAATCGCCCTTCATCTCTTTCAAAATATATTCGATCCCGTCATCGGTAAAAGCTGTAATCCCGTAACCACAGGTTGAAATACAGCAAATGTTCTCTTCTCCTACACTGACGAGAAGCAGGATTCCGTCCTTATCTGCCCCATATCCAAAGTTTCCATAATCATATGTATCGTCTGCATATTCTTCTGCTGTTTTTCCATCCAGCGTATTCGTTGTCACCACAACAACTTCCATTTTCTGACGAACACTTAGTTCATCAAGCATATCATTTAATTCTGCTTCCTCACTATATGTCATAAGTTCTGCCTGATCCTGCACACGGCAATATTCATTTGCAAATCCGCCTGTATCACCGGCTGAAACTGAAATTGTCATACCCAGACACAGGGCAAGAATAAGCAAAAGTGATATCATTTTCTTTTTCATTTACGTCACCCCCTAAAACAGTCCGAATAAATGAAGAAGTGTTGCAGCACCGTAAGTTACTGCAGTAAATACAGCCGCCAGTATAAGAGTCCAACGGGTTGCTGCTGCTTTATCTACCGGCAGATCACCGACAAATTTTCCGGTCTGTCCGTTCATTGCAAATGTGTATCTGTTCCCATTCCATGTGGTATTCAGCAGCCATACCGGATATAGCGCATATCTGGCTTTTCCGCCGTGAAACTGTACGCTGGTATTTTCAGCCGTTACTGTTTCGTAACCAATGACTGTTTCAGCAAATGCCTGTTCCGTTGATTTCTTTACACGTTCATTCGCACGATCTATACTCTCTTCTGCTGTCACATCATATTTATCTGCAAGATATCCGGCAAGATAAGCAGTCTGAAAATCCACTGCCTCCGCACAGTTGAACGGTTCGATTGATTCCATCAGATCATCTGCCATTTTAGTAGAACCGTCTACCGGAACATCTTCAAACCCAATGCTTCCACCTCTGTGTACCATAAAGTAACTGGTCTTAGTGTAATTATAATTACTGTCACTCCAGGTACGCACCTTGGTTGCCTTATAACGAACCTTTGCATCTACATCGGTATCAAAAAGCCAGAATGGTACATAGACACCTTTGATCTCATCGATATGATTCTGATCCTTGAAAATCTTCGGCAGAAGACGTTTTCCTGTCAAATGCTTTACCAGCCCTTCTTTCGCTGCTTTTTTATCCAACTTGAACGGAATGACCAGATCCGGTTTCAGGGTGCCGGAAAACTGTCCCATCATAACAATCGGATTATCACAGAAAGGACAGGATGTTGCCGCCGTATTCGCATCGCCTACAATCTCCCCTCCACAGGATTTACACACATATGTGCGCAAACCATCTGTTTCTCCTTCTTCCCATTCACCTCCTGCTGTGGTCTCCCAATCCATATTGTCTGCTTCTTCATCCTGCAGTTCGGCATCATATCCTTTCAGTACATCCATTTCGAACTCCGTGTCGCAGTATGGGCACTTCATCTTTTGGATCGTACTGTCAAAGGCTATCGCACCTCCACAGCAAGGACATTTATATTCCTGTAATCCTGCCATAATTCATTCTCCTTTCATCGAATAACGGATTGCTGAGATTTTATTTTATCCTCCATTTTGCATTGTCGATCTGCAGGCTATAACCACAGAAGGAACAGCAGTTATTCTCATCCGGTATAAAATTCGCTCCGCAAGATGGACAATCCTTTTCTATAAAAAATGCTCCATCTGTCTTTCTTCTTTCTGGATATCTTGCTCTTTGAAGAACCATGGTCTTCTTTACTTTTTTCGTATAAGGTTTCTTTTTTTCAGGAAGGTAAGTTTCTTTTCCAAATACCTGCACTGTTATTTCCGTTGTCTGTTCGGTGTTGACCACTTTCTTCAGCACGATCGCATCCACTCCGTAGTCCAGCAGATCCTCCTTCTTTTCTTTATAAAGGACTTCACTGATACAGGATCGCAGATAGTTTTCAGAATATCTTACAATCCCTTCCCGCATCTTTTCCTGCTTTGCCCTGTCGCGGGAAATAAAGGACAGAATTCCTATAAACACAAGCAAGGTAAGCACCACACCTATGGTAAGCGAAATATCGATATCATTGATGAGCCAAAGACTAAAGGTAAGACAAATGAACATGATGATCGATCCGGCAAACAAAAGCAATGTATATCGCATGTTTGCACCCATCTCTTTATAAATCTCAAACACTTCCGTCTGCCAGTCATAGAATTCACTCTGTATCACACCACCGCAATATGGGCAGATGATCTGCTGACCGCTCAGCTCCACTTCTGCACCGCAAGACGGACAGGTAATCATCAGCTTATCCGAATAAAATTCTTTATTCTTACCCTGGCGGTCAGAATGGCGGATATGCCTTGACTGAAGGATACGCAGATAACTGCCTTTCCGATAGATCTGATGTACCACTTTGCCGCTCTTTGGAGAAACAAGCCGCTCCAGTGAACTGCACTGCAAAATAGATTCCCGCCATTCCCTGCCATCATCATTCCATCTTTTGAAATTATTTTTCGGCAGCGGCATCACATCCGTCAGACGGATATCCCGGCAGAGCTTTCTCTTCCTGAGAAGATTGATCTGATGATCCATTTTCCTTCGAAAAGTCATATCCATTCTTTTTGGAAGCAGATTTTTGTCTGCTTTTCCCAAAGGAAGCAGCACGCTCTCAAAAGCTTTTTTGATTTCCTTTTGTACATTTGTTCCCTGCAAAGGTGTATTTCGCTCTACAAAAATTCTTTTTATCTTTGCTTTTTTCAAATTCTCCGGCAAAAACTGATCCATATCCACATCTATGATTTTTTCAGCAATACCAATTGCACAGACTATCGTAACTAATGCCGCAAAAAATATCGCATCTGACAGGCTCATATCCATCCCTCCTTCCGTTCTTTTCGCCTTTTTTGTATTACTCTTTTTCTTCCCGGTGATACTTGATAATATCTTTACTTAGTACAACACAACCAATGAGACCCAGTGGAATCATTGCAGCGAATGCAAGGAAATAAACCGGAGTCGGCCCCGGTTCCAATTTATATTGTCCTTTTGAGTTCCGGTAAACCGTAATCAGCACAGTATCCCCTTTCTTCATTTTTTTATAGCAAGTTTTAAAATCATCATAGGTCGTTCCATCGATTTCATAAGTAAACCTTACCTTATATTTTTCTTTTCGGTCCCCATCATCATCTTTTTCATCTGTTTGTTTACAACTGTAAACGAGTGCATCAATCGTTCGGACATCGGTTGAATTCTTATACTCCCAGCTTAGCCTCTTCGTATATATCATCCCACCGATTCCTGCAATAATAATGATAATGCTTAAGATCAGGGCACCTATCTCTTCTTTATGTGCCTTTTCTTCAGATGGAAGTCTATACATAGCATTCCCGCCTCTCTCATATTACTGTCTATCATTTTCATCAAAAATGTCTCCACATTCCGGACAGAATTTCGGTGGGTGCATCGGGTCTTCCGGTTCCCATCCACACTTATCACAGCGGTAAAGCGGTGCCCCTTCCGGTTTCTTAGCTCCACAGTTCTGACAGAATTTACCTTTATTCATTGAACCGCAAGATCAGATCCATCCTTCTTTCTCTACCGGTTTTGGTGATCCGCATTCTGTACAGAACTTACCGGTGCTAAAGTTTCCGCAACTACACTTCCATCCGTCTGCCTGAGTTGCCGGTTGCGGTGCGGCCTGTTGTGCTTCCTGTTGCTGGCCCATTGCAAATAAATTCTGTGCGTTCATACCGCCACCCTGATTCACCGCCATGCCCATACCCATGAATCCGGTCATCGCACCTGCCTGATTGCCGGCTGCGGTCTTCATTGCATCAGCCTGTGCTCCAACCAGCGTTGCCGCTGCCATTGTAGGATCACGCATGATCGCCGTACGCTGTGCCTGTTTGATCAGTTCTGCATCTTCATCCGGAAGTGTCACGGATCCAAGTGCAATACTTACAATCTTCAGTCCGCGAAGTGCACCCCATTTTTCTGAAAGTGCTGTATTCATCGCATTTTCAAGATCTGTATTATGTGTCACAATCTGGTTCGGACGAAGTCCCAGTTCTGACAAATGTCCAAATGCCGGCTGCAAAGCAGAAATAAACTCTGTCTTAAGTGTAGCATCCAGTTCCTCACGGGAGTATTCCTGCTCCACATTTCCACAAACGTTAGAGTAGAATAACAGTGGATCGGCAATCTTGTAAGAATATACACCTGAGCAGCGGATTGATACATCTATATCAAGTCCGATCTTGGAATCAACAACACGGAATGGAACTGGATTTGGCGTTCCAAAACGATTTTCCAAAATCTCCTTGGTGTTAAAATAATAGATTCTCTGATCCTTTCCGGTATCTCCTCCGTATGTAAAACGCTTTCCTGCCGTTTTAAACGTTTCCTTGATACTCTCACCGAGACTGCCTGAAAAAATGGACGGTTCAGAAGAAGTATCATAAGTAAATTCACCCGGTTCTGCACAAACTTCTACGATTTTCCCCTGCTCCACGATGATCATACACTGACCGTCCGCTACGGCAATACCTGATCCATTCGAAATGATATTGTCGTTTCCCTTCGTATTCGATGAACGTCCGGTGACACGTTTTTGCCCTTTTGCAACAAGTACCTCCTTCGGCATAGATTCACAATAGAAAAATTCTTTCCACTGATCTGCAAAAGTACCTCCAAGAGCACCCATACCTGCTTTAATAAGTCCCATAATAATTTCCCCTTTCCGTTTGAAATAATTTTTTCCTTACATTGCATAAATCTGATCCATCAGGTATTCGGCAGTCATGGATCCATAGAAAAACTGATCAATGAGACCGTTTTTCTTTGCATCCCGAATGTCTTTTGCTGCCTGTTTTTCCGTATTAGAATCCACGATAAATGCGATCTTGCATTCCGGACACGCCATCTTCACTTCATCCCGGATCTTCATTCTCTCATAAAACTTCCACGGAGTAGAACTCGTCACCTCCATGATAAGAGCAAACGGTTTGTAGAGCTTACACATTTTAACTGTGTCCGTTGGCGACTCTGTACGCACTACATCGATCTCGTAATCCGAATTTCTGAAGGCAGTCGCTACAGAATCAGCAAATAAAAAATTCTGCATATCAACCACTATTTTCCGCATCAGAGCATTCCTCCTTTCTTTTCGTGATATATCCGATATGCCTGTTGTATTTTTTCTTCAGTGTAACAGAGAAACCTAGTACTGTCTGTCCTCAAAAGTGTGGACAAATATGCATTTCGCCAAAAAAATTGCTCTGTTTTCTGGGAAAACAGAGCAATTTTCACATTACAGTTGTATTCTATTTTCAGCCTATGCATCAAGTTGGCTTCCCGGCACGACCAGGCGTTTACTTACCGCTGCAACCATCAGACGATTGCGGTTTGTGTATCCTGTTTTCTCTAACATCCGGTGGATATAGGTCCGCACCGATGATTCTGCCACATGAAGCTTTACCGCAATCTCAGCATTTGTCTTTCCTTCACATAGCAGACGCAAGGTTTCCATTTCCTGATCAGAAAGATCACATGAAAGTGCATTTCCAAGCTGTACTGTCGGTACCTTATCTGGCCAGAAGCTTCCACCTGCAAGTGTCCCTTCAATCACACCGATGAGATCTCCGGAAGGGGAATCCTTATACCAAAAACTGTCTGCTCCTATTTTCCTTGCCCTGTCCAGAAAACGTCCCTCTAACATAGAAGTCACCATTACGATCTTGATCCGTGGATAATATTTTTTAATTGATTCGGCTGCATTCAGCCCGTCCGAATCGTTTTCTGTACAAATATCCATTACCACCAGATCAATATGTCCCTCACCGCATTGCCGTAGTGCTACATCTGCGCGCGTCAAAGTACCTGCCACTTCACATTCTGTGCTTTTTTCTATGCAGGAGCATAAATACTGGCGGGCAAGCATCTGATCCTCAACAATTAATATTTGTTTCACACTCATTCCTCTCTCTCCCTTCTTTCAAGTCCGGGAATCTCTATTACCAAAGCAAACTCCGGAAAACTCTGCACGAGCATCATTCCTCCTGCCGTTTCAATCCGGTAACGTAAATTGGTAAGTCCTCCGCCTTCCCTGATTGCTTTCTCAGGAGACCTGCCATTATTGTATATCATCACAGTATAGCTGGTTTCATTTTCAAAAACATTTACTTCCAACTCTGTTGCATGAGCATATTGAACTGCATTGTTCAGGCATACCTGCATAGCTGCATACATCAACTCTGCCGCTTTCCCCTGTGGTTCCTTTCCTTTTATCCGCACACGCACCCCACTGCTTCTTGCACTGTCAAACAGTTTCTTCTTTGCCGGTAAATGCTCTGTCTCCCTGAAAGCAATGGTTTTCTCCCATTCCTGCAGAACAGTCTCCGCATCGATTCCGTCAAAATCTCCGGAAAGGAACTGTTTCATCACTATAATACTGGCTGCGAGATTATCATGCATTTCGGATTTTGCAGCAAAAAGTTCTTTCTCCCTGGCTATTTTCTCTACATTTTCAGAAAGCTTGCGCAAATTTTCTTCATCTTCTGCAAGCTTCTTGTTATCTATAAAAAGCTGCTCCAGCGCATGGCATAATTCTGTAACATCTGCGGCTGTAAGCTGAATGTAATTCTCCCCGTACCGATCCGTTACTTCTGTTTTTTCAAACTGCCATATGGTGTTATCCGGAAAACGATACGTACTTTCCATATTCGAAAACCGCAGAATACCTTCCGGTGGAAAAGCAAGTGCCATCTCAACTTCACCAAGGTATTGCATATCACTTTCAAATAAATAATGACTCAGACGATACATCTGCCTGTTACAAAGCACAATCCCCCCTCTGCTGTCAAAAAAGCAGACTGCCGTTGGAAGCTGATCAAATCCTTCTTTGATACGATTAAACCCGAAACGCCTCAATCTACGCATTTGCCTCTCCTCCTATCAATGTACGAATCAGCCATAATCCATCCTCCCTGCATACCATCACCTCCGCAGAGGCAATTTCGGACAAGTCAGTCATACATTCCACGGACAGATTCATTTCCTGATCAGACACAGAAATGAATAGTGAATGCAGCTCACTTATTGTCATTTCCATTATTGTTTTCAATAGTTCAAACAGGCGCTCAACCTCTTTGGATGCTATCGGTTTTGTGGTTAAATAGACCACACCACATTCGACTTCGCAGGAATTCATCGCGCGCACCAGTTCATCGATCGTAAGCCTAAGTTCCTGCTGCGGAAGCTTTTCGTATTCCTGAGACAGAAAATACAGATTTGCGCTTCGCTTGATATAAGTACCGAGCAGCAGGATCTCTTTCATGTGCTCCCGCATTTTCGGAGGCTTCGCATTCCTGCACTGTTCAAGAAGCTCCTTTATTCGTTCGGTCTGCTTCTTGTGTTTTTCTTCCAATTCATCATAAATATGGTTCTTTTCAGTCAGTTCATACAGTTGCTTCTGTACTAAATAGGCATCCTTTAATTTCTTTTTATTATTCTCTTTTTTTCTCTTATTCTCATCAAGCCGGGCACGGAGTTCCGTCAAATGCTGCACGTTATCTCCCCAGATAACAAAACCATCTTTAACCGGTGCCGCTGAAATGCGCATTCCATCCGGACAGACGATACTTTCACCCTCCTGTGGACATACCATATTCTCTCCGGCTGTGCGGGAACGAAGCAGAATATGACCATTTTGATCTGCGATACAGGATGCCAGAGTTGTTGCCTCATACAATTCAACATACCCTGTGTTAGACTGTATCATTCGACAGTGGATACAGCTTTCGTATATCGCCGCATAAAAGAGACAAAACATTACATTCATATCTCCAAAAACGTCACGGACAACCTGAAATCCTAAAAGATAAAGCACTCCATACAAAAGCATCACGCAGCTTAGGACAAAAGGCATCATTCTCCTCTTTCCAATACTTGGAAGTCTGTTTTTTTTCAAAAGCTGAACAATAGAGAAGCACACACAGCCAACTATCCATACAAGAATCACAAAGTAGACCGGACGATGGAAGACCACCTTGTTATCCGGCACTCCCGGTATTCCACTTTCAAATACAAATACCTGCTGATGAAGATCGTTTGTAATAACAGCCAAAAACAGTGCCGCCGGAATCAAAGATAATAGCCAGCTTTTTTTCGAAAGTTGATAATTCTCTGACTTTCCCAAAAAAATCGCGATATATACACCCAGCAGTGGAATAAAAATAATCGGCAGATAATAAAGATACCACAGATAACGTGCCACGGTCATATCTGTAACCACCTCATATTTCAAAGTACGCAGAGTCAGCCAGATAAGCATCAGGACATCCATCAGCCGAAGACAGTGCAACACCGATTTCTGAATGATTCTCTGATCCAGAGAATACCCCCACAAGACAAACAATAATAAATACAATGCAGCACGAACATAGCTGGGATAATTCCCACCTATATTAAACCAGGCCAGCAGCCGGCAGGAATAGGCCGCTATGATTAGCGTAAATACAAAAATCATCAAATAAAGCTGTCTGGTGTTCCGTTTCACGAGATCCCCCCTCTCTACAAATCCTCACCTTTGGGAATCTTTTCTACTTCCAGTATAGTATAAGCCTCCTTTATACGCAACTTATTCACCAGCGTTTCTTAATTATTACTGTGGAATAAACTTTCTTCTCTCCTTCCTTTTTCCCTGACAAGCAGTAACAAAAATCCTGCCATTCCGATCAAAGACAGGATTTTTCCTGTTGTTGTACCCGGTGCATGATAGATGATCTTCAATTCATGGTTACCACTTTCAATCTTACACCCCAGAAATGCCGTATTTACTTTTTGTATCTCTGTTTCTTTTCCATCAATATAAATCTTAAAATGTTTATCATAAGGGATGGACGTAATAAACCATCCATCTTTCTTTACACGAATTGTCCCCTGGATCACGTTATCTTCTGTCTGCTTTTTGTCCACCTGGATTTCTGACTGATACAACAATTCTGACCGTTCCGGCAGACTGCCGAGATATGCCTGTACATGCCTTAATCGATATTTTCCTTTGCCAAATGTCACAGAAATATTATCTTCTCCATCCTTTAACGGCACTGCATAGGTAAATATCTTATTTTCATTATAATATACATGATCTTTCGCGCTTAGTTTGTTACGGATTCCGTTGATCCAGACTGCCACGTCCTTATTCGGATGTGCGTTGTCCACCCGGAATCTTAAAAAAAGAATCTGTTTCTGCCCCTCTTGCTGCATCGTTTTCTGCTCCGCTCCACCTGTAGTTCTATTATTAGCCATTTTCAGACTAACCGGCTCATAGGCTGTCATTATGTTCTGATCTGAAGATTCCGTATGTTCTCCAACAACCGCATATTCCAGAAATGCCGTCTGATTATATGGAAATGTAAGTTTCTTATATTCCTCTTCCGTCATCACACGATCTGTTGCATACATGACCGGTGCTGCGTCTTTATTCTGATATATACCGGTTGTGCCGCATTTCTTAACCAGAGTATATCCTGGCACATCCGAATCTGATACGATATACCGCACTCCCATCATCCGTTGAAATACCGGATTTTTCGAGACAGACTGCATCATCCCATTACGGAACGGTTCTTCCAGTCCGAATGTCTTCTGACGGAATGTCTGATAGTCCGGATTGTATGCAGATGAATAGATGGAAGTAATATTCTGCTCCACATCCCAGATCCGGTTTAAATCTGCTGCATTTTCATCATCACTTCCCATCTGTTCTGTACGGTAATATCCATCATCATCTTTTAATGCTTCTTTTATGGCCTGTCTGTTCTGTTCTCCTGTAACATCCCGGTACAGTTTGCAGCTGACATATCTGTCCGGCTTCATCTGATAAAAAGTGTTCATCGTGACTGCCAGACATATCACCGACGGCAGAGCCAGCATCAGAATCTCTTTCGTCTCTTTGTGGTATCTCTTCATCGCACAATACAGCACGTAACAGATCAGAAACAGAATACTTTCTGCAAGCAGGACTTTCCATATACTTTTCCCTATGCCTTTCGAAACAAACTGATTCCTTGCTATATAAACGAATATCGTTGTGATGATATATGGAACGATTCCTGCAATAAAAGACAGTTCTCTTTTTCTGCACTTTTCCAGATAAATGGAAATCAGATAACAAAGCAATGGCAGAAACGGAATAAAGACTTTATCCCTGATATATAGTCCGCCATTCAATAAGTAAGCAAATACCGGAATCACAAGTACGATCACAGATCCATATGTGAGTACCTTTTCATATACTTTCCGATACAACAATCCCGTGAGCAGAACTGTGATCACCAGTGTCGTAAGTCCGATTCCATAGATACTATAAGCAAATCGTTCTACTGTGATCTGCGGAATAAAAAAGGAAGCAAACGATGTGTTCTGCTCTTTACTTCTCCCACCCGTCAATGCGAGTGCCGTCGGTACCAGAAAGAAACCACTCATGAGTACTGCCAGAATCATCGAACGCACGAAACACAATCTGTCCCGCAAAAAGCTGCGAACTGTGACCCTGTTTCCTTCTCTTTGTTCAAAATAACGGTGCAGTCCATAAAGAACCAATGACAGCATTCCGCCAATACTGAAATAAAAACTGGTCATGATCATCAGAAATACACTAACTGTAAAAAGACCACTTTTTTCTTGCTCAAAATACCGGTCTACACCTATGAGTGCCAGACATAAGAACGGCATATAATCCACAAACATGATCTGCCCGCTGTACTGACCGATCATCGGTCCTGCCAGCAGGAACATCAGTGACAGGATAAAAGCAGTGCCTGCATCCGTCTTTCTGCTTTTCAGCCAGTAATAAAACAGCAGTACCGAAGCAGTCAGACCTGTTATGCTGACCGCCATGATGTAATCCGACATTTTCACAAACGGAAGCAGATATGACGGCAGAATCAACGGACTATATAGTCCGTAATAAGCAAAATGATAAATGTTCTGACCTCCACCCAGATTCGGCGCAAATTCCGGAAATATCTTTCCCGTTGCATAAAACTGCTGCCGGAAATAATCCGGCAGCACACTATGCTGACTGAGCCAGTCTACCTTTGCTCCAAAGATTCCATATCTGCCCACAAACATCCGGCAAAAAAAGAGTGTTAAGCCTGTAAGCAACAGGTAAGGAATGTATCTCTTAACCTTGTCCATAACTCTTCCTCCGCAGATTTTGTGATAATGGCATCATCATGATCCGCTGTTCTTCTTTACTGGAATCCTTTAACAGGTATACAGGCCGGTTCTTTACTTCCAGGTATGTCTTGGCAAGATACTGTCCCAGAATTCCGGTACACAGAAGCTGTACACCACCCACGCCAAACAAGATACAAACCATCGATGGCCATCCGGCCACCGGATCTCCCCATATTAATGTACGGACTACGATCGCAACAATCATCAGGAATGATAATCCGCAGAACAAAACTCCCATATACGCTGCAATCGACAGCGGAACTACAGAAAATCCCGTGATTCCCTCCAACGAGTAAATGAATAATTTCTTTACATTCCATTTTGTTTCTCCGGCAGATCTTTCGATATTCTCATATTCCAGCCATTTGGTGCGAAATCCTACCCACCCGAAGATTCCTTTGGAAAAGCGGTTATACTCACTCATTTCCAGCACTGCATCTATCATCTTACGGTTCATCAGGCGGTAATCTCTTGCTCCGCTTACAATCTCTGTCTTGGAAATCTTATTGATCACGTTGTAAAACTCTTTAGATAAGAATGAACGGATCTTTGGTTCACCCATTCTTGTTGAACGTCTGGTTGCCACGCTGTCATATGCTTCTTCTTTTAAAATTCTGTACATATCAGGCAGCAGCGACGGCGGATCCTGCAGATCTACATCCATGATTGCTGCATAATCACCGCTTGCGTTTTGAAGTCCTGCATAGATCGCAGCTTCTTTCCCAAAGTTTCTGGAAAAGGAAAGATACTGACATCTTCCGTCCTTTCTGTGTAATTCTTTCATAACCTTATATGTTCTATCGGATGATCCGTCATCTACAAATAGCAGTTCAAAACTGGTCTGTTTTTTCATGCTGTCCATGACTTTTTTCATTTCTGCATAATAAATTGGCAATGCTTCTTCTTCATTGAAGCACGGGATGATAATACTGATCTTGTCCATAACAATAAGCCTCCTCATCTTTTTCTTGATGCTATTGTAGGCTTCGTTTCTTAAAGACATGCGCAAATAATTCTTAAGATTTCTTAAAAACTTCTGTTATTTTTTAAAATATAAGTTCTATCTTCGTACCTTCCCCCAGTTTACTGTCCACATGGATCTTTGCCCCATGAAGCATTGCTCCATGCTTTACGATAGACAGTCCAAGACCTGTTCCACCTGTTTCTTTAGAATGGCTTTTGTCTACACGATAAAAACGTTCAAAGATACGGTCCGTCTCATTCTCCGGGATTCCGATACCGGTATCCGTAACGCAGACCTTCTTTCCCTGCAGGGTATTACCTACCCAGACGGTTAATTTTCCGCCTTCTTTGTTATACTTGATCGCATTTTCACAGATATTGTAAATCATCTCATCCAGGATCTGACGGATACCCACATACTCTACCGGTTCTCCCGTCACCTCTACATGCACTTTCCGCTTCGCTGCCTGTGGTGAAAGTCTGGTCAGAATCTCCCTCGTCAGCTTATAGAGATCTACTTCTTCTTTTTCCAGCTGCACATTGCCCTCATCCAGTTTTGATAACTTGATGATATCTTCTACCAAAGTGATCAGACGTCTTGCTTCATTATAGATTCTTTCCGCAAAACCTTTCATATCTTCCGGCTTTACCAGTCCGCTTTTCATGATTTCTGCGTAACCTGAAATTGACGTAAGCGGTGTCTTCAGCTCGTGAGATACATTTGCCGAGAATTCTTTTCTCATATTGGCAACCGCATCTTTTTCTTTATTCTGCTTGTCGATACTCTGTAAAAGAGGCGTTAATTCTTCGTACACGTCATTCTCCAATGGATTCTCAAGATCCAGTCTGTTGATCGGACGGATCAGTCTCGTTACCTGCCATTTTACAAGGATTCCCGCAAATGCCAGCATGATCAATGCGATCATCCCCATCGCCGGGAATACCTTCATTGCTGTCCGGAATGCAGTATCTACCGTCTTTGATACACGCAGGATATCTCCATTTTCCAATTTCACTGCATAATAGAACATCTCTTTATTCAATGTATTCGATTCACGGATATCCTGACCACTTCCGTTTTTCAGCGCAGCTTTTACTTCCGGCCTGTTCTTGTGATTCTGAAGGGTTACATCATCTTCTTTTGAGTCATATTTCACCTTACCATCCGGATCGATCAGGGTAATTCTTGTGTCCGCATGCACGTTATCCATCGTCTTCAGATAAGACTCCCCGGAAGTGTCGAGTGCTACATTAATATAGTCCGCTTCCTGTCTTACCTCTCCTTCCATGATATGGATCGTCTGGCGGTATACAACCAGCGTGGTGATCGCATAAGCTATGAGCATCGTCAGGGTAATGACAAGAATCATGCTGTTTTGGATCTTTTTTCTCATACTTTGTTTCATATTATTACCTGCTCATACGGTATCCGACTCCGCGGACCGTCTCAATCTGTTCGCCTGCATCTCCAAGCTTCTGTCTTAAAGTTCTGACATGCACATCCACGGTTCTCGTCTCCCCATCGAAATCATATCCCCAGATATCTTCCAAAAGCTGGTCTCTGGTAAGGACAATATTCGAATTCTTCATCAGGCGTTTCAATAATTCATACTCTTTTAGTGTCAGGTTCACCACTTCTCCGTGAACGGTCACTTCATGCTTCTTCGGATTCAGCCGGATCTCTCCGATCTCAAATGCATCCTCTCCGGATATGCTTCCATTTGCGCTGCGTCTTAATACAGCCTTGATACGTGAGATCAACTCCATCATGCCAAATGGTTTTGTAACATAATCATCCGCACCGGCATCCAATCCTTTTACCTTATCGTATTCTGCTCCCTTGGCTGTAACCATGATGACCGGAATCTCTCTCGTTTTCTTAGATGCTTTTAACTTTCTTAAAAGCTCCATTCCGTCTTCTCCCGGCAGCATAATATCAAGCAAAACAAGCTCTGGCGTCTCTAATGCCAGAGCTTCAAGGAATGAACTTCCATCTTCGAATCCGCGCGCCTGAAACCCTGTGCTCTCCAGGGTATACACCACCAGTTCCCGTATGTTACTGTCATCTTCTACACAAAAAATCATTCCTCTTTCTCCTTCTTTATACTACAGAAGCCTTGTGGATTCCTGTGATAGAGAATTCCACCCACTCTGCGATATTTGTTGCATGGTCTGCGATACGTTCCAGATATTTTGCAACCATGATCAGATCAATCGCCTCTCCCCCCTGTTCTCCTTTATTTTCCGCAATAAAGTCGATCAGTGTTGTCTTCACTTCTTCAAAAAGTTCATCCACGATATCATCATCTTTTATAACTTTTCTGGAAAGTTCAAGGTCTTTTTCCACATATGCATTGACGCTGTCACGCACCATCTTTCCGGCCGCTTCTGACATTTTGATGATCTTTGGAATGTCCTGTGCTTCCGACTTCTCCTCTGTAATGATGATTTCTGCAATATCCGAAGCCTGATCGCCGATACGTTCCATATCTGTGATCATTTTCAATGCCGCTGAAATCTGTCTCAAATCTCTTGCCACAGGCTGCTGCTGGAGAAGCAGTTTCAAACAAAGTCTTTCAATATCTGTCTCTGCCTGATCGATCTCTTCATCTGCCTCGATCACCTTCTGTGCCTGTTCCATACTTCCTTCTTTTAATGCTGTTGTTGCTTTTCCGATTGCAACTTCACATAATTCACCCATACGTATAAGCTGCTCATTAAGTAACTCCAGCTGCTGATCAAACCGATTACGCATATCCTAGCCAAACCTCCCTGTGATATAATCTTCCGTTCTCTTATCTGCCGGAATCGAAAATAATTTTTCTGTTTCATTATATTCAATGACTTCTCCCAACAGGAAGAATGCCGTATTATCAGACACACGTACCGCCTGCTGCATATTATGTGTTACCATAACGATAGTATAATCTTTTTTCAATTCCATCGCAAGGTCTTCTATCTTAGATGTCGAGATAGGATCCAGTGCCGATGTCGGTTCATCCATAAGGAGCACTTCCGGCTGCACCGCCAGTGCTCTTGCAATACAAAGTCTCTGCTGCTGGCCGCCTGACATTCCAAGTGCGCTGGTCTTTAATCTGTCCTTGCATTCATTCCAGATTGCCGCATCTCTTAAAGATTTTTCTACCAGGTCATCCAATTTTGCTTTTGAACGTATTCCATGGGTTCTTGGTCCATAAGCAATATTATCATAGATGCTCATTGGAAATGGATTCGGTTTCTGGAAC
>ERZ824473.3362-NODE-3362-length-15984-cov-7.544039_pt1 | contig 15984 bp, 10 predicted proteins | sample MGYA00519874_ERZ824473 | MGnify/ENA primary metagenome ERZ824473 (study PRJEB31778, sample SAMEA3449151) | human gut metagenome | biome: human gut; feature: human-associated habitat; material: faeces | place: United Kingdom | collected 2010/2012 ... | reverse complement strand
CCATCGAGGGCTACATCACCAAGGGCCACTGCACCATCTCCGATATGTTCCATCTCGAGGCCATCAAGCTGATTTCCGAGAACCTGCGCGGCGCCGTGCAGAACACCCCGGAGGGCCGCGAGGGCATGGCTCTGGGCCAGTACATTGCCGGTATGGGCTTCTCCAACGTCGGCCTGGGCATCGTCCACAGCATGGCCCACGGCCTGTCCGCCCTGTATGACACCCCCCACGGCGTTGCCTGTGCCATCATCCTGCCCACCGGTCTGGAGTACAACAAGACCGTGGCTGGCGAGCGTTACCGTGCCGTCGGCAAGGCGATGGGCGTGACCGGCATTGATGAGATGAACGACGTCGAGGCCGCCGATGCCACGATTGCCGCCGTCAAGAAGCTGAGCGCCGACGTGGGCATCCCCGCCGACCTGAAGGGCATCCTGAAGGAGGAGGACGTCCAGTTCCTGGCCGAGTCCGCCTTTGCCGACGCCTGCTGCCCGGGCAACCCCCGCGACACCAGCGTTGAGGAGATCAAGGAGCTGTACCGCGGCCTGATGTAATCTGACATTACATAAAAATACAAGAGGGTATCTGTCTGAGCGGCAGGTACCCTCTTTTTTGCTGCGATGTCGTTTATGGGTAGTTCGTAGGGAGCGGTCTTGACCGCTCCGGGAACGTGACGATGGCCGCAAACAGCCCGGAGGGGTCAAGACCCCTCCCTACAAGCAGGGTAGGGGCCGCACATGTGCGGCCCGCAACCTTACGGCAAAAGCAATTTTACCGGAAAGCCGCGGGCCGAGCATGCCCGGCCCCTACCAATATTGTGATTTTGTTTGGAATTTCTTCGGTTCCTTCTTTGCAAAGAAGGAACAAACCCCCGTTAAGAATCCGAATCCAGCTTCAGCACCGCGGTAAACGCCTCGCTCGGCAGGGTCACGCTGCCCAGCTGGCGCATCTTCTTTTTGCCTTCCTTCTGCTTTTCCAGCAGCTTCTTCTTACGGGTGATGTCACCGCCGTAGCACTTGGCCAACACGTCCTTGCGCATGGCCTTGACCGTCTCGCGGGCAATGACTTTGCCGCCCACAGCCGCCTGCACCGGGATCTCAAACAGCGCGCGGGGGATGTTCTCCTTCAGCTTCTCGCAGATGCGGCGGCCCTTCGCGTAGGCGTTGTCTGCAAAGACGATCATCGACAGGGCATCGACAACCTCGCCGTTGAGCAAAAAGTCCAGACGGACGAGCTTGCTCTCGTGCCAGCCCTCCCACTCGTAGTCGTAGCTGGCATAGCCGCGGCTGCGGGACTTGATGGCATCAAAGAAGTCGTAGACGATCTCGCCCAGCGGGATCAGGTAATGCAGGTCAACGCGCGTTTCGTCCATATACTTCATGTCGACCAGCACGCCGCGCTTCGTCTGGCACAGGTCCATCAGCGGGCCGACGTAATCGTTCGGTGTGTAGATGTGCGCGTTGACGAACGGCTCCTCCTGCTTGACGATGCGGGTCGGGTCGGGGTAGGCGGAGGGGTTGTCAATGACCTCCACCGTGCCGTCGGTCAGCGTCAGGCGGTACTGGACGCCCGGCGTCGTTGTGATAAGGTCAAGGTCAAACTCGCGCTCAAGACGCTCGGTGATGATCTCCATGTGGAGCAGGCCCAGGAAACCGCAGCGGAAGCCGAAGCCCAGCGCGGCACTCGTCTCCGGCTCAAAGGTCAGGCTCGCGTCGTTGAGCTGCAATTTCTCCAGCGCGTCCTTCAGGTCGGGATAGTCCGCGCCGTCGGCGGGGTAGATGCCGCAGAACACCATCGGCGTGACCGTGCGGAAGCCGGGCATCGGCTCCGGTGTGGGGTTGGCGGCCAGCGTGACGGTATCGCCGACGCGGGTGTCGCGCACGGTCTTGATGCTGGCCGTCAGATAGCCGACCTCACCGGCCTCGAGCTTGTCACAGGGGGTCAGGCTCGTCGCGCCCATGTGGCCGACCTCCACCAGCTGGAACTCCGCGCCGGTGCTCATCAGGCGGATGGTGTCGCCGGGCTTGACCGTGCCCTCAAAGATGCGGACGTAGACGATGACGCCCTTGTAGCTGTCGTAGATGGAGTCGAAGATCAGCGCTTTCAGCGGTGCGTCGGGGTCGCCGGTGGGGGCTGGGATATCCCGCGCAACGCTTTCCAGCACCTCTTTGACGCCGATGCCCAGCTTGGCCGAGACGCGCGGTGCCTCCATGCAGGGCAGGCCGATGACGTCCTCGACCTCCTTCGCCACGGCGTCGGGGTCGGCACTGGGCAGGTCGATCTTGTTCAAAATCGGCACGACCTCCAGATTGTGGTCCAGCGCCAGATAGCAGTTCGCCAGCGTCTGCGCCTCAACGCCCTGGCTGGCGTCGACGACGAGGACTGCGCCCTCGCAGGCGGCCAGACTGCGGCTGACCTCGTACTGGAAGTCCACATGGCCCGGGGTGTCGATGAGGTTGAACTCATAGGTCTCGCCGTCGTCGGCCTTGTAGCGCATCGTGACGGCGCGGGCCTTGATGGTGATGCCGCGCTCCTTCTCGATGTCCATGTCGTCCAGCACCTGGTCGGTCATGGTGCGCTTGTCGACGCTGTCGGTCAGCTCCAGCATACGGTCCGACAGAGTGGACTTGCCGTGGTCGATGTGGGCAATAATGCAAAAGTTGCGGATGTTCTTGCGGGCCATCAGGTTTCCTCCAAATCGTTCCAGATCTCGCAGATCTTGCCGTTCTCTTTGTATACGCGGGGCACGCGGCGCGCCAGCCCGCAGACAATTTCGTAGTTGATGGTCTGGGTCTTGGCTGCAATGGTGTCGGCGGTGTCGCCGCCGCCCGGGCCAAAGACTGTGACCTCGTCGCCCATCTTCACGCAGGGAATGTCCGTCACATCGACCATTGTCTGGTCCATGCAGACGCGCCCGACCACGGGGGCACGCTGGCCGCGGATGGCCATGACGCCCCGGTCCGGCCCGCCGGACAGCATCCGCGGGTAGCCGTCAGCGTAGCCCACACAGACTGTGGCGACGCGCATCGGCTTATCGGCGGTAAAGGTGCGCCCGTAGCTGACGCTCTGGCCGGGCTGCAGCTCCTTGACAAAGGTCACGACGGATTTCAGCGACATGACGGGCTGCAGGGCGGGGAAGTGTACCTCATTGCTGGGGTCAAGCCCGTACAGGATGATGCCCGCGCGGGTCATGTCGTGCCGCCACTCGGGGTGGCGCAGCTGTGCGGCAGAGTTGGCGCAGTGTACCGTGCCGACGGGACAGCCGTCCGCACGCAGCCGCTCCACGACCTGCGCGAACAGCGCGTGCTGCTCGTCGGTGTAGCGCTCGTCGTCGGGCTCGACGCTGTCCGCCACCGCAAAGTGCTGAAAGACGCCGCAGATGTCCAGCCCGGGCAGGGCGTAGAGAGCCTCCAGCTCGCGGATGGTCTCCGCAAAGCCGGAACGCACCGCAAAGCCGATGCGGCCCATGCCGGTGTCGATCTTCAGGTGGACCTTAACCTTGACGCCCGCCTTGACGGCGGCAGCGGAGAGCGCCTGTGCGTATTCGGTCGAATAGCAGGTGGTGATCAGGCCGTTGGCAGCCAGCACAGCCGCATAGGTGGGGTCGGCGTAGCCCAGAATCAGGATGGGTGTTGTGATGCCGCCGCGGCGCAGGTGCCGCCCCTCGCCAAGGGAACTGACCGCGAAGCCCGCAGCACCGGCTTCCTGCAGAACGCGGGCGATGACGTTATCGCCGTGGCCGTAGGCGTCCGCCTTGACGACGGCGCAGACCGGCCCGCCTACGGTGCGGCGGATATATTCATAATTTTCACGCAGGGCCGTCAAATCGATCTCGGCCCAGCAGTGCTTTTCCAAGGTAAGTGTATTCATAGTGCGCCATTTCCTCCGTAACAGTTTATTATAGCATGAAAACAGCGTTCCTGCAACCAATTTTCTGGTTTTCTAATTTTCGCCGTCGTCGTTTGTGGTCAGGTGTGCGGCGTCCGTCTCGGACCAGTGGCCGTGTACCCGCTGCACGCCGACGATACGCAGCTTGGAATGCAGGAAGTGCTGCTCGCGGTAAAGGCTGAAATAGCTCGACAACATGTAGGAAACCGCGCATGCCAGCGCAAACAGCGAGACGCACTGCCCGCCGAATACCTCGATGGCAAGGCAGATGGACGCCAGCGGGCTGTTGGTGCAGCCGCAGAACAGCGCAACCATGCCCAGCGCCGCGCCCAGCTGCGGCGGCAGACCCAGCAGCGGCGCGGCCACACAGCCGAACGTCGCGCCGGTGAAGAAGATCGGCACGATCTCGCCGCCCTTGAAGCCTGCGCCCAGGGTCAGTGCGGTGAACAGCATCTTTAAAAGGAAGGCGTAGGGAACGGCCTCGCCGTCGATGGCGGCCTCGATGACCGTCGCGCCCGCGCCGTTGTAGTCGGTGGTGCCCAGCAGCTTTGTCAAGGCGATAATGAGCACGCCGCCCGCGGCGACGCGCAGGTAGATGTTCGGGAAGAATTTCCGGTACAGCTTCGGCGTGACGTGGAGCAGCTCACAGAAGAAGATGCTCAGCGCGGCCAGCAGCGCACCCAGGATGATAACGCGGACGAGATTGTCCGGCGTGGGGGCAGCCTCGGCCTGTAAGACGAACGCCTCGGGCGCCAGCCCCATTTTGCCGCTGATGAAAACGCCCAGCAGCGCCGACACCAGACAGGGGAGCAGTGCCGCGTACTGCATGGAGCCGACATCGACGACCTCCAGCGTGAAGATCGTTGCGGCCAGCGGCGTGCCGAAGATGGCCGAGAACGCGCCCGCCATGCCGCACATCGTCATTAAGCGGCAGTCACGGTTTTCTAAGCGCAGCGCCCTGCCGAGCTGCCCGGATACGCTGCCGCCCAGCAGCAGAGCCGCGCCCTCGCGTCCGCTGGACCCGCCGAACAGATGCGTGGCGACGGTGGAAACAAAGATGAGCGGCGCGGTGCGCAGTGTCAGCGGCTTGTGCTCCCGCACGGATACGAAGATTTGGTTCGTAGAGCCGCCGCCATCCGGGTCAAAGCGGTGATACAAAAATACGATAACAAGACCGGCAACGGGCAGCAGGTAAAGCAGCCACGGGTGCGCGCCGCGGGTGGCGTTGGCCCAGTTGAGCGCCAGCCCGAATGCGCCGCCCAACGGGCCTACCACGCAGCCCACCAGCGCCGCCAGCACCAGCCACTTGGCGCACACCGCCTGATACCCCGCCGCGCTGCGCAGATACCGTTTGATCCGCTCCAAGGCGACCCCTCCTATGCTATGCAAAATTTGAGATTATTATAGCCTTTTTGTGGGGAAAAGACAACAGAAAAATGAACCGCGGCAGCGCCTTTTGGCAGAGAAAACCGAAGAACATTCCTACAGGTATACCGAATAACAGAAGCGCCGCAGATTTCAATGAATCTGCGGCGCATTCCGATGGTCGAGGTGACAGGACTCGAACCTGCGGCCTCGTGGTCCCAAACCACGCGCGCTACCAACTGCGCAACACCTCGTTCTTATAACTTATCCATTATAATACACAAGCGGTGCGGGCGTCAAGTCCCGGCGCGGCAAAAATCATACAGCCAGCCGGAGCAGCCCCAGCACCAGCAGGTGCGCGGGGTAGAAGGCATAGAAGAACCACTTGTAAAACGTGCGCCCGCGGGCGGCGCGCCGGCCGTTGTACAGGTACAGGATCACAAACGCGGAGACAAGGATCGGCACAGCGCAGCCGACGGCCTCCCACACCTGCCCGCTGCCCAGCCCGGCCATGCCGCCGTAGAGCAGCGCCGCCGCGCCGAACGCGGCTTTCTGCCGCGTTCGGTTCCCCCCGGCCCAGGCAAACAGCAGCGTGAACACCGGGGCCAGCAGCGCCCAGTCACAGAACAGCGATGCGCAGATCAGCAGCACGATGCAGACGCTGCGCAGCACGCGGTCTTGAATCTTCTCCTGCACCAGCAGCACCAGAAAGCAGAGCAGCAGCGTGAACAGCATGTTGAACTGCACAAACCCGGCGATGCCGTTTGCCGGAAAGGCCAGCTGATACGGTAGCTGCGCCAGCACGGCAAACCCCAGCAGCCGCCCGGCGTAGCGGCGTTTGGAGCGGGTGCAGCCGTAGCCTTCGACGAGAAAAAAGCACATCGTCACGGCGGTAAAGTAGCCGATGCAGAGACACAGATTTGTCAGCGGCTGCCCGGCGGGCAGAAAGACGTTCGCAATGTGGTTGATAAGCATGGTGAGCATGGCAACCATCTTGATGGAATCACGGGACATGGTAAAAACCCCTTTCGTATTCATTGTAAAGTACGAGGGAGCGGGCGTCAAGATTGCAGCGGCACGGCAACATTTTTGCGGCCCGCTCTTTCTTTTGCCCTGTGCCTGCGCTATAATGAAGTACAGGAAAGCTATAGGGCTGCCGTAAGGTGTTCTGCGCGGGGATTTAGGGCTTTTCCCTGTGCCGGTCATTTGCTGTGTGCTGGTGTTTGTGATCGAGCTGTTTGTGTGAGGTACTATGATTGACGCAATAAAAATCCGCGGTGCGCGGGTACACAACCTGAAAAACATCGACGTCGATGTCCCCTTAAACAAAATCGTCGGCATTGCGGGCGTGTCCGGGTCGGGCAAATCGTCGCTGGCCCTCGGCGTGCTGTATGCCGAGGGCTCGCGCCGCTACCTTGACGCGCTGTCCACCTACACCCGCCGCCGCATGACCCAGGCCGCCAAGGCACAGGTGGATGAGGTGCTTTACGTCCCCGCCGCGCTGGCGCTGCACCAGCGGCCCGGTGTGCCGGGCATCCGCAGCACCTTCGGCACGGGTACCGAGCTGCTGAACAGTCTGCGGCTCATGTTCTCCCGCCTGGCCAGCCACCGCTGCCCCAACGGCCATTACGTGCCGCCAACGCTGAACGTCGCCGCCGAGCAGCCGATTTATTGCCCGGAATGCGGCGCACTTGTGCATGCGCCGTCGGCGGAGGAGCTGGCCTTCAACAGCCAGGGCGCCTGCCGCACCTGCGACGGCACGGGCCTGGTCCGCACCGTGGACCGTGCCACGCTTGTGCCTGACGAGAGCATCAGCATTGACGACGGGGCCGTCGCGCCGTGGAACAGCCTGATGTGGTCGCTCATGACCGACGTCTGCCGCGCCATGGGCGTGCGCACCAACGTGCCGTTCCGTGAACTGACCGACAGGGAAAGAGACATCGTTTTCAACGGCCCTGCAGAGAAAAAGCATATCTTCTACAAAGCCAAAAGCACGCCCGAGGCCGGGGAGTTGGATTTTACCTATTACAATGCGGTCTACACGGTGGAGAACGCCCTGGCCAAGGTCAAGGACGAGAAGGGCATGAAGCGGGTGGAAAAATTCCTGCGCGTGGATACCTGCCCGGACTGCCGCGGCTCGCGCCTGTCAGAGGCCGCCCGTGCGCCGCGGCTGCGGGGCATCGGGCTGGATGAGGCGTGCAGGATGACGCTGACAGCACTCTGCGGCTGGGTGGACGGCGTGCCCGCCAGCCTGCCGCCCGAGATGCGCCCCATGGCCGAGAGCATCTGCGCCTCGTTCCGCGAGACCGCACGTAGGCTGCTGGATCTGGGACTCGGCTACCTGACGCTGGATCGCGCGTCGTCAACGCTTTCCACCGGTGAGCGCCAGCGGATGCAGCTGGCCCGCGCCGTGCGCAACCGCACCACGGGTGTTTTGTACGTGCTGGACGAGCCGTCCATCGGGCTGCACCCCTCCAACATCGTCGGCCTGAACGGCGTCATGCACGACCTGATCGCCGACGGCAACTCGGTGGTGCTCGTTGATCACGACACACAGGTGCTGGCGGAGTCGGACTGGCTCATCGAGATGGGCCCCGAGGCCGGTGCGGGCGGCGGGCACGTCATTGCCGAGGGCACGGTGGCCGACCTGGCCGGGAACCCGGCGTCCCAAATCGGCCCGTTTCTGGGTGAGCAGGGGAGTGCTGCGCCCCGGAACCGCCCGGCGGCGGAGCTGTTTGCCGAGGGGCGCATCCATCTTTCGACGGACGCCATCCATACGGTCAAGCCGCTGGAGGTGGACATTCCCAAGGGGCGGCTGACCGTTGTCACGGGTGTGTCCGGCTCCGGCAAGACGACGCTGATTCTGGAAAGCCTTGTCCCGGCGCTGGCGGCGCAGACGGCGGGCAAGCCGCTGCCGCCCCACGTAAGGGCTGTCGAGGCCGACGGCATCGCGCAGGTAAAGCTCATCGATGCAACGCCGATTGGCATCAACGTGCGCTCCACCGTGGCAACCTACGCCAATGTACACGACGAGCTGCGCAAGGTTTTTGCCCGCACGCCCGATGCCAAGCGGCTGGGCTACAAGGCGGGCGACTTCTCCTACAACACAGGCAAGCTGCGCTGCCCGGTCTGTGACGGCACCGGCGTCATCAGTCTGGACGTGCAGTTTTTGCCCGATGTGGAAATTCCCTGTACCGGGTGCTGTGGCTCCCGCTACAGCCGCGACGCCGACGCCGTGCGGCACGAGAACAGGCACGGCGGGACCTGCACGCTGCCGCAGCTCATGGACATGGACATCAACACGGCGCTGACCGTCTGTACAGACTTGAAATTGGTGACACAGCGCTTAAAAGTGCTGCGGGATCTGGGCCTTGGCTACCTGACGCTGGGCGAGGAAACGCCGAGCCTGTCCGGCGGCGAGGCACAGCGGCTGAAGCTGGCCAGCGAGATGGGCAGGGCCCAGCATGACACAGTGTTTGTCTTTGACGAGCCGACCATCGGCCTGCACCCGCTGGACGTGCGCACGCTGCTGGGCGTGTTCCGAACCCTGATCGAAAACGGCGCGACGGTCATCGTCATTGAGCATGACCTCGACGTCATCCGCAGCGCGGACTATCTCATCGACATGGGACCCGGCGGCGGTGAGGAGGGCGGACGTGTCGTCGCCTGCGGAACCCCCGCCGAGGTGAAGCGGAACCCGGAGAGCAGGACGGGGAAATTTATCTGAAACGTATCATGCCTTCCTCCTTGGGGGAAGGTGGCCGTAGGCCGGATGAGGGGCGAGCTTGCCGTGATTGCCCGTAAAAGGGTTGCTGCGCAAACTCGCCCCTCATCAGTCACCTTCGGTGACAGCTTCCCCCGAGGGGGAAGCCTTTTTTGTTTTGTACATCCTGCACAAAAACTACCCTTCATTTTTGGTGAGCGAAAATGACCGAAACTGATTGATTTTGACGAACAATCTGCTATAATAAAGCTACAGTCAATCAGAAACATCCACAAAACACCAAAATCGGTCAAGCAAAGACCGGGAAAGGAGCAAACCCCTATGTTAGCCGAGGAACGCTTTGCCCTGATCCTGAACCTGCTGGCGGAAAAACGCACCGCCACCGTGCAGGAGTTGTGCGAGGCACTTAACGCCAGTGAATCCACGATCCGCCGCGACCTGACCGAGCTGGCGCGGCAGGGCCGTTTGAATAAGGTCCACGGCGGTGCGACCCTGCCGGACGGCCAGTTTTTGGCCGATGAGCCGACGATGGCCGCCAAGGAGGCGCTTGCCGTCGGGCAGAAGCGCAGCATCGCGCAGGCCGCGGCAGACCTGATCCGGGCGGAGGATTTCATCTACATCGACGCCGGTACGACCACGCTGGCCATGGCCCGGGCGCTGAGCGGCCCCGCGCTGGAGGCCCACTACGTCACCAACGGCATCGCCCACGCGCGGCTGCTGGCACAAAAAAGCTGCCACGTCTGCGTGCCGGGCGGTCTGCTGCGCCCCCGGACAGAGGCCATCATCGGTGCGGCGGCCATCACGGCGCTGCAGCAGTTCAATTTCACCAAGGCGTTCATCGGGGCCAACGGCGTGGCGCTGAACGTCGGATTCACAACGCCCGACCCGGAGGAGGCCGCCGTCAAGGCCGTTGCCGTCCGCCGCGCGCGGGAGACCTGGTATCTGGTGGATGACAGCAAATTCGGCCGGGTCTATCCGGCCGTCATCGGGGAGATTTACAGCGGCGCGATCCTGACGAACCGCTGTCCTGACCCAAAATACAGACAGCTGACACTGGTAAAGGAGACAGAGCAATGATCTACACAGTGACATTCAACCCGGCCATTGACTACGTTGTGCGGCTGGACCGTGAGTTGCAGGTGGGCGACGTCAACCGCGCCAGGGGCGAGGACTGCGTGCTGGGCGGCAAGGGCATCAATGTGTCCGGCGTGCTGGCCCAGCTCGGGTGCGAGAGCGTCGCCCTCGGCTTTGTGGCGGGCGAGACCGGCGCCTGGCTGGAGCGCGGCCTGGCTGCGCAGGGCCTGAAAACCGATTTCGTCCACCTCGACCACGGTATGACCCGCATCAACGTCAAGATCAAGGCCGGGCAGGAGACAGAGCTCAACGGCGCGGGCCCCGACATCCCGGAAGCCGCCATGAAGGCGCTGGAGAAAAAGCTCGACGCCCTGCAAAAGGATGACATTCTGGTGCTGGCGGGCAGCATTCCGGCCAGCCTGGCCCAGACGACCTATGAGCGGCTGCTGGCCCGGCTGGAGGGCCGCGGCATCCGCGCCGTGGTCGATGCCACGCGCGATTTGCTCGTGAACGTGCTGCCCTACAAGCCGTTCCTCATCAAGCCGAACAACCACGAGCTGAGCGAGATCACGGGCGTCAGGCTGACGAATGATAAGGAAATTGCCGCTGCTGCCCACATGATGCAGGACAAGGGCGCGCGCAATGTGCTGGTCAGCATGGCGGGCGACGGTGCGCTGCTGCTGGATGAGCACGGCACGGTCTACCGCATCGGCTGCCCCAGGGGCAAGGTCGTCAACAGTGTCGGCGCAGGCGACAGCATGGTGGCCGGTTTTGTGGCCGGTTACCAGCAGAGCGGCGGCGATTATGAGGCCGCTCTCCGCCTGGGCACCGCCTGCGGCAGCGCCACCGCGTTCAGCCTGGGTCTGGCGACGAAGGCGGATATTGACGCACTGCTGGCAACGATGTGACGCGGCGCTGTAACGAAGGATGCCTGCATCGACCCCTGCAAAAAACGGCAGCCGCCCCGCAGCCTTCCCAACAGCACCCATTTACCGTAAAGCAGCGGGCCGAGCATGCCCGGCCCCTGCAAAGATAGTACTTAAATGAAGAAGGAGAACTGTCCTATGCGTATCACGGAACTGTTCACCGCGCAGTCCATCGCGCTGGATGTCGCTGCCCCGGATCAGGCCGCCATCCTTGACAAGCTCGTTGATCTGCAGGCGACCCACGGCAATATCACCGATAAGGACGCCTACAAAAAGGCCCTCTACGCCCGCGAGGCCGAGGCATCCACCTACGTGGACAACGGCATCACGGTGCCCCACGCCCGCACAGCCTGCGTGACCCGCCCCAGCCTGGCGGCGCTGCGGCTGAGCACCCCGGTCCAGTACAACGCCGATGACGACGGCAAAACCGACCTGCTGTTTGCGATTGCCGCGCCGGAGAATGGCAGCCTGCACATTGACATGCTGGCCCGTATGATGCAGATGCTGATGAACGATGACTTCGTCGAAAAGCTGCGCGCCGCCAAGACGCCCACCGAATTTCTCGACGCCATCGACGCCCAGGAGGATGCCCAATTTGGCGAGGAGAGCTTCACCCAACAGGAAATCCCCCGGAACGGCTACCGTGTGCTGGCCGTCACGGCCTGCCCCAACGGCATTGCCCACACCTACATGGCCGCTGAGGCCCTGACCAAGATGGGCGACAAGCTTGGTCTGCCAACCAAGGTCGAGACGAACGGCTCCGATGGAGCCAAGAATGTGCTGACCCCCGAGGAGATCGCCGCCTGTGACGGCATCATCATTGCGGCGGATAAGAACGTCGAGACCGCCCGCTTCGACGGCAAGCCGGTGCTGTTTGCCCGCGTGGACGATGGCATCCACAAGCCGGAGGAGCTGATCAAGAAAATTGCCCACGGTGAAACTCCCATCTACCACGCCGAGGCCGGGGCCAAGACCCGGCAGGCCGCGGGCGGCGCAAGCGACAGCTTTGGCCACAGCCTGTACAAGCACCTGATGAACGGTGTATCGCACATGCTGCCCTTCGTCGTGGGCGGCGGCATCATGATCGCGCTGGCCTTCCTGCTGGACGATTACACGATTGACCCGTCCAACTTCGGCATGAACACGCCGGTGGCGGCGTTCTTCAAGACCGTTGGCAGTGCGGCGTTCGGTTATATGCTGCCGATCCTCGCAGGCTTTATCGCCATGTCTATTGCGGACCGTCCGGGTCTGGCCGTCGGCTTTGCGGGCGGCGTGCTGGCCATGAACGGTACGAACTTTGCCGCCCTTGCCCACGGTGAGACCACCGGCATCTCCGGCGGCTTCCTGGCGGCGCTGTTGGCGGGCTTTGCCGCGGGCTACATCGTGCAGTTCCTCAAGAAGATCACCGAGAAGCTGCCTGCCAGCCTCAACGGCATCCGCCCGATGCTGATCTATCCGCTGGGCGGCATCCTCATTATGGGTGCGGTCATGTGCGGCATCAACCCGGTTATGGGCATCATCAACACGGCAATGACCGACTGGCTGAACGCCATGGGCGGCACGTCCAAGGTCCTGCTGGGCGCAATCGTTGCCGGCATGATGAGCATTGATATGGGCGGCCCCTTCAACAAGGCGGCCTACGTCTTTGGCACGGCGGCGCTGGCCTCCGGCAACTACGGGGTTATGGCCGCGGTCATGGTCGGCGGCATGGTGCCCCCGATTGCGATTGCCCTGTCTACGACCTTTTGCCCCAAAAAGTGGAGCCCCGACGAGCGCCGCAACGGCATCGTGAACTACGTTATGGGCCTCTGCTTTGTCACCGAGGGCGCGATCCCGTATGCTGCCGCTGACCCGCTGCGCGTCCTGCCCAGCTGCATCATCGGCTCCGCACTGGCCGGTTCGCTCTCCATGGTGTTCGGCTGCGCCCTGCGCGCACCCCACGGCGGTATCTTCGTATTCCCGGTGGTTGACCACGCACTGCTCTACGTAGTTGCCCTGATCGTCGGCAGCGTCGTCGGCGCTGTGATCCTGAGCCTGCTCAAGAAGGAGTACGTCGAGGAATAAATAAGAAAACGGTACAAGGCCGCTCCCGTGCGATGGGGGAGGCCTTGCCGTCTGTTTGGAACCATGGTATAATGACAAAAAACACAAAAGGAGACGTTTCATGCAGGTCGCGTTTTCCCCGGGCGCAGAGATAAAATTTGAGGGCGCAAATAACTTTCGTGAGCTGGGCGGCTACCGCGCGTCGGATGGGCGGCAGGTAAAATACGGTCTGCTCTACCGCGGCGGCAACCTTGATCTGCTGAAAAGCGAGGCCGACCACGCACGGCTGGCGTCGCTGGGCCTGCGGGAGATATTGGACCTGCGCAGTGCAGGGGAGAGCGCTGCGCACCCCGATCCGGCGGTCCCGGGGGCGCACTACCGGCGCGTCTGCGGTATGCGCAACGCCGACGGCACCGAGATGAACTTTTCCGGTCAGGGCATCGAGCGCCTGCGGCAGGAAAAGGAAGCCTTTGAGCGCAGTGTAGGCCGCCCGGTGCACGATTTTGAGTGGTTCAGCGCTCTGTACCGGGAGATGCCGTTCCGCAATCCGGCCTACCACGCGCTGTTTGCCCTGTTGGAGGGCCGCCGCGTGCCGGTGCTGTTCCACTGCTCCTGCGGCAAGGACCGCACAGGTATCGGGGCCATGCTGATCCTGCTGGCGCTGGGCGTCTCCCGCGCGGACGCGCTGGCCGATTATATGCTGACCAATGTCTACCGCCGCGAAATCATTGAGCGCTTCCTGGCGGATAAGCCCGCCGCCGAGCGCGATCTGCTGCTGCCCGTCGAGGGCGTCAGCGAACCGATGGGCGCAGGAGCCATCGACGAAATTTTGCGGCGCTACCCGAGCTATGAGGCGTACTTTGCCGATGAATTCGGCCTTGACGCCGCAAGGCTGAAGGCGCTGCGGGATTTTTATCTGGAATAACTGGAATAAAAACAACCGCTCCCTTGCCGGAAAATGGCAGGGGAGCGGTTGTGATTTGCAGGAAAAATCAGCCCAGGCTGATGCCCATGGCACGGGCGACGTTCAGCATGTCGCAGTCGCCGGGCACGCCGCGGGTCTTGCCGGCAATGTCGGCCAGCGGGTTGGCGGTCACATGGCGGTTGACCATGGCGACGGTCACGCCGTAGTGCTCGTCCGCCACGAGACCGGCAGCGTAGGAGCCGAACTGGGTGGCCAGCACGCGGTCATAGGCGCTGGGGCTGCCGCCGCGCTGCATGTGGCCGGGCACGCAGATGCGGGTCTCGGCACCGGTCATCTCCTCGATCTGCTTCGCAATGCGGGCTGTGGCGGTGGTGTAACCGGCCTCGGCGCGCTTGGCGGTCCACTCCTTGCGCTTCATCTTGGCCTCCTCGGTGGAGAAGGCACCCTCGGCAACGGCCAAAATCGAGAAGTCCTTGCCCGCCTTGGCGCGGTTCTCGACAGCAGCGGCGACCTTCTTGATGTCGTAGGGCAGCTCCGGCAGCAGGATGATGTCCGCGCCGCCCGCAATGCCGGAGTACAGCGTCAGCCAGCCGGCTTTGTTGCCCATGATCTCAATGCACATGACGCGGCTGTGGCTGCCCGCGGTGGTGTGGATGCGGTCAATGACCTCGGTGGCGATGTCCACAGCAGTGTGGAAGCCGAACGTCACGTCGGTGCCGTAGATGTCGTTGTCGATGGTCTTGGGCAGACCGATGATGTTCAGGCCCTCCTGGCTGAGCAGGTTCGCGGTCTTGTGGGTGCCGTTGCCGCCCAGGCAGAGCAGGCAGTCCAGTTTGGCGGCGCGGTAGTTTTTCTTCATCGCGGCAACCTTGTCCACCTTGTCCTCCTCGACCACACGCATTTTTTTGAACGGGGTGCGCTTGGTGCCCAGAATGGTGCCGCCCACGGTCAGAATGCCGGAGAACTCGTCCGGGGACATCTCCCGGAAGTTGCCGTTGATCAGGCCGTCGTAGCCGTTCATGATGCCGACGATCTCGACCTTATCGCCCATGCGGTGGTACAACGCCTTGGCCACGCCGCGCAGGGTAGCGTTCAGGCCGGGGCAGTCGCCGCCGGAAGTCAGAATACCAACACGAATCGCCATTGTAAAAACCTCCCGTTGCTTATATATTCTACTATATATAAATGTACGCTAACCGCAAAAGGATGTCAAGTATAGTTTTTGCACGATGCTGCGAGCATAACAAACTTTTTTGAAAAAATCTCAAAAAAATTTAAAAAAAGGCTTGCAATTTGGAAACACCTTTGCTATAATAACATACGTCGCCGGGTGACACGGCAGACGCAAAACAAAATATGGGAGCTTTCCCGAGTGGCCAATGGGGACAGACTGTAAATCTGCTGCTTAATGCTTCGGTGGTTCGAATCCACCAGCTCCCACCAAAAAGGACCCGCAACTTAGGTTGCGGGTTTTTTTGTGCTGGAGCTGGTAGGATTCGAACAGGTCGGCCGTCCGCAGACGGCAAAAAACAGTCCTGCGGACTGTTTTTTAGACCGCGGCTTGCGAATCCACCAGCTCCCACCAAAAAGCTGTGGCAAAGATATTGCTGCAGCTTTTTTTCTTTGCTGTATCGCACAAAATCGGCAAAGGCGATGACCGATTTTCAAAGTGCGTTTTATAGAGATGTCCAACTGCTTCCGGGCGGTTGGATTTTTTTGTTGCCGACCTTTTCTGCTGCTTTCAGAATGTTAAGGCAATACCGCATAATTCTAAGTGCCGATACGGCGAGCGAGGTGCGGCAGCCGCCGGAGCGGTGCTTGAGCCGTTAGGCGGGAATTGTGCGGTATTGCCTTAAATTTCCCCGCAGCCGGAGACCGTGGAGTGGTTCATGCCCATCCTGTAAAATCAGAAACCGGGCACAGAATTGCAGCGGGCACTTGCAATCCGGGCGGAAAACAGGTATAATAGCAACTGCTACCTGTCTCAGTAGCTCAGCTGGATAGAGCACACGCCTCCTAAGCGGCAGATGGTTCGATTCCTT
>ERZ824473.3349-NODE-3349-length-16033-cov-5.566279_pt1 | contig 16033 bp, 8 predicted proteins | sample MGYA00519874_ERZ824473 | MGnify/ENA primary metagenome ERZ824473 (study PRJEB31778, sample SAMEA3449151) | human gut metagenome | biome: human gut; feature: human-associated habitat; material: faeces | place: United Kingdom | collected 2010/2012 ... | reverse complement strand
TGAGTATTAATAACTTATTTAATAATCGTCTCGTTTTAACGGGACACTAGTGAAAAAAAATCGCAGAAAAGATTTTGCTATTCGATAAATTTTTGATACCTTTGCCGTAGTGATTCAATCACTCATGCCTGGAGTTTTCAGACGTTAAACTAATTAATAACCAAAAAAAATAGGAGAGAAAGCTTATGAAGAAGACATTACTTTCAATGGTGGCATTGCTCGTAGCTGGCCATGCAGCAATGGCTCAGAACGGTTTGACAGAAATCCCCGATCCGGATGGTTCGCAGTTTATGTGTACGGTACTGTCGCCGAACGGCAAGTATATCGGCGGCGTGTGCTATGGCGAGAACGCGGGATTCATTTTTGACGTCCGGGAACAGAAGATGGTGAAATACGCAGCTCCCGATCCCGACACCGACGTACAGTTGAAGGGCATTGCCGACAATGGCGTTGCTGTGGGATGGAACGGTCCTGCTGCCATCTTCGATTTCGCCAGCGAGAAATGCACCACCTACGGCGAAGCCGAACAGTATCTCTTCACGGGCATCAGCCCGAACGGAAAACTCATTGTCGGTGCGCGTTACGACGGTACCGACGACGAGGGCACGCCATGCCTCTTCAACGAGGGCGTGCCGACAGACCTGCCGCAGCCTTCCAACAAGTTCCTGGGTGCCGAGAGTGCGGGTGCCTCTGCCCTTTCCGTGTCCAACGATTCCATCATCAGCGGCTATTGGGTTGACGCTATGGCCACCCGTCCCGCACTCCTGTGGGCACCCAACCGCGACGGTGAGACCTTCTCGGCCTATCCGTTCTCGCGCGGCTATTTCGCTTCCTCTTATGAGTCGACGATGCCCTACAGCATATTCAGCTGCGACCAGACCATCATGAGCGCCAACGGAAAATACGTCGTGCTCAATGTGGAGAAGCTTCTCGACGATGGAAGCTCCGAGTTTGGCGTAGCGCGCTACAATACGGAGAACGACCTCGTCGAATACTTCATGGCCAGCCAACTTGAGGGCATGGAGGATAGTGAGCTGTACGGCTTTGCCGTTTCCGACGACGGTACCATCGTAGGCTGCTGCGGCAGTCTCTATTCCGGCCGCACGGGCTTCATCTGGAAGAAGGGCGAGACGCTTCAAACGCTCGCTGAGGCCTTCCCCGAGGTTGCGAAATTCGCCGAATACGACGCTGGCGGTATGAACTCTCCTTGCGGCATCTCTGCCGACGGTCGCTATATTGCTGGATTCGCCTTTGTCGATAGCGAGACTGTCGATGAAGATTCCGAGGAAACTGGTGGCATGACGACCTGGCTCTTCGACACGCTGTACGAGACCAACGACGTGGCAGCAGCACCGGCATCCGAGGGAGCTGGCAAGGTAGTTGCCCGTTTCTCTGCCGATGGCAAACGTCTGAATGCTGGTTCCAAGGTGCGCGGCTTCAACATGCTGCTGATGAAGAACGGCAAGACCATGAAGACTTTCAACAAGTAGGGCGCGCAGGCTCTATGAAGCCATCATCTCATCCGAGATAAAAGACGATCATCTCATCCGAGATATAAGAAGAAGGAGTACACCGGTTTCTTTGCTGGGCGTGCTCCTTCTTTTGCTTTTCCACTCTCCGAGTGTGACAATATCTCTCCGTGCGTCTATTAGGATGAGGCGGAGTAGGGAAGTTGTCTGAGCTGGCGGCCTACCGCTTCACGAGGTGGCCGAACTGCGTGAGGTGGATGTGAAATCCTTAATGTAACATGTAACAATGTAACAATGTAACAATGGTGGCTGTATCTCCCCATGGTGAGATTTCTTATAAACCCCGCTTTCGAACCTCTAACCCCCGCTTTCTTGCTCATATTGCTTAAATCCGCAATGTCATAATACTCCAAAAGTTTCTTCATTCTATTCTCCACAAGAACTTTTAGACATAGTAAAGGTAGACAGTCTTTATTTTATAGCTACAGATGGTGAAATTACATTTGGATGTGGTGAACCTTTACTTTATTAGGACTCAGGGAATCTGAGCCTATCAATCTGATACCAACTTCTAAGTATAAAAAATGTGAAAAATCACAATTTCTCGGTATTGTGCAATTTCTAAATACCCCCTACCTTTGCACCCCGATAAAAGGAATAGATATGAAAAAAAAATTAGGAATAATTAGAAAGATTAAAAAGAAACACATCTTTTTGGCCTTATTGGCCGTGATTGTTCTGGGAGGTTTGGCGAAGGCTTACTCTGCCTGGGTGGGTACTACTCGCATCGCTTTCCTCAACTATCAGGCTATTGCGCTGGGACAGATTTCGCATGCCAACGACAATGCGATGATTAAACTGAGTGAAATCACAACCGATGATTTCGATCATCTGGATGATTACGATATGATTATCGTGAATGGTATGGGTCTCCGAATCGACGAGAACCAGCGCAAGCTGTTGGAAGAGGCTTCCTACAAGGTGCCGACACTGACTCATGCTGCTACCAACCCGGCCAACAATATCGTATCAGTAGATAACTTCGATGCCGATTATCTGATGCAGTACATCGAGAACGGCGGTAAGAAGAATTATCACAGTATGCTCGCTTACATCCGTAAGTTTATCGACGGTAAAAAGTTCATGGCTCCAGAGCCGGAACGTGTAAATGAGCGACCAGACTATCTCCTGACTCATTTCGACCCGAAGGATGAAAAGGGCGATGAACTGGGCTTCAACAGCATCCGCGAGTACAATGCCTTCCTGGCAAAGAACGGTTTATATAAAGAAGGTGCTCCTACCATTATGCTTACTGGTTTTATGGGTGCGGCTCCTGATATGGAAAAAGCTTTCGAAAAGAAGGGATTCATGGTGTATCGCATCAATAAGCTGCAGAGCTTTATCGCCGGTCATCATGCCGACAGTATTCAGGCGAATGCCGTAGTAAATATGGCGCATGGCAGGCTGGGCGATTACTTCGTAGAGTTTATGAAGCAGAAGAATATTCCACTATTCTCACCTCTTAATATCAACCGTTTGACCACCGAGTGGGAGAGCGACAAGCAGGGAATGAACGGCGGCTTCATGTCGCAGAGCATCGTGACTCCGGAGATTGATGGTGCCATCCGTCCATACGTGGTTTTCGGACAGCGCATCAACAAGGAGGGCTTGCAGGAGGTTTACGGCATCCCTGACAGAATGGAGAGTTTCGTGGAGAGCGTGCTGGGCTATGTGAATCTGAAGAACAAGAAGAACAGCAGCAAGCGCATCGCCATCTTCTACTTCAAGGGTCCTGGTCAAAATGCACTTACCGCTTCGGGAATGGAAGTGGTTCCATCGCTCTACAATCTCCTGGTTCGTTTGAAGAATGAAGGGTACAATGTAGGCAAGTTGCCAGCCAATCCTCAGGAACTGGCAAAGATGATCCAGGCTCAGGGTGCCGTCTTCGGAACCTATGCCGAGGGGGCCTATACCAAGTTCCTCCAGTCTGGACATCCTGCCCTGGTTACCGCCCAGCAGTTTGCCGGATGGACCCAGAAGGCTTTGTCTAAGAAGATGATCAAGGAGATGAACCAGCTCTATGGTTCCTTCCCTGGCAAATATATGGCTACCGATGATGGTAAGTTGGCGGTGGCAAGACTGCAGTTTGGCAATGTGGCCCTGCTTCCACAGGTGATGGCAGGCGTGGGAGGCGACTCCTTCAAGATTGTGCATGGCACCGACCAGGCACCACCTTACACCTATGTTGCCTCTTATCTCTGGGCTCGTTATGGTTTCAGTGCCGATGCGCTCATCCATTTCGGAACCCACGGTTCGCTGGAATATACCCCGAGAAAGCAGGTGGCACTCGGCAGCAACGACTGGAGTGACCGATTGATTGGTGTGGTTCCACATTTTTATATATATACCATCGGCAATGTAGGCGAGGCGATGATTGCCAAGCGCCGCACCTATGCCCAGACCCAGAGCTATCTCACCCCTCCTTTCAAGGAGAGCGAGTTGCGCCAGACCTACAAGCAGTTGAGCGATGCCATCCAGTCATACGAGAAGAAGGCATCTGCCGAACAGTCGCTCAAGGTGAAGGCGCTGACCGTGAAGATGGGAATCGCCCGTGAACTGGGGCTCGATGCCAAGCAGATGAACAAGCCTTATTCTGCAGATGAAATCGCACGAGTAGAGAACTATGCAGAAGAGTTGGCTAATGAGAAAATTACCGGTAAACTCTATACTCTGGGTGTGCCATACGATAATGATGATATCCGCACCAGTGTCTATGCGATGGCTACAGATCCTATTGCCTACGGAATGTTGGCAGTAGATAAGTTGAAAGGTCGTGCCCAGGAGGGTGTGGAGAAGCACAAGCAGCTTTTCGACCGTCTTTATCTGAGCAAGGCACGCAATACCGTGACCCAGCTTCTGGGTTCCGCCTCGGTTTCAGATGAATACATCTGCCGTTATGTAGAAATCACTCCTGCCGAACTCCAGATGGCTCGCAAGGTTGAGGCGATGCAGGCAGCTCCGGATCCTATCCAGATGATGATGCAGATGGCAGACCAGATAGGTGGAGCGAAGGAGGCGAAGCCAAAGAAGGTGGACCACCGTACGGTAAGCGAGCTCCGTGCAGCCAAGGTTTCTCGCAAGAAGAAGGTTCCGCAGATGAGCCGTGAGGCTTTTGAGAAGATGGAGCAGACCGGTCACTTCCCTGACAAGATGATGGAAGCCATCAAGAAGGGACAGAAATGGTATCAGGAAGATTTGAAAAGGGCGAAGATGGCGAAAGCCGGCAAGGGCAAGTCATCTCAGACCGGAAGATCTTCTAAAGATAAAGGTATGATGATGTCGAAGGCACCAAAATATACCCGTCAGCAGATTCGTCTGGCTCAGGCGATTACTACCGTAGAGCATGCCTTGCAGAATGTAGGCAAGTATTCGGAGGCGCTCCGTCAGAGTCCGATCAACGAGATGTCTTCTCTGATGAATGCCCTGAATGGCGGCTTTACAGCTCCATCTCCTGGTGGTGATCTGATTGTGAATCCAAACACCCTGCCTACCGGTAGAAACCTCTTCTCCATCAATGTGGAGAATACACCTTCGGAGGATGCCTGGGAGAAGGCGAAGGAACTTTGCGACAATACCATCAAGATGTATTGCGAGCGACATAAGGGTGAATATCCTCGTAAGGTGAGCTATACGCTCTGGAGCAGCGAGTTTATCGAAACAGAGGGTGCTACCATCGCCCAGATTCTCTATATGCTCGGTGTAGAACCGGTAAGAGATGCCTTCGGTCGTGTTACCGATCTGCGTCTCATCCCATCCAAGCAGTTGGGCCGTCCTCGCATCGATGTCGTGGTTCAGACTTCCGGTCAGCTCCGCGACCTGGCAGCATCCCGTCTCTTCCTCATCAACAAGGCGATAGAGATGGCGGCAAATGCCAAGGGTGATAAGTACGACAACCTGGTGAAAGCCGGTGTTACCGAATCGGAACGGGTACTCGTAGAGAAGGGAATGTCGCCAAAGGAGGCACGCGAGGTGAGTATGTATCGAGTGTTTGGTGGCGTAAACGGCAACTATGGCACCGGCATCCAGGAGATGGTAACCGCAGGCGACCGCTGGGATAAGGAGAGTCAGATTGCCGAGGTCTATATGAACAATATGGGTGCCTTCTATGGTGATGAGAAAAACTGGGAGACCGTTCGCAAGGCAGCTTTCGAGGCAGCGCTGACCCGTACCGATGTGGTGGTTCAGCCACGACAGAGCAACACCTGGGGTGCCTTGAGTCTCGACCATGTATATGAGTTTATGGGAGGTATGAACCTTGCTGTGCGCAACGTGACCGGAAAGGATCCGGATGCTTATCTCGCCGACTATCGCAACCATAGCAATATGAGAATGCAGGAGGTGAAGGAGGCAATTGGCATCGAGGGCAGAACCACCATCTTCAACCCTGCCTATATCAAGGAGAAGATGAAGGGTGGAGCCAGCAGTGCCAGCACATTTGCCGAAATCGTAACCAATACCTACGGCTGGAATGTGATGAAGCCAAAGGCTATCGACAAGGAGATGTGGGACGAGATCTATAATGTATATGTCAAGGACAAGTACCATCTCGGAACCAAGGAGTTCTTCGATAAGCAGAATCCGGCAGCGCTGATGGAGATGACCGCCGTGATGATGGAGAGTGCCCGCAAGGGAATGTGGAAGGCTACTCCTCAGCAGCTCAGGGACATCGCCAAGCTTCATACCGAGACGGTGAACAAGTATAAGCCTTCATGCTCCGGTTTCGTCTGCAACAATGCCAAGCTCCGCAACTATATCGCCAGCAAGACCGATGCTGCTTCTGCCAAGGAATATCAGCAGAATGTAGAGCAGATCCGCGATGCTGAGGCTGCGAAGAACAGCAGCGACAAGGGTATGGTGATGAAGAAGGAGACGCTGAACGAGGACGCTCAGAAAACCACCACTGTGGTGAGCGGCATCGTTGTTGGTGTCATCGTCATCGTAGCTTTCGTGCTGTTGGCTGTCCTGATTCGCAGAAGAAGAAAGAATATGGTTGAATAGAAATGGAGACATTAGTTTTAGTAATGATGATATTGGTTTGCTTCAGTTTTGTGCTGAAGCAGACCTTCCACGGAGTGAAGGAGATTATGATCATCTCGGTGCTCGTAGCCTTCTTTGTGGGAATGACCTGGCCATTCGCCATCGAACAGTCGAAGACGCAGATTGCGGCCTGGATAGCCGACCAGAAGCTGATGCTCGATATGGCGGTGCTGCTGAGTATCGACGTGGCACTCACGATGCTTTTCTGTGTGCACCACGTAGATCTGAAGACTTCGGAACATGTGAGCCGCCGCAAATGGGTGTTCTTCATCTTCCTGAAGTACTTCCCGGGTTTGCTGGTTTTCCCAGTGCTGTTCAGTGTTCTGGTGATGACCATCTTCCTGCTTCCCGGCGTATCGTTCCAGGTGGTGGCATGGATGCTTGCGGTAGTACTGCTGCTCTTGACTCCGGTATTCACCTACGGTTTGAGATGGCTCTTGCCGGAGCGACCGATCCGCTTGGAACTGCTCTTCCTGGTAGAGGTGCTACTCGGATTGATGGGCATCATCGGTACGGTGAATGGCAGGACAGCCGTGGCAGGATTCAACAACGCCCCTCTGGGTATCGCCAGTGTCATCGGCGTCATCGCCATCGTCATCGTGGGAATGGCTATCGGATGGGGCTGCTATCGCATCAAGATGCAACGCTTATCCCAAAAGTTATAAAGGCGCAAGCCCCAACTTAACATTTAATATTCAACACTTAACATTATAAAATAAAGATGAATTACATATCAGACGTATTGTTTTGGATTTCCACAGGCATGCTGGTTCCTGTGATTATTTTGTTGATTTTCTTCTTCCTCAGAGCCTTGCTGCTCCTTGGAGGTTTCTTCGGACAGTATCTTGTAAAGCGCAAGACGGGTGCGGAGATTCGTGAACAGATGAACACCCTGACACTCGATAACATCGATACCCTGGGCGATCGCCTGCCGAAGAACAAGCAGGCTGTCATCGTTTCCTATATGAAGAAACTCGTGGACAACCGCCAGAGCAAGGCGCAGGTGAACCGTATCCTCGACCAGTATGCCCAGTTTGTTGAGAAGGATCTTTCTCTTCCATCTACTCTTCTGAAGATGGGTCCTATGCTCGGACTGATGGGTACCTTGATTCCGATGGGTCCAGCCCTGGTAGGTCTTTCTACCGGTGATATAGCTTCGATGGCTTACAATATGCAGGTGGCTTTCGCTACCACCGTAGTGGGATTGTTCTCTGCAGCCATCGGTTTCGTAACCAAGCAGACCAAGAACCGCTGGTATACCGAGGATATGAGTAACCTCGAGTTTATGGCAGACCTTGTAAGTGAAGAGTGAAGAACGAAGAGTGAAGGATTCAATAGTAATAATTTATGAGACAAAGACGTAGAAGTCGTCTCTCGCATGATGGCGAGGATGATGATCCGATGAGCGTAGTGAGCAACCTCTTCGATGTGGCGATGGTATTTGCCCTCGCCCTGATGGTAGCCCTCGTTTCGCGCTATAATATGACGGAAATGTTCAGCAAGGATAACTTCACGATGGTGAAGAACCCTGGCAAGGAGAATATGGAAATCATTACCAAGGATGGGCAGAAGATCAATCGCTATACTCCTTCTGAAGACCAGAGCAATAAATCTGGCAACAAAGGAAAGAAGGTGGGCATCGCTTACCAGCTGGAGAATGGTGAAATCATCTATGTTCCGGAAGATAAATAAACGGGGATTGCAAATCCCCTCAAACAGAAAATATTATTGTAACTAAATAAAAAAAAAGAAAAGAAAAATGAAAAAGTTTAAGACAATGATGGCCATGATGTTGGCTTTGGTTTCTATGTGTGTAGTATTCAGCTCTTGCAGCAGCGATGATGATGAAACAGTGGCAGCTGCCAAGGAGATTGCCGGTTCATACACCAGCTCTCTGGATATGACCGTAATGGGCGAGACTTCTACATACGATCATGTTACTATGAAGATTGAGGCTGTTGATGATGCTACCGTCAAGGTTACCTTACCTGCTTGTGGCGAAGGCATGATGGCTCTTCCTGCCCTGGAGGTTCCTGCTGTAAAGGTTTCTGGTTCCAATGGTGCTTATGCATTCGCTCAGGAAAATTATGCTGGTACTGTTACCGTGAAAGGTGCAGAGAAGAACTACACTGTAACCTTGCAGGGTACTTTGAAGGACAAGACTCTGACCGTCAACTATTCTATTCAGTATGGCAAGATGCCTATGCCGATGATTGCTAAGTTTGTTTGTACAAGATAAAAGGATTGTTTCTGGATAATCTTTGATATAATTTGATGAAACAAAAGATATTCGCACTATTCCTGATCCTTTGCGGATTGTGCCTGAATCTGAAAGCCGAAACCCAGGGCGATGTCGTGGGTAGGGTGCTCGATGATTCGGGCGCACCGCTGGCGGGTGCTACCGTCCAAATTTTGCATGCAAAGGGTGGGGTAATAACTGATAAAGACGGATATTTCCGCATTCCTTACAGCAAGGATGGAGCGGTGAGAGTGAAGGTGAGCTTTGTGGGCTATCAGACTCAGACTTTCGTACTGAAAGCGGATGAGAGAAAAGGTGAGCAGCATGTGCTTCGCCTTCAACCGGATGCTACAGCCCTCGACCAGGTGGTAGTTACCGCAACCCGAACTCCGAAGACGCTGAAGGATGCTCCTGTGGTAACCCGTCTGATTACCGCCAATGATATCAAGATTGCCGATGCTACCAATATCCAGGACCTCCTCACCGAGCAGATGCCGGGTCTGGAATTCGGCTATGCCATGAATCAGGAGACTTCGCTCAACATGAATGGTTTCGGTGGAAACGCCGTGCTCTTCCTCGTAGATGGCGAGCGATTGGCTGGTGAAACCATGGATAACGTAGATTACAGCAGATTGAATCTGGATAATGTAGGACGTATCGAGATAGTAAAGGGTGCAGCTTCGGCGCTCTATGGTGCCAATGCCGTAGCCGGAGTCATCAACATCATCTCCCGTGAAAACAGCGAGCCTTGGACTGCCAATGTCAATACCCGCTACAACAACTTCAACAAGGAGTGGCGCCACGGTGGAAGCTTCAGTTTCAATGCCGGAAAGTGGAATTCGCAGACCAGCATCCAGCGCACCACATCGGATGAGGTGCAGCTCACCAGTCCTTTCGATACAGAGTCCAACATCCTCCATATTTATGGTGGCGAGACCTTCAATGTGAAGGAGCGACTTTCCTACAAGCTCTCTGACAAGGTGAAGCTGATAGGTCGTGGCGGCTATTTCGCCCGTGTCAGCAATCGCGGCAACTACGATGACCACTATAAGGATTATTCTGCCGGACTGAAGACCGTGATGAATCTCTCGGAGAATGATAATCTGGAGATTTCATACGGCTTCGACCAGTATGACAAGACCCGATTTGTGAATAATGAGCGCACTCACGATCACGATTATACCAATCGTCAGAACATCATCCGTGCCCTCTATTCCCATATCTTCGGCAAGAATACATTGACGGCAGGTGCTGATTTCCTGAACGATTTTCTCACCACCTATCAGTTTGCCAACAATGGCTCCAAGACTCAGAATTCATACGATGCCTTCGCCCAGTTCGATTACAATCCTTTGCAGTGGTTGAACATCGTGGCAAGTCTTCGCCATGATTACTTCTCAGCATCCAGCCAGCATGCCACCACCGGTCGTCTGGCTCTGATGACCAAGTGGAAGGGCTTTTCCATCCGTGCCAACTATGCCGGTGGATTCCGTGCCCCAACCCTCAAGGAGATGTATATGAACTTTGATATGGCGGGTATGCAGATGATTTATGGCAATCCGGATCTGAAGCCGGAGAAGAGCAACAACTTCAACCTGGCGCTGGAGCATACTGGCAGAGTGAAGAATGCAGGCTTCTTGACCGGTCAGTATAGTCTTACCCTCATGGGCTACTATAATAAGTATGATAAGCGCATCACTACCGAGGATTATGCCGATTATACCCCGGGAACCGGTCAGCCGGATGTGGCTTCCCGTTATTGCAACGAGGATGGAGTAGAGGTGAGCGGCATCGACTTCAGTGCCCAGTACCGTTCGGATATGGGGCTAGGTGTGAAACTCGACTACAGCTATCTCCATGTGGGTGGCAGAAGCGTAGATTCCCAGTTCTCCCAGCCTCGTCCTCATACCGCCACCTGGCGTCTCGACTACGATCGCCAGCTCTGTTCGTTCTATCGTATCAATGCCGCTCTGTCAGGTAGATATCTGTCCTCTCCAGATACGGACATCGAGAAGCATGACCAGGCATATCAGTTGTGGAAGTTCACGCTTCAGCAGCGATTCCTGGATGCCGTCAATCTGAATTTCACGGTGGATAATCTTTTCGATTATACACCTGAGAAGTATTATTGGAGTTCGGCGATGACCACCGGTCGCACCTTCTCTGTGGGACTTTCGGTTGACATCGACCGCATCGTGAATCTCTTCTAGAAACCGCCATCTGGCAGTCGCCAGACCCCAAATAGGTTAAAAAGCCATAGTGAAGGGTGTTTTTCTTCAAATAATGCCGTACTTTCGGTGTGAAATCGTAATTTTGCAGTGATTTAAAACCTATTCATTCAAAATTATGATACGGAGATCATTCTAACTATGGCTTTTTTTGGCTAGCCATTCATTATCAGCCAAGGATGTGAACATGGGCAGTTGGAGTAGGGAAGTTGTCTGGGCGGATGGCCTACCGCTTCACGAGGTGGCCGAACTGCGTGAGGTGGATGTGAAATCCTTAATGTAACATGTAACATGTAACAATGTAACAATGTAACAATGGTGGCTGCATCTCCCCATGGTGAGATTTCTTATAAACCCCGCTTTCGAACCTCCCGTCCATTGGGTTCTAATCTCGATGCTTGTCGTCTGCCGCAAAGGCGCCAACGGTATCGCTCTCTATGAGTTGATAGCGTGTGGCCTCGACTGCTCTGTTGATATCTGGTCCCGCCATCTCCAAGTCTCTGATGGAATGGGCCGTGACATAAAGATACAATGCCACAACGACCCTGATGCCCGTATTCACTTCCTCGTCTGACGAAGAAGGAGCATTGTGCGCTTCGTCGTTTCTCCAGCTTCTCACCATCTGAAGATAAGAAGAGAACTTCTTGCCATCATCATCCGTGGCATACTTCAAGTTCCACAGGCATTTGAAAGCATGGAGGGCTTCGGCAAGAGCGGCGTCCCTGCCGTTCTGACCTTCTATCTCGTAGCCGTAGATTAGGAAATAGAGCTTCTTCAGAAAAGCCTCATATTTCTGCACCAGCGAGTTGAAGAAAGTATATCTTACGATCGGGGTGAGGTTGGGGTTGGCATAGATGTTGCTGAGCGCTTCCTTCAGCAGCGTATCAATGCCGTCAAGTTTGGGAAGGCTCACGGTATTGAGCACCATGAAGAGATTGTCGATGATCTCTGCCAAACTTCTCGTCTTGCTGCACACGCCAGCCATTTCCTCCTGCTGCGCCTCGGCGAGTTTCTCTTTCAGCAGCGCTTCGTCATAGAGAAAACTTGATGTGGCGGCAGCTTGCCTTGCCACAGCCTCCACGAATTTTCCTATCAGCGTCAAGGCAAATCCCTTCTCTTTGTCAAGGGTTTCTTTGAAGTTGAGATATTTGTCTATCTGGTCAACAATAGTGTCGTCGAACTTTTGCTTGCAAATGTTAATCATCACATCGTATGAGTTTCCCGCACGAGCCGCATCCATTACCTCTGGATCTTTTAGTAGCTCTTCCCATATTTGTTTGATGATTTTATCATTCTCGTTCAATAAGTTTGCAAATGGACTATTTACCATGTCTAGCAACTCTGCCACGGTGCGCTTTTCGTCCTCCTTTTTCTGTCCGACCTCACCAATACGGGTTGCCTTCAATTCTACAGGTTCGTCTTCAAGTTCAATAGTACCATCAAAGGACAATTGTATACGCAATTTATCCAAGTCAATCATATCCAACAACTCCATCGGCAATGTCTCTTTAGTATATGGCAGGTACTTGTATAATACTTTGCAGAACACATAGAATTTCTCCAAATCAGGGTCGGTGAAGTCCATAATCTGCGCCAAGAAACCATATTGTCGAACAAAACGATTTACTTGTTTACGATACTTATCCTTGTCTTCGTCAGACAATGGAGCAACTCTTTCCTTCACAATCTTCAATATGATAGACGGAACTCCGCTTACTCTTGTCTTGTCTACCATTCGACTGCAAATATCATTTATCTCGTCTTCATTGGATATGTTCCATTTCTCAACATCTTCTTTCAGAGTATATACGCGTTGTTTGTCCACATCACCGGTAAGGGTTGTTACAGTATAGTACTTGTTGAAAGCTTTTCGTACGGAATCTGCGTCATTGCGGAAGTCCACCACAAGTGTATCTTCTTTGTATGGCCAATAGGTGCGATTGAGACGGGAAAGCGTCTGTATGCACTGTATTCCACCCAAAGTACGATCCACAAACATTGTATGAAGCAGCTTCTGGTCAAATCCGGTCTGAAACTTTTCTGCTACTATCAATATCTTGTAGTCATCTTCTTTGAATTTCTCAGCAATGTCGTTATCTGTCACACCGTCATCATTCATGTTTGCCTCAGTGCACTTTCGACCGTTGCTATCTTTTACTTCGCCAGAGAATGCCACCAACGTCTTGATTGCTCCAGAGTATTCTTCCGCTATGATACGGTCTATGATTTGCTTGTAGTCAGCAGCTGCCTGACGCGAATCGCAAACAACCATAGCTTTTGCCTGATGGTTTATCTTCTTGATTGTGAACTTCATGAACTGGTCAACAATCATGCTCGCTTTACGCAACTTGATATACTTCTCTTTTCCTAACCATGCTGCAATAACTTTCAGAGCCTTTTTCTCTTCAAATTGCTTCTTCTGGTCCTCCGTAGGATCTTTTGCTATCAATTCAAACATGGTTTTGTAACTGACATAGTTGCGTGTTACGTCGAGGATAAATTTCTCGTCGATAGCCTGTTTCATGGAGTACAAGTCGTGTGGTTCTTTGCCATCCTTGCCATACAACACGTAAGTCTTGTCTTTGGGTGTAGCCGTGAAGGCAAAATATGATATGTGCTTCATCATTTTTCTGTAGCTCTGCATCTGAGCCATCAGTGCATCCAGTGGACTGTCATACTCTTCAGGATCGTAGTCCTCAATTTTCTCCAGGTCCTCTTTCGTAGAAAGGGCATTTACCAAATCTTTTGCAGCTTCGTTTCCTACAGCCGTATGTGCCTCGTCCACAATGATGGCATATTTCTTAGCCTTCTCATGTTTGAGATAATCGAGGGCATAGGCAAATTTTTGTACTGTGGATATGATGATTCTGTTTTCACCGTTCAAGGCATCTGCAAGTTTCTTTGAACCCTTGCGAATGTCTTTCACTGTTCCTGCTGTGGTTTCAAAGTTAACCACATCCTCAGCCATGTTACGATTGAGCACAATGCGGTCTGTCACCATGATAATACTGTCGAAAATGGCAGTTCCATCCGCATTGGTCATATTGGCAAGCTGATGAGCAAGCCATGCCATGGTTTTTGTTTTGCCACTTCCTGCCGAGTGTTGTACGAGGTAATTGTTGCCCGGTCCTTCTTCACACACCAGTTGGCGCAGCTTGCGCACGGCACGAAGCTGATGAAAACGAGGGAAGATAACTACAATACGCTTCTTCTGCTCTTTAGTTTCTTTGTCTTCATAGCTTTCCTCGTATCGTTTGATGAAGTTTTCGAGAATATCGAGCAATGAGTCTGCTTGCAGTATGTTCTGCCACATGTATGCTACAGGATATTCATCCTCAATCGGAGGATTGACAGCCTCACGGTTGAACGGCAAGAACGAAGTTTCTTCGCCATTCAGTTTTGTAGTCATGAACACATACTGATTGTCCATCACAAAATGCACCAAACAGTTGCGGAGCATACGGTTCTGTGGATCACGGTTGTTCTTATATTGGTATATACCGTGGGTGTAGTTTTGGCCTGTTCCTTCATTCTTAAGTTCAAACGTGAACAGAGGTATGCCATTCAGTAAAATGCACATATCCAATTCGTTACCGCTATCTTCTCCCGTAGAATAGCGCATCTGACGTACAATGCTAAAATGGTTGGCGCGATACAAACGATAATTGTCCGTACCTTCGCCTTCAAGCACCGGCTTGAACTGACAGAACTTCACTTTAGCACCACTGACCGTGAAACCTTTTCTCATAATGGTAAGGATGCTTTCGCCACGGTCAAGGCGTTTGTTATATTCACGAATGACAGTTGCTACTTCCTGTCCAGGAAAACGCTTTGTTAGCTTTGTCCATACTACAGGCTGTTGGCGCAGAAACTGTTCCAACAATTCAGCATCACACAGCTTTTCTATATCAAACTGTGCGCTGCTTCTTTGATTGTAAAGGTCGCTGTTTGCAAGACATTTTGCAATATGCTCCTCAAAGGTTGTTTCGTTCAATAAATTGTCCATAGCGAAACTCTATTTTAATAGTTTTGTTAAATCATCCATATTAGGCAATGCCTTGCGTAATTCCTCTGGCATATCATCAAAGGTCTTATATGTTGCAACACCCATTGGCTTGTTGTAGTCTTGTATGACATACTCAACATAGTCCTTGTTAGCAGTCGTACAGAGTACAATGCCAATGGTCGGATTCTCATGCTTCTTCTTCACCTTGTCATCAAGAATTCGAAGGTAGGCCATCAGCTGCCCGAGATAGGAAGACTTGAACGCTCCAGTCTTCAATTCTATACAAACCATACAGTTCAGTTCTCGATTGAAAAACAGAAGGTCAGGGAAGTGTTCCACCCCATACACCTCCAAATGGTACTGATTGCCAATGAAAGCAAAATCCTTGCCGAAGGTCATAATAAACTTCTTGATATTATGCACGATACTTTGCTCCACCACTCGCTCATCCACATCCTCGATGTCTCTTTCTCCTAATTCCTCCACATTAATGAAGTCAAGCATATACTCATCCTTAAACATCATCACTGCTTTGCGAGCGTCATTTGGTGTCGAGATGGTATGCTCGAAATTATTAGGCAATGCCTGTCGGTTCTGGTATGCCTCCGACTTAATGAGCTTCTTCAGCGCATTTACAGAAAGATGCTCTTCTGCGCAACGATGAATATAGTAAAAGCGTTCTTCCTTCTCTTTAGCCATTCGCAAAATGACAGAATGGTGTGTAAAGGGAACTCGAAAGAAGTCGTTTATTGGAAAATCCGACAGGTTTGATATAGTTATGGAATTGTATATATCGATAGGTTTTGAGCCTAATTGTATTCCGTCGGTTGCGACCGACGAATTTACCTTTTCCAATTCGTCGGTCATGACTGGCAAATTGTTATCAAGCCCAATCCAACCTTCATAAAACAGACGCATCTCCTTCAATTGTGTAGCGGAGTGCTGAAAACGGAGGATATCCACCCACCCAAAACGGGGATATCCGTTCACTTTT
>ERZ824473.3344-NODE-3344-length-16056-cov-3.900756_pt1 | contig 16056 bp, 14 predicted proteins | sample MGYA00519874_ERZ824473 | MGnify/ENA primary metagenome ERZ824473 (study PRJEB31778, sample SAMEA3449151) | human gut metagenome | biome: human gut; feature: human-associated habitat; material: faeces | place: United Kingdom | collected 2010/2012 ... | reverse complement strand
AAAAACGGCTCAGATGCATCATAATGGTAGAGAACGCACTTAAGAGCTCGATCACATAATCTCTGTCTGATACGGAGTCCATGCTGTTTCTGGTCGGTGCGTCAAATCCAAGAAGCTCTGCTGTATAGGCACGGTCCAGCGGATAAGTGGTTCCTGCCAGTGCTCCGGCTCCAAGAGGACAGGTGTTCATTCTCTTACGGATATCAAAAAGTCTGCCACGGTCTCTCCGGAACATCTCAAAATATGCACCTACATGGTGAGCCAGAGTTACCGGCTGTGCCTTCTGGAGATGGGTAAATCCCGGCATGTAGGTGTGTACATTCTCTTCCATGATCTTCTGCAGGGCAAGAAGAAGGTCTTTCAGCTCTTTGTCGGTCTCATCGATCTCGTCGCGGACATACAGTTTCATATCCAGAGCTACCTGGTCATTACGGCTTCTTCCTGTGTGGAGTTTCTTTCCTGCGTCTCCGATACGGTCGATCAGATTTGCCTCCACGAAGCTGTGGATATCCTCGTACTCGGATGTGATCTCAAGTTTGCCCTCTTCCACATCTTTAAGGATTCCATCCAGCCCTTCTGTGATCTGATCTTTTTCTTCCTCTGTCAGGATTCCCTGTTTTGCAAGCATGGCAACATGTGCCTTGCTTCCGCGGATATCCTGTTTATAAAACTTCTGGTCAAAGGAAATTGATGCATTAAAATTGTAAACCAGCTTGTCCGTTTCTTTTGTAAAACGGCCTCCCCATAACTGTGCCATAATATTCTTCCTCACTTTTCTTTTTTACGGCAGAACTGTCTTCTCCGGACGGACATGCGATCCGCCTCCCGGACGTCTGCACTTTTCTGTGTTAGTGTATCATATTTTTATGGAAATGCAAAGTTTTTCATACTTATACATACCATAAGTATTTTATACCAAGCATTTTTTGGGTATAATGGCCTCATGGATAAAACAGATAAACCGGAGGTAATTAATATGAGTATTCTTTCAGATACAGCATATGAAAGTATGCTAAATTCAGAAGCTGCTGTAACATATATTTTAAAAGCCCTGTTTTCAGATGTGTTTGAGTTTGACGGTACAACGGAAGTCATGATTTCCGAAAATATCAAGCGAGGATGTCCTCATATATGGAAGGATCCGAATTATCGCATAATATCAGATAAACTGTTTGACTGGTGGTTGTCTGATATGCCATATATTTATCTGGCTATGCTCGAAGATCAAAAATTTGTATCCGTATTATACGAAAGCCTGAAAAATATCGTTGAATGTGACAAGAACCATTCTTTAGATGCAAGAGTATATGATGAAAACAGCAATGTTTTTTCTTCAAAATTATGCACAGGTAATGTTTTTCATGTTGATTTTACAAACTTTAATGAAACTCTGTACAAGAAATTACTTGCTGATCTGGAAAGATCCATGCATGCTTTAGATGATATCCGTGACCGGCTTGATGATTTTGTAAACAACCTCTCCCCGTCCAAACGCCATCAGATTTCCTATATTGTCTGCAATTTCATGTACCTGCTGCTTGAATTGATGCATAATGATGATATATGTAACTGGTTTGAAGCAATCAGTAACTATTATCAGGATATGGCTCATGCCCATGCTGCAGTATATGAGGAAACATGTGATAACCCTGATGATTTTGCATAATGATAAATACAGGACAGGAGATATTTTTTCCCGTCCTGTTTCTTTTTACGAAACTGTATTGTTTCTTCTTAATCTCCGGAATTTTCCAGGTCTCTTTTTCTGTCTCTTTCCTGTGCTTCTTTTTTTGAAAAAACACAGCCGCAGTAATTCTGTCGGTACAGATCGTGCTCGTGGGACAGCTCAATGGAACGCTTGTAGCCATTCTTTTTCTTGAAATCTGAAGTCAGATGTGGCACTTTATAGATTTCTGCCAGCTCCTCACCGATCTCATTAATCTTCTGTGCATTTTTCAGAGGACTGATACTTAAGGTTGTAGTGAAATAATCATATCCGCCCTCCTTCGCCAGTTTCGCTGCCTCTTCCATCCGCAGGCGGTAACACCGAAAGCACCGCTCTCCTCCTTCCGGAACATCCTCCAGACCTTTTGCCATCTCATAAAATTCCTTCGGATCATACCGTCCCTCCACCAGAGTTACCGGATGGACAAACTCCATCTCCACAATCAGGCGCCGGATCTCAGCCACACGGTGTGCGTATTCCTCCTCCGGTGCAATATTGGGATTATAAAAAAATATGGTGATCTCAAAATACTGCGACAGATACTCCATCACATAACTGCTGCAGGGTGCACAGCAGGCGTGAAGAAAAAGTCTTGGTGTTTTTCCCTCTTTCTGAATGTTTTCGATCAGTTTATCAAGCTCTTTTTGGTAGTTTCTTTTATTCAATGTTTGTAATTCCTTTCTCTCTGACTGTTTGTCGGCAGGCACCGGCGTCCCCTTTTCTTCCATGCGCCTTCTCCTGTTTCAGACATATGATAATATTATACCATTATCTACAAAAAGGAGGCAATATCCATGAATCCCATCCTGAAAGTACGGGATGTGTGTCTTTCCTATCACACATTGTCCGGTGAGACACCTGCCCTTTCTCATATATCCTTTGACCTGATGCCCGGCGAATTTCTGTCCATTGTAGGTCCTTCCGGCTGCGGCAAATCTACACTTCTTAATCTGATCGCCGGCCTTCTCATCCCGGAATGTGGTTCCATTACTCTGGACGGAAAACCGGTATCTGCCGGCAGCACCACTGTAGGATACATGCTTCAGAAAGATCATCTTCTGGAGTGGCGCAGTATTTACAAAAATATTCTCCTTGGCCTTGAAATCCGTGGAGAACTCACTCCCGAAAAACTTTCTCATGCCGAAGAACTTCTCCGGATATATGGTCTTGACCGTTTCCGGGATGCCAGGCCCTCCCAGCTTTCCGGTGGTATGAGACAACGTGCCGCCCTGATCCGAACCCTTGTCCTAAAACCGGAACTTCTGCTTCTGGACGAACCGTTTTCCGCGCTGGATTATCAGACCCGTTTAAATGTCAGTGATGACATTGGAAAAATTCTCCGAAATTCCGGCAAACCTGCAATTCTGGTTACTCACGATATCTCCGAGGCCATCAGCATGGCAGACCGGGTACTGATTCTTTCTCCCCGCCCTGCCACTGTGCAGAAAATTGTTGACATCCATCTGAATATCAATAACCGTACTCCACTTTCTTCCCGAAATGCTCCGGATTTCAAAAAATATTTTAATCTCATATGGAAGGAGCTCAACGAAAATGCCTGAAATTTCCAGACATCAGAAACAATATCTTTTACAGTATAAAAAAGAAAAACATCTGATCTTCACAGCGCGGATTCTTCTCTTTGTCCTGCTTATGGGACTCTGGGAAATGTCCGCCAGATGCGGATGGATCGATTCCTTTATTTTCAGCAGTCCTTCCCTCATCGGAAAAACCTTTCTTTCCATGTGCAGAGATCAGTCTCTGTTTTCCCATATCGGAGTTACTCTGACAGAAACTCTTGTCAGTTTCTTTTTTGTTGTAATCCTGGGCGTGGGAACTGCCATTCTTCTCTGGTGTTCTCCAAAGACTTCTAGAATCCTGGAACCTTACCTTGTGGTACTGAACAGTCTCCCGAAATCTGCCCTTGCACCTCTTCTGATTGTATGGCTGGGTGCCAATGAACGAACCATTGTAGTTGCCGGCATGTCCGTGGCTATCTTTGGTTCTGTTATTAATCTGTACTCCGGTTTCTGCCAGGCAGATCCGGAAAAACTGAAACTGATTGAAACTCTGGGAGGCCACAAAAAAGAAAAACTGACAAAAATTATTCTGCCAGCTTCCCTTCCTCTGATCATCAGTGTTATGAAAGTAAACATTGGCCTCTGTCTGGTAGGTGTTATCATCGGCGAGTTCATCGGTGCCAGGAAAGGCCTCGGATATCTCATCATCTATGGAAGCCAGACCTTTAAACTCACCTGGGTTCTTATGTCCATTATGATCCTTTGCATCATTGCCATGGGATTATATACAGTGCTTAACCTTTTGGAAAAGTATATACAAAAAAGATAACATAATAAATTATAATTTCTTAAAATGCAAGAACACGCTGCCAGTTGAGCACTGTCAGCGTGTTGTGATTCTGTGTTATTTTCCTATAAAGTCTGTGCAGAATTCTTCCCAGAGTACCGGTCTGGAATAATAAAATCCCTGAATTTCATCACAGTTCAGTTCCCGGAGAATGTTTACCTGGCTGGCCGTTTCCACACCTTCTGCAAGAACCTGCATTCCCAGGCTGTGTGCCAGAGCTATGGTATGACGGATCACTTCTTTTCCTCTGGGATTTTCTATGTAGTCAATCAGGCTTTTGTCCAGTTTCAGTGTATCAAAGGGCAGCTGATTTAAACTTGTCATGGATGAATATCCGGATCCGAAATCGTCCATATGAAGTTCAAACCCGGCATTTACCATCTTCTCCGTAAGTTCTTTAATCTGTACATTATAAAGAGCTGCTGTCTCTGTAAGTTCAATGGGCACTGCGAAAAATGGAATACCATTCTCCTCTACAATATGTACATAACGCAAAATCATATTTTCGTAGTGGATACTTGCCCTGGAAAGATTCACCGAAATAGGGATCAGCTTTTTCTCTGACCTCATAAGTGTTTTCTGAATCTCACATACTTTATTAAACACATATTCATCCAGGCGTACAATCAATCCATCCTTCTCATAAAGTGGAATAAATTCACCTGGAGATACCATAGAGCCATCTTTTTTCTTCCATCGTACAAGTGCTTCCGCACCTGCGATTTCTTCTGTTACTACATTATATTTGGGCTGAAGATAAACCACAAATTCTTCATTGCGGATAGCTTCATCAAATTCATTCTCCATCATCCTGTCACGGATATGTTTCCGCCCCATCTCCTCATCATAAAAAGCAAACGAATGCTCATAGTCATTCTGTATACTCTTCATGGCAAGAAATGCCCTGTCACAGATCAAAGTCAGCGGTAATGTCTTATCCACATTTTCATAAATACCATAATTCACAGCCAGATTTGAAATGGGAGCCCTCTCTGCAATCCTGTGAATAGCAGCTTCCACCTTTTCTTCTGCAAGGTTCAGATCTCCATATACAATAGCTACAAACTGATCTCCACCATATCTGGCTACCATTCCACTGTGAACCTGTTTTTTGTATGCATCTCCGAGATATGCCAGAACCTGATCTCCTGTTTTTTCTCCGTAGGTACCATTAATCCACTTGAAATTTTTGACATCTGCCACAACCACATGAAACTTCTGGTCATTTTTGACACGCATCAGTGTCTTTGCATGATGAAAAAATGCCTGGCGGATATAAAGTCCCGTCAGCTCATCGTATTCCAGTGCAGACAGAACAATCGCAGATTCCCGAAGCTTGATTACACTATTGATCTTTCCCTTCACAATCCGGACATTGTAAGGCTTCCGGATAAAATCGACTGCCCCCAGTTCCAGACAGCGAACCTCATCTTCCGGACGGTTGCTTCCTGTTATTACAATTACCGGAACAGAGGAAAGCATCATATCATCCCGGATTCTGTCCAGAAACTGAAATCCGTCGCAGATTGGCATACTTACATCCAGAAGCACTGCGGAAATATCACGGTAATTCTCTCCCAGCAGCTTCAGTCCCTCTTCTCCGTTAACTGCGGTCATAACTTCATAACTGTCTTCCAGAAGCTCTGCCAGAAGTTTCCGATTCAGCTCATTATCTTCTATTATAAGAAGCTTTCTTCTGGAGGACGGTCCCCCCGGTTCCAGAATGGATTCCATTTCACTGTGCTGAACATCCATATCTTCATTGGCAAAAGCCAGAACAATCGCTTCAAAATCATCTGCCTTCCCAATTCTTGCACATTTTACATAGTAGTAATGGGTAATTCCGTCCCTTCTTACTCTATAGTGAACCATAAACTGGGAAACCTTTTTCAGACGCTGGCAGATTTTTTCAAAATCCATCATCTGCCTCATTCTGGTCTGATCCTCAGATGCAACATTATCTTCTATATAGATATCCATTACTTTCTCATAAGGTTCCTCGCAGATCAGACTTTCACTTACCCTGCCAAGTACATGATTATGGAAACGGCAAATCTGTATCTTATGCGTGGCACAGTCTAACGAATAAATATTACTGTAGTCCTTGCCGAGCACATTGATAATTCCCAGAAGCAGAGGATTTTCTCCATTATTGGTAATTCCCCTGTATGCTTCTTCTGTGGCTTCTGCCGCCGAAAATATCATTGCATGTCCCATTTCTCCGGATTCCAGCGGAATCTCTACCGCATCAATGGACCGCAGAACATTCCGCCGCGGTTCCAGATAATTCTTCGGACCTTCAATCCCGTTGACAACAGGACAGCTTTCACATGGTTCCTCATTATGCTGAAGACATCGATAACATTTTTCTCCTTTTTTCAGCTCCGGGTATATAATTTCTGCTGCATGGTTATAGCTGACGATATTATAATCTGCATCTATTACATACATTCCCGACGCATTCTTGCCCACTTTTTACACCTCCAGGACCCTTATACTTCTCTGCTTCCGGTTCTCTTCTGTCCATACTGAAATCGAAAAATGTTTCTGGAAAATTGACAGAGACTTCTGTCAGGACACCTCACAGATAAATTAAAATAGTCACCAAAATTCATAGTTATGTAATAATATACTTTTTTTGTAATAATGGCAAACATTTTTTCCTATGATTCTCCTTTTTTTCCATATTTTTCATATGATTCCCGAAGATATGCTCCATCTGCTTCGATATCTTCCCAACTTATATAGACGTAATCAGCAATCCTGCATTTAAAAGCGTTACAATTCCCGCAATCGTCCATAAGGTTATCTTCAATCTGGTACTGTTGGCATATTTTCCCATAACCCTGGTGGACGAGGTAAGATATATCTGTGTAAAAATAGTGATGGGCAGCTGCATTCCCAGAAGCATCTGCGAATAAATCAGGCCATCAAAGGGTGAACGGATCAGAAGAATCAGCAATGCTGCCGGAACCATGGTTACCAGTACTCCCTGCCTGGTTTCTTTTGTACTGATATCATAAGGTTTATTAAAAATTCCTGAAAAAATAGTCCCGCCTGCCATTCCGGCTGTAATACTGGAGGAAAGTCCTGCCAGAAGAAGTGCCAGGGCAAAAATTACGGAGGCCCCTTTTCCCATGAGAGGAGTCAGCATATTTCCCGCCACAGCCAGATCATCGACCGCGCCTTCCCCGTTTTTATAAAAAGTCGCCGCCGCCATCAGAATCATTGCACTGTTGATTGCCCATCCGATAATCATGGAAAAAAGCGTATCCTTAAACTCATACTTCAGCTGCTTCTGAATTACTTCCTCCTCTTCCAGATTCCACTGTCTGCTCTGAATTACTTCCGAATGGAGAAAAAGATTGTGCGGCATTACAACCGCTCCAAGGACACTCATAATCACAGGCATGGAATTTTCCGGAAAATCCGGTTTCACCCATCCAGTCATTGCAGCCGGCCAGTCAATATCTGCCATGCCAATCTCAATCAGAAAAGAAAATCCAATCAGCGAAACAAATAATATAATCAGTTTTTCAATTTTTTTATAGGCATTTGTAAACTGGCATGCCAGCACTGCCACAAGTATCACCATGCTTCCCGCCCGTACCGGAATATGGAACAGCATCTTAAGAGCCATGGCACCTCCCAGAATTTCTGCCATGGCAGTTGCAACCGCTGCTGCAACCGCAGTCCAGAGTACGATGTTTTTTACTGTTTTATTCATATAACGGCTGGCCGCTTCCGAAATACAAAGACCAGTGACAATTCCCAGATGCGCTGCATTATGCTGCAAAATGATCAGCATAACTGTCGACAACGTCACCATCCACAGAAGACTGTATCCATAACCGGAACCTGCCGCTATATTGGATGCCCAGTTTCCCGGATCAATAAATCCCACTGTTACAAGCAGACCCGGGCCTACATATTTCAGAAAATCAAGACTGTTTTTCCCCACTGATTTCAGATATTTTCCCATGTGTCATGTTTTCCTCCTTGTTAGTTTAAACTAACTTCTTTCTAACACACATTACCACATCCATTCCTATTCGTCAATCCCGTCTTTATTTCATTTGAAATGATTTTCCCCTGACCGGCAGGCCTGCCAGCTCAGCCAGACGCTTAATCCCTGCATCTGCAATGGATACCGCGCTCTCCACATGATTAAAATCTGTAGCGCTGTAATCAAAAAGAATATTTCCCTGGGCTTCAAACTCCTCATCTCTCTCCCAGAAAAAAAATCTCATTGGCATACATTCAAAGGCTCTGATTTCATAGCCCACATCTCCCTGTGGGAGTTCTTTTCCTCCAAGTTTGCAGAATGCTTCCCGAAGCTCTTTTTCATGTCCGGAAAACGTAGCTCCAAACACATCGGTCTCACCGATCTTATATGCCGGTGCAAAAGGTCTTGCATTGCGAAGGTCTGCAAAAGGTACCCACTTATTCATAAAAAACGCTCCTTCTTTGGCATATCCGAGGAGTGTATAAATATTCAGCATTTCTGTTGTATCCGGCTCCTGCTGGCCATCCATACTGCAGATGCTTCCATCATTCAGGCTGATCCCGTATTTTCGTCCGAAATGGATCAGGGTAAGAAATCCATTTTCTTCCTTCAGTTCCGGAACTCTTTTTCTTAAATTTTCCTGATCCATTTTCATGAATTTATCTGCCCAGTCTTCACATAGCTTTACATAGTTGGAAATTTTTTCATCTTTCATCTTATTTTCTCCCTCTGTTATTCCCAAATAGTTCTTCGCCGGATACTTTTGTCCGAATAAAATCTTTTTTTCAGAATACACTTTTTCCTCTTCTTACGCAAGCAAATTCGGATTCTGGATGTTTTTTCACCATTTTATCTGAATTTCAGGACCGGCTTTGACCGTTTCTTTCTATTCCGACAAATTGCCTGTTAATTTTTTCAAATTCGCACAAAATTTTAACACAAAAATAACGTTTTTTTGCACAAAAAACTAGATTTTCAATCTCAAAAGGTGTATAATATGAACAAAGTTTATTGTTTTTAAGTTAAAACACTTCTGACAATAAACAAGAAATGAAAGTGAGGATTCGCCATGAAACAAAACAGTATGTTAGCAATGATTCTGGCCGGCGGAAGAGGAAGTCGTCTTCACGAGTTGACGAATAAAGTTGCCAAGCCAGCCGTTGGTTATGGTGGTAAGTATCGCATCGTGGATTTTCCGCTCAGTAACTGTGCCAACAGCGGCATTGATGTCGTAGGTGTACTGACACAATATGAATCAGTTTTACTGAACAGCTATGTAGCAGCCGGTGGCCGCTGGGGCCTTGATGCCAAGGACAGCGGAGTTTATGTACTTCCTCCACGTGAGAAGGCTGATGCCGGTCTGGATGTATACCGTGGAACAGCTGATGCGATCTCTCAGAATATTGATTTCATCGACTCACAGAACCCGGAATACCTTCTGATCCTTTCCGGTGACCACATCTATAAGATGAATTATGCAAAGATGCTTGATGACCATATCCAGCATAAGGCAGATGCGACTATTGCAGTTATCGAGGTTCCCATGAAGGAAGCCAGCCGTTTCGGTATCATGAACACCGGTGAAGATGACCGCATCGTGGAATTTGAGGAGAAACCGGAACACCCGAAGAGCAATCTTGCCTCCATGGGTATCTACATATTCAACTGGAAGCTTCTGCGCAAGCTCCTGCTGGCAGATATCAAAAATCCGGATTCCAATCACGATTTCGGTAAAGACATCATCCCTACACTCCTTGCACAGGACAAGGCACTCTACGCCTACAAGTTCAAAGGCTACTGGAAGGATGTAGGAACCATCGATTCCCTCTGGGAAGCAAACATGGATCTTCTCAGTCCTAACAGTGAACTGGATCTTAACGATCCTACCTGGAAAATCTACACTGAGGATGCTACCTCTCTTCCACAGTATATCTGTGATACCGCTGTGATCAACACTGCTTTCATTACTCAGGGCTGTGTTGTAGAAGGTGAGATCACCAACTCCGTACTTTTCACAGGCGTCAAGGTCGGTCCTGGTGCCAAGATCATCGACAGTGTCCTGATGCCGGGTGTTGTTGTTGAAGCAGGTGCCGTTGTCCAGCGTGCTCTCGTTGCAGACGGAGTCGTGATCGGTACCAATGCTCGTGTCGGTTCCAAGGACAGTGAGCACATCGAACTTGTATCAAAACGTGTAAAGGGGGCTGAGTAATATGTTTAAAGCATTTGGAATCGTGAATTCCTCAGAAAGAAATATCCATGTGGAGGGGCTTCAGGACTACCGTGCGATCGGCGCCTTTTCATTTCTCGGAAGATATCGTGTCATCGACTTCCCGATCTCAAATATGACCAACAGCGGAATTGAGTACATTCAGGTCTATGTAAAGAACAAACCCCGTTCTCTTGTAGAACATCTCGGAACCGGACGTCACTATAACATCAACTCCAAGAGCGGTAATCTCCAACTCCTCTTTTCAGAGCATTTCGGAGTCAACGATATCTATAACACCGATATCGACAACTACTACTCCAATCTGGAGTGCATCGAAGCAGTTCATTATCCGTATGTTGTTATCGCTCCGAATTACATGATCTACACCACCGACTATTCCAAGCTGATCGATGCCCATATCGAATCCGGTGCAGATGTGACCATGCTTTATCATTCCGTTGATAATGCCAAGGAGAACTATCTGAACTGCCACATCCTGAACCTGAACCGTCAGAAGGGTGTTCTCTCCATTGAGCACAACCACGGCAATGCAAAGAACCGCAACATTTTCATGGATACCTACGTAATGAGCAAGGAGCTTTTCATCAGCCTCATCCATAAGGCAAAAGAGATTTCCTCTCTTTATACCCTTGCAGATGTGATCAATGCCGGCTGCAGAGACGGTGAGCTGGATGTGCGTGGTATATCTCATCGCGGATATTTTGCATCGATCACTGATTTCAAGAGCTATCACGATGCAAATATGGATCTGATCGACTACAAAACTGCAACAGATCTTTTCCATGATAACTGGCCGATCTATACACGCACCAATAACTCCTGTCCTACACATTATTTTGACACAGCTAATGTTTCCAACTCCGTTATCTCCAACGGCTCCATGATCGAGGGAACTGTAGAGAATTCCATCGTTGGACGTGGCTGTACCATCAAAAAGGGCGCTGTTATCAAAAATTGTGTAGTTCTTGCAGACTGCACCATCGGTGAGAATGTCCACATCGAAAATCTGGTGGTAGACAAGCATGCCAAGATCACACATGCCAAGGAGATCATCAGTCCTGCTGGTGAGCCTGGCTACATCAAACGTAACGATACACTGTAATATTCATATAATAAGGCCTCCGGTTCCTGTGTTACGAACCGGAGGCCTTATTTATCTCTGTACTCAGCTAAGCATATGGATCCATCATTTCAGAACAGACTGGATCCATTTCAACGCATTATCCTTATTCTTCACATTACCCGGAAGGCAGATGCACACCGGATCATATCTCAGGCCAAATTCCTCTGCAACACTGCTGCTGCCATCAAGCTCCAGATGCTGATCATCCACAGCGCCCAGAGACTCAAACACCTCATCTCCAAACGTTTCCCTGAGATCTGCATACATTCCGCTGTCTTTCTCATGTTCATAGAGTTCCTTCGGCATGATCAGGACATCAACGGTAGCACTCTGGATTTCCGTCACATATGCGATCCTGGCATAGTAATCAAAATCCTCTCCTGTCTCGTCCGTCATCAGATTCTGCGCCACACTGACTTCTGCATATTTATCCTCTGTTCCCAGTGTCTTCAAAGCATCCTCTTCCACCTTCTCAGAGTCATAATTCCCTGCATTCACCACCGCAATGGAAAGCACCGTCTTCATCTGTGCGTGACGATAAATATTCACTCCCAGACTGACTCCGCCAATGGCAAGAAGCACGCACAGCATATGTATCTTATAATACATCCAGATATACTGAATCTTCTTACCTGTTCCCATTCCCTTCAGTTTCTCTCTTTCGATCCGGCGGCGTTCCTTCTTCGTCAGATCAGTTTCGTTGGGCATCTCCGGATTCAGTACACTCTCATCGTGTCCGTCACTGCCGGCCTCCGCTCTGTTTTGTAAATCCATAAAAATCTCCTTTTTCTTTCATGTCTCAGTATTTTTTACCCTGAAGCGGGATATTCCAGCCGCTTTCCCCGCATCCTCCGGGTGGGTGCTGTGACTTATCAATAAAGGATATTTTAGCATATTTTAGTACAAAATCACAGCGCATAAATATGAAAATACCATAAACTCTTCTATTTCCGGCAGATCTTCATTCCATATCCATACATTACCGCCACAGCAGTCACAAGAACACAGACCATCACCGGTCTCATCCACAGATATAAAAGATTTTTCTCAATTCCAGCTGCCACAGCCACATCCTTCAGGATATCCGCCACACAGAGATGGAACAGATAAATAAAAAATGCATATTTCTGACCGATGGCTACCGGAAGCTCGGGCACTTTCCGATTCTTTCCCATGATTGCAATGAGAAAAAGACCAACAGCCATAAATACTGAACCCAGAAACAATTCCAGTTTGCCAAAATACCGGTATTCCAGCAGACTTGCAATCCCGCCGCCAGCTACCATGCCATACAAAAGAAGCACTTTTTTTCCGGCAAACCAGGCTTCCAGCTTTTCCTGATGTCTGTGTATCAGATGTCCCAACATAAAAAACGGAAATCCGGTAAACAGATAGTTTCGAAATTGCATAACACGGAAATGCTTTTCCGGGAACAGGAAGGTCGAAAATTCCTCCATTCCGAAATGGATCAGAAGAAGCACCGGTATCAGAACATATGCCTGCTTATAAATCCGGAATCTTGCTGCCAGGGCAAAAAGAAGATAACAATAGAGCAGTGCCGGGAGAAACCACAGATGCCATTTCACCTGAGAGCTGTTATTATATAGAAGAAACTGGCGAATATGTTCCCCCGAAACCAGAGCTTCCAGCCATTCCTTCTGGCTTGCTCCGTCGATGTGGTTCTGGATCAACTCCCACAGACAGCAGACCGGAAATGCCACAAGCATCAGCTTCAGAACATGCCGGATTTTTTTTCCGGTTCTTATAAATTCCGTATCATCGCCACGGAAACAAAAATATCCGGATACCATAAAAAACACAGGTACTGCAAATCTGGCAAGTACATTGGCTATGATTCCGGCATTTCCCGGAAAATGGACGTGAAGAAGCACAACTGCATAAGCACAGATCGCCTTTACCATATCCAGAGTACGGTTTCGCATAAAAATTACTCCTTTTTTATCGAACGCTTATCCCGGAAATATGATTCCGGGGTTTCCTTTTTTTCGAAACGATATACTAGCAAACCAGCAGAATTTTGTCAATGCTGTTTTTCTCCTGTACGGTTTACTCTTATACGTTTTACTCTTGTACGGCTTCCGGATCTGAATTATAATTCTTTTATGACCTCTATGACAGGATGTTTGTTATTTCCTCAGAAAGGATTCTATGTTTTATGAAAAAAGACGGCTACTATTCTTCCGGCGAATTTGCACGCATGGCACACGTAACTCTGCGTACTGTCCGCTATTATGATAAACAGGATATCCTGAAACCCTCTCTCGTCACCGAATCCGGCGCACGTTTTTATACAGACGAGGATTTTGCAAGGCTTCAGCAGATCCTCCTTCTGAAATACCTGGGCTTTTCCCTGGATGACATCCGTGAAATGACCATCGGTGATTCCGATTATCATTTCATGCTGAATTCTCTGAATATCCAGCTTCGTCTGGTCCGTGACCGGATCGAACAGATGCAGCTGGTGGAAAAAGCGATCCAGGATACCGCACAGATGATAAAGGAACAGCACACCATTGACTGGAGCCAGATGCTGAACCTGATCCACCTGACCGGCATGGAAAAAAGTCTCAAGAATCAGTATCAGAATGCCACCAACATTTCCTCCAGGATCAACCTCCACAGCCTGTATTCCCAGAACAGGCAGGGATGGTTTCCATGGATCTTTGAGCAATGCCAGATCTCACCCGGTCTTCGTATCCTGGAGCTTGGCTGCGGAGACGGAACGTTGTGGACCGACAATCTTTCCCTTCTGCCGGAGGATATCTCCATCACGCTTTCCGATATTTCCAGCGGTATGCTCCGCGATGCCAGACGAGCCATCGGTTCCTCGGATACCCGGTTTGCATTCCGGGCCTTTGACTGCAGAAAGATCCCCTGCAAGGACGAAAGCTTTGATCTGGTGATCGCCAATCACGTGCTTTTTTACTGCGATGATATTCCCGCCGTCCTGAAGGAGGTACGCCGTGTCCTTGCTCCCGGCGGAAGATTTCTCTGCAGCGCTTATGGAAAGGCACATATGCAGGAGGTCAGCCAGCTGGTGCAGGATTTTGATGAACGGATAGTGCTTTCCGCAGACCGGCTTTATGAACGGTTCGGACGTGAAAACGGTCAAAGTATCCTGGAGCCTTTTTTCCCAAAGGCTCATTGGCTTTCTTATGAAGACTGCCTTCTGGTCCAGGATGCGGAGCCGCTGATCTCCTACGTTCTCTCCTGCCACGGCAACCAGAATCAGTATATCCTGGACCGTTACAAGGAATTCCGGGCCTACACTGCTAGAAAAACTGCCAAAGGCTTCCGCATTACCAAGGACGCCGGCGTATTTATTTGTGAAAAATAGCCAAAAATAAAAAATATGAAAAAAGCGCTTGAAGATAACCTTACGTCACCTTTTATAATACAGTTACAGTAACAAAGTTATGTGCAGGCACGACTTATGCTGCACATCATCACGCAAAGGAGAAAACATATGAAAGGAATTATTTTAGCCGGAGGCTCCGGAACACGTCTTTACCCGCTTACCATGGTGACCTCCAAACAGCTTCTGCCGATCTTTGACAAACCGATGATCTACTATCCTATGTCTGTTCTTATGAATGCAGGCATCCGTGATATCCTGATCATCTCCACACCGCAGGATACCCCGAGATTTGAGGAGCTTCTCGGTGACGGCCATCAGTTTGGTGTCAACCTCACCTATGCTGTACAGCCAAGCCCGGACGGACTTGCCCAGGCATTCATTATTGGTGAAGAATTCATCGGCAACGACACTGTATGTATGGTCCTTGGTGACAATATTTTCGCAGGACATGGCCTCAAAAAGCGCCTGAAAGCTGCTGTAAACAACGCAGAAACAGGCAAAGGAGCCACTGTTTTCGGATACTATGTGGATGATCCGGAGCGTTTCGGTATCGTAGAATTCGACCAGAACGGAAAAGCAGTTTCCATTGAAGAGAAACCGGAAAAGCCAAAGAGCAACTACTGTGTCACCGGTCTCTACTTCTACGACAACAAGGTTGTAGAGTACGCAAAGAACCTGAAGCCAAGCGCAAGAGGCGAGCTTGAGATCACAGACCTGAACCGTATCTATCTTGAGAAGGGACAGCTGAACGTCGAGCTTCTGGGCCAGGGCTTCACATGGCTGGATACCGGTACACACGAAAGCCTTGTAGAGGCAACCAACTTCGTAAAGACCATGGAGCAGCATCAGCACCGCAAGATCGCATGCCTTGAGGAGATTGCTTACTTAAACGGCTGGATCACAAAGGAGGACGTGCTCAAGGTTTACGAAATCCTTAAGAAAAACCAGTACGGTCAGTATCTCAAGGATGTTCTGGACGGAAAATATCTGGACGCTCTTCACTGAGCCGATCTGTTTTTTAACACTGTATTTACCGGCGGGCTCCGTTCCGACGGAATCCGTATAAGATCAATCATTCATATTATAAAGGAGATTTTTTATGACAATCATCGTTACCGGCGGTGCCGGATTTATCGGAAGTAACTTTATTTTTCACATGATGGAGGCTCATCCGGACTATCGTATCGTATGCCTGGACTGCCTGACTTACGCAGGAAACCTTTCC
>ERZ824473.3340-NODE-3340-length-16061-cov-5.460702_pt1 | contig 16061 bp, 18 predicted proteins | sample MGYA00519874_ERZ824473 | MGnify/ENA primary metagenome ERZ824473 (study PRJEB31778, sample SAMEA3449151) | human gut metagenome | biome: human gut; feature: human-associated habitat; material: faeces | place: United Kingdom | collected 2010/2012 ... | reverse complement strand
AGGCACCAGACTTTGACTCTGGCATGCGCTAGTTCGAATCTAGCCAGCCCAGCCAAAATAAATAACGACTTTCAAAAAATGAAGGTTGTTATTTTTTTACTTTTATCCTATATGTAAAACATAAAACTTTACATAAAATAGCAAATGTGATATAATTGAAAATGTACAAATATTTTTAAGGAGGGTAGAAAAGATTTACTGAGCTAGCAAAAAAAAACAACGAGGAGGTAAACAAAATGCAAGCTAATGAGGTTAATGAAAGATTAAAAAGTCTTGAGCATAGAATCAATATGCTTAAGCAGAGAATTAAATTACAAAAAGTAGGTCCAGAAGTGAAGACTGCACGGAAAATTCTTTATGGATTAGAAGCGGAGTATGATACTTTAAGGAAAAGTAATGGTATATTTATTGCAGAAGCAACATCTGTAAAAAAAGCTAACAATTTTTCAGAAGAAGAGTTGAGTCAAAAACTTGGTGCAATCTATTGGATTTTTGGGTCAAGTTATGAGGAAACAGTTAGTTTTAAAAGATATAGAATCGAATTCTTACAGATTCTTCCTAACGATAAATTGAATTGGGGATGTTTAATGCGGGTTAAGGTTCATATCTATGAAAATGATAAACCTTTCATGATGAAAGATGTAGTAATAGAATTTTGGAAAGGTTGGAGCAATAGTACTGAAGTTGATGACATAGGTATTTCATCTAATGAGATTAATGAAAAATATAACAATTTTCATTGGTTTCAGAAGATAGGATACACTTTAGCAAAAACATGGAATAAATATTTCCAAACAGTACCATTGATTGAAGCTGAACAGTCAGGATTATTGGAGGACACTAAATATCTGGAGAGTAATTGGAGGTATTGAGATGAAAAATTTTAGTAGTATTGAAGATTTTTACAGATGTAAAGAGATACAAAGTCAATCTGGCTTGTTTACAGATCATGTTTTTTCAGGTAAAAGAGATAGGCAATATCTTTCTAAAAAGGAGAGAGCAACACTTGATACAATTCCAGATGAGGCTATAATTGCAATAAATAAATTTGATTCATTTAATTCTAAAAATCAGACACCTTATGCTGGATATAATGAGTTAGAGGTTTGTGTGCCTATATGGAGTCGCCATATGAAAAAGACTCTCTTATATGCTCTTACTAGTGGCACGGCTTATACAATTGAAAATGGAAACATTTATATTTGGTATAAGCCGTTCAGAGGTTTTGATGGGGCAGGCTTCTACAAATTAAAACGGTTTGTATTTTTAAATGATGGAAGCTCAGTAAAATATTTTCTGGATGGAAATGAAAAACTTTCAAATCCATTGTAATAAAAAACTAAAAATTAATTTTACAAGCTATGCTAATGTTTTGAGTATAGCTTGTTTCCTCATATTCTAGGAAAGTTCTTTGAACTTCCTGGAATATAAAATATAACAATGCACAGAAATTTGCTTTGCAAATTTCGCACGCGAACAAATAATATAAAAATAATAATGATATGAAAATATAATTAATTTGTAAAAAAGTGTTTACAAATAGTAAAGCAAAGGGTATAATATTAAAAAATATAAGACGATTTATAACATTAAAAGTTAGGAAATACTAAAAAAGTAATAGTCGAATATAATTGAGGAAAAGGAGTTGAATAGCATGGATATTTTAAAAATTCAAGAAGCAAATACTAAAATTATAGGAAAACAAATATGTTATAGAAAAGAATTTAAATCAACTCACATGAAATCTAAGCAAATAGTAAAAAAATTGAGTCTTATAGATAATGGTTCAATATTATTAGCTGATAGGCAGACTGATGGAATTGGTACACATGGTAGAAATTGGTATACTGGTTCAGAAGAAAATATTGCTATGACAATTATATTAATGCCAAAGTGTGATATAGGTCAATTAGACAATTTGACAATAACTGTAGCTGAGAGTATGCAAAAGGCAATAAAAGAATTGTATGGATATAATCTTGAAATAAGAAATCCAAATGATTTGATGTTAAATGGTAAAAAAATATCTGGAATATTAACAGAAGTAAATACAGTTTCTGGACATATTAATTATTTATTGATTAGTATTGGATTTAATGTTAATGAAGAAAAATTTTCAGATGAGACAAAAGAACTTGCTACATCTTTAAAAGCGGTATATCATAAGGATTTTTCAAGAGAAGAAATAATAAAAAGATTTATAGAAATTTTAGAAGAAAATATTGCAGATATTTTAGAGTTAGAAAAATAATAATGAGTTTTTAACATATATATAAAAGAGATTCATAATATTAAATAAGACTTATAATTTTTAAGAAAGGATGAAATATTATGGAATCTTCTTCAAATAAGTTTATAAAAAAGATTTTTAAAGGTGTTTTAATCTCACTAGTTGTGAGTTTTGTACTTTTAGCTATTTTTGCTATAGTTTTAACATATACTAGTGTATCAGAAAATACAATAGTTCCAGTAATTATTGTTGTTACAGGAATTAGTATTTTAGTAGGAACTATTTTAGAGAGTAGAAAAATAGTAAAAAATGGTATAGGGTTAGGTGGAATTATAGGATTGGTTTATGTATTGATTTTGTATATAATTTCTAGTTTATTGAATGCTGATTTTTCTATAAATACACAATCTTTTATTCTGATATTAGTAGCTATTTTTTCTGGTATGATAGGTGGAATTATAGGTGTTAATAATAGAAAATAAAATTTAAAAAAATATATATGTCAGATTTTGTCGATATTTTATAAGTGATAAAGTATTGACTTTTTTTATTTTCGTGAGTATAATGAGTACAACATTTTCATGATTTTATAATTCATTATTTCAGTTTGATACTGAAAAATATTTCTAAAAGTGATATATTTATAAATTTAATTCTATGTCACGAAAATCCACAAATTAAAAAAGAAAATATTAATACATGTACTTTGCCAATTATTAAAGAAAAAAATGAAAGTTAACAATGTATATAATATTTTAATTAAAAGAGAAAAGGAGGAATTTTATGTCAAAAAAGAAGAAAGTAGTAGCAGTTGCAGCAATTTTGTCAGCAGTAATAATTTCGTTTTTAGGAGGACAGACATTTTCAAAATATGTAACAGAAATAAAAGGATCAGGAAGTGCAGAGGTTGCAGCTTGGAGTTTTAAAGTATATGGAGATAATGAACAGACTCAAACAGTTAGATTAGCTTCAACTGTAAATGATCAAACTTTAGTTAATAATAAAATAGCACCTGGAACAAAGGGGAGTTTTGTTATAAAAGTTGATGGAAGGGGTTCTGATGTTGGTATAAAGTATAATTTTAAATTACAAAATGAAACTCAAAAACCATCTAATTTGTTATTTACATATAGTGGAATTACATTTAGAAACTTAAGTGAATTACTTGAGGCTGCAGGAGGAACAATTGATGCTAATGCAGATGAAAATGCAAAAGTAAAACAAGTTGTTATTAATTGGCAATGGCCTTATCAAACACAAACTACATCAAGTGAAGAAGAATTGGCTGAAAATGATAGGGAAGATACACAAGATGGAATGAACATATCAAATTATTCTTTTGACATTGTAGTAACTGGAACACAAGTGGTACCAAGTACGTCAAATGTATAAAAGAGAAAATCAAATTATTTTTATTCTAATAATTTTAATATCAGTTACAATTATATCTATAAAATTTTGTCTTAAAGATTCTCAACCATTTGGGGTTACCATTTTAAGGGTGTCATCAAATAGTATGGTACCAAAATTTAAAAAAGGAGATTTTATCGTAATAAAAAAACAAGAGAAATATAATGTAGGAGATATTATTACATTTGAAGTAATAGAAGAAAATAGTAAATATTATATTACACATAGAATTGTAGAAAAGAATGAAAATGAATTTATAACAAAAGGTGACGCAAATAATAAAAATGATAATTATAAAGTATATGAAAATGCAATAAAAGGAAAAGTAATTTTTCCATGGTAAAAAATGATATTATGGTTGGAGAAAAGTTGAGATTTTAATGCGTCAGATTCGATTTTTTTCTAGCTATGTTTCTGAATTAGGAAAGGAACATTTTGAAAATGAAAAATAAAGAAATAAAAAGAAATGAAAATTTAAAAAATCTAACATACATAATAGTTTTGACGATAATATTTATGTTGTTTTTAACAGGATATAGTTTAGGAAAGAATTCTGGACAATTATTTTTAAATGGAAATACAGAAATAGCTAATCCAATAATAGAAGTGGAATCTAATCCAAAAATAAATATAACAGATGAAAATCAGCAAGGTATATATAAGTTTTTGGTAAGAAATTATAATAATGAAGGTAAAATAACAGATGTGAAAATGAAATATGTAATAAATATTGAGGATACAATTGATGAAAAGTTGAAAGATACTATTAAATATGAATTATACAAAAATGGAAATAAAATAGTTTTAAATAAAAATTCTACTGAAAAAATGGAGATGCCTAATAATAAACAACAAGAAGATATATATGAATTGAAAATATTTTATGATAAAGTAGCTAGTAGTTTTATGAAAGATATTGTTGAAAAAATACAAATAAAAATCCACTCTGAACAATTGAAATAAAAGGATAAAAAAATGAAACGTAATAAAAAATTTATAACAATATTTTTGATTATTATAATAGTGTTTATATTCATATTAGTAAGGAAAAATGTAGGATTTGGTCTAAATTTTGATGATATTTTATTTCTTAAAACATTTCAAAAAAATCAAGATAATATCGAAAAAAAAGATAAAGTAAAAAGAAATGAACTTGATGTTATGCAATATATGTTTGTGGTTTCATTGAAAAATGCAGATTTTAATCAAGTGAATTTAACTGAAACTATAAATACTAAAACATTGATAAATGAAAAGATTGCACCAGGTTTGGAAGGAATGTTTGATATAGTTTTATATGCAAATGAAAATACAAAATATAATATTAAATTTGAAAGTTTAACAGCAAAGCCTAAGAATTTAAGATTTCAAGAAATGAATACAAAAGCAGAAGCAAAAACTCTAGAAGAATTAGAAAAGAGTTTAGTAGGAAATATAGAAAAAGATGAACAAAAAGTGATTTCTGTCCGCTGGTATTGGCCATATGATGAATCTGAAAAAGAAGATAAACAAGATACAATAGATAGTCTTAGTATAGAAAGATATTTTTTTAATATATATGTGACAGGAGAGGCTATTTAATGGGAGGTGTAAATATTAATAGAAAATTTATTTATATATTTACTTTTTTAATTATATGTTTAAGTGTTGCAACAGTTTCATATTCAAAATATATTTTTTTATGGAATCTAGATGTGGCAAGTGTGAATTTGGACAGAACAAAGCCAACACTAGAAGTAATAAGTGTTGAAAATTCGAATACCAAGAATCAAGAATATGCAAATAGTAATGATATTATTACTTTTATGGTTGAAGTAAAAGAGAAGAACATTAATCTGTCAAGAATAGAAAAATCTGATTTGGAAGTATATGTGGGTGACGTTTTAGTGAGCCCTAATATAGAAATTGGAAATATCGAAAAGAAAAATAATACTTTTAAATGCCTGATAAGAGTGTCAAAGATTTTAGAGAATGGAATTTTGAAAATTAGTTTTAAAGAAGGAACAATTGTTGATAAATACAATTGGAAAAGTGAGTTATATACATATCAAACTAATATAACAGTTGATAATATCAATGTATAGGCATTACCTCTATTAATTTATAATTTTGTTGAAATTTGGCGAATTGTGTTAAGAATAAATTTTTTTTTGAGCATGGGTGGACTTAATTTCTGGAAGATTTCTAGGTTATTAGTGTCCACCTTTTGTTATTATGAATTAAAATTGTTATTATATATCTGGACATTGTGTTTAATTTGTGCTATTATAAAATTGCTTTTAATTGAAAAGTATATTTTGGGGTATCGCCAAGTGGTAAGGCATCGGACTCTGACTCCGACATTCCTGTGTTCGAATCACAGTACCCCAGCCAATAATTAAATATCTTTATAATTGCAAACAACTAATAATGAAGTTAAGGAGTAATATTAATATGGAAGAATATTTAGAATTTGCAAAGGATATAGCATATCAGGCAGGCAAAATAATGATTAAATATTTTAATCAAGATAACGGTGCTAGTTATAAAGGAGATAAAACAATTGTAACTATTGCTGATACAAAAATAAATTCATATTTAATAAAAAAAGTGAAAGAAAAATATCCGACTCATGCGGTAGATGGAGAAGAAGAACAAGATGGGAAAAGCAATTTTGTATGGGTATGTGATCCAGTAGATGGAACTGCTATGTATGCTAGACATATACCTGTAGCAGTATTTTCGCTGGCATTAGTCATTGATGGAAATCCAAGTGTTGGAGTAGTTTATGATCCTTTCACAGATAGTCTATATTCTGCTATAAAAGGAAAAGGAGCATACAAAAATAATAAAAAAATATCTGTAAATGATTATAACTTGGATGATATTAGAACAGTTTGCCATTGTGATATGTGGTCAAAAGCAAAATATAATGTTTGCAAAGTATTTGAAGAATTAAGAAAGAAAACTAGATTAAATGATATAGGAAGTATAACAAGAGCAAGCTGTTGTGTGGCTACAGGAGATTATAGTTTGACAATTTTTACTGGAACAGAGCATAAACATTGTGATATTGCTGCTGTCAAACTCATTGTTGAAGAAGCAGGAGGAAAAGTAACTGATTTATTTGGGAATGATCAAAGATATGATAGAAGTATAAATGGTGCAGTGATAAGTAATGGAATTGTACATGATGAAGTTATAAAAATAATAAAAAAATATATTATTGAGGAGTAGATAAAATATATAATTTTATTTATAAAAATTATAAAAAACTCTTGACAAAATTGATAATATGTTTTATAATCTTTTTTGTCAAGAGAAATGCAGGTGTAGTTCAATGGTAGAACCTCAGCCTTCCAAGCTGATGACGTGGGTTCGATTCCCACTACCTGCTCCATATATTTTCTTTTTATATTTAATTTTATATTTGCAGGTGTAGTTCAATGGTAGAACCTCAGCCTTCCAAGCTGATGACGTGGGTTCGATTCCCACTACCTGCTCCATAAAACAAATCAAGAAAGTCAATCTAAGTGATTGGCTTTTTTGGTTAATGTCCGCTTTTAATCTATTACTAAAGCATCTTGTATATTTTCTTGTTTTTTTCTTTTTATATATTCAGATAAAAATGGTTGTAAGTCATCATAGTTACATATAATTTCATTTAAAACATGCAAATATTCTAATTTTTTAGCTTGTTCTTTTTCATCATTAGTATCTACATCTAAAATAGCCATATAAACTGCGGTGGCAATTTTGTCTTGAAATTCTAATTCTCTTCCACTTTTTTTGTACTCTTGATTTATTGCATTTAGTTTTTCCATTGTTTCAGAATTTACTTTGAGTTTATTTTTAAAATTTTCCATTTTTCATAATCCTTTCTTAAAAAATTTGTATAATAATATCAGAAAAAAATTGTATTAATGATATTTTTTTACAAAAAATGGAAAATAATTTATGAAATGTGAAAAATGTTTTATTTATACTATAGTAAAGTTGTTTTAATTTTTTAAAAATAAAAAATTAACTATTGACAAACACAAACAAAAGTTCTATAATAGTGAATACAAAAATAAATAAAAAAAACTTGCAAAATAGTTGATATTTTTTTAAAATTAATATAAAATCTATAAGAATAAAAATTACAAAACAAGGAAGGATGAAGAAAATGGAAAACAAACAAAAAAAAGAAAAAATCCAAAGTGTGAAAAGAGAAAAGGGGGAAAATATTGTTAAGATAATAACAATTATATTAGCAATTATATTAATATCAATGATAGGATTTGTTGGTATATATACTCAAAATCAAAACCGAATGGAAGATATCGTTAAAGGATATGATTTGTCTACAGATTTAAAAGGAGGAAGAATAGTTTCTATTAAACCAAAAGAGGACAAACAAACAGTTATAAAAGATTCAGAAGGAAATGAAATAACAGAAGAATTAACTGATGAGCAAATAACAGAAAAAGGATATACTAAAGAAGAGATTGATAAAAATGCAGACAAATTAACAAAAGAAAATTTCAAAAAAACAAAGGAAATAATAGAGAAAAGATTAAAAAATATGGGATTGGAAAATTATACTGTTAGACTAAATGAAGAGACAGGCGAAGTGTTAATGGAATTAGAGGAAAATACAGATACAGATACAGTTGTATCTAATATTGGAGCAACAGGAAAATTTGAAATCCAAGATAGTGAAACAAATGAAGTTTTATTGAATAATGATGATATAAAATTAGTAAATGTATTATACAATACTCAAAATAGTGGTACAGAAGTATATTTGAATATTGAATTTAATAAAAATGGAAAAACAAAATTAGAAAATGTAACTGGAACTTATAAAACTATAAATACTACAACAGAAAATTCAACAGCTGAAAATACATCAACAGAAGGTACTGAAACTTCAAATAAAACTACAGAAAATACTACAACAGACACAGAGTCAACAGAAACACAAAAAAAGGTAGTATTAAAAATAGATGGTGAAGATATTATAACAACATCTTTTGACAATATAATAAGAACAGGAAGTTTACAATTAACAGTAGGAAAAGCTTCTACTTCAAAAGATACTATAAATGATTATGCTAAAAAAGCATCAAATTTGGCGTCTGCATTATCTTTTGGAAATTTACCAGTTGACTATGAGGTTATACAAAATGAATATATGCTTTCAAAAATAACTACAGAAAATATTCAAAAAGCAATTGTAGTTGTTGCAATAATTACAGTAGTAGCATTATTAGTACTTATTTTTAGATATAGAACAGCGGGTTTATTATCTTCAATTGCATTTATAGGATTTACAGCTTTATATTTATTATTAGTACGTTATGCAAATGTAAAAATTACTTTAGAAGGAATTTTTGGGATAGTAACAATCCTAATAATAAATTATATGTTTACAAATAAAATTGCAAGTAGTGTTAAAAATGGAATTTCTACAAAAGAAGTTAGAAAAGAATATGGTAAAATGTGGTTTAGAATTATACCAATTTGTATTATGGCAATAGTATTTTGCTTTGTAAAATGGACTTCAATTGCAAGTTTTGGAATGACAATGTTATGGGGATTAGTCTTAATGGCTGTTTATCAATTATTTGTTACAATTCCTTTTGTAAAAATAGGAAACAATGATTAATAATAAATAGATAATTATCAATAATAGGAAAGGAAGATGACAAACAATGAAAAACTTAAAAAATAAAATTATTATAGGAATAGCAATACTTATTTTTGTAGTAGGGATAATAGTAGTAGCGGTAAAGGGATTTAATGTAGATTTAGAATATCAAGATACTAAAAAAATAGAAGCTAATATTGGAAAATCTTTTGAAAAAGAAGATATTGAAAATATTGTTAAAGAGGTTTTAGGAAAAGAAAGATTCATAATTCAAAAAGTTGAAATCTATGAAGATTCAGTTAGTATTACAGCAAAAGAAATTACAGATGAACAACGTGATAATATAGTTTCAAAGATTAATGAAAAATATGATACAGATTTGAAAACAGAAGATATTACAATTATTACTGTACCACGTGTACATTTAAGTGACTTAATAAAAAAATATAGAACACCTTTTATAATAGCAACAGTTTGCATTTTAGTATATTTGATGGTTAGATATTATAAATTAAATTCACTTAAAGTATTATTGAGAACAATTATTGTTGTAGCTATATTGCAAGCAGAATTATTTTCAATTATTGCAATTACACGTATACCAGTAGGTAAATTAACTGTGCCAGTAGTATTGACAGTGTATATGTTATCTTTAGTTGGATGTACAACATATTTTGAGAAAAAATTAGCAGAAAAGAAAAAAGAAGAAAATTAGTAGATATACCAATTTGATAAAATTTAAACATAGTTTATGGGGGAAAACAGATGGGAAATATCGTATTATTAGATGATTTAACAATTAATAAGATTGCAGCAGGAGAGGTAATAGAGAGACCAGCGTCAGTTATAAAGGAAATGGTAGAAAATTCAATAGATGCTGGTGCAACTAATATTGTAGTAGAAATAAAAAATGGAGGAATCTCTTTTATAAAGATTGCAGATAATGGGAAGGGTATAGCACAAGATGATTTAGAAATTGCATTTGAAAGACATGCAACTAGTAAAATTAGATCAGCAGATGATTTAAATACTGTAACTTCTATGGGGTTTAGAGGTGAAGCTTTGGCAAGTATTGCTGCTATTTCAAATGTTGAATTGGTTTCTAAAACTCAAGAACAACAAAATGGATATCGCGTAGTTGTCGAGGCTGGAGATATTTTAGAAAAAGAGATAGCTCCATCATCTGTTGGAACAACTATAACGGTTCGTAATCTGTTTTTCAATACACCAGTGCGTTATAAATTTTTGAAAAAAGATTATACAGAATCAGGCTATATTGAAGATGTTATAACAAGAATTGCACTAGTAAATCCACATATTGCTTTTAAGCTTATAAATAATGGGAAAACAGTAATACAAACAAATGGGAATGGAGATATGAAAACAGTTGTATATAGTATATATGGTAAAAATGTGGCTGAATCAATATCACCTGTTTCATATACATATGAGGATATAAAGGTTGATGGGGTCATAGGAAAACCAGAAATTGCTAGATCAAATAGGTCAAATCAATTATTTTTTGTTAATAAAAGATTTGTAAGAGATAAGGTTTTGACTTCTGCTACAGAACAGGCTTATAAAGGGATGATACCATTAGGAAAATTTGGTTTTGTTATTTTAAATATTACTATTGCACCTTCAAGAGTTGATGTAAATGTGCATCCGGCAAAATTAGAAGTACGTTTTCAAGAAGAAAGTAAAATTTTCCAATCTATTTTTCATGCAATAAAGGATACTTTATTAAAAACAGAGGATAAAGAAGGTCTTTTTGGAATGAGAAATACAGATGATAAGCAAATAGAGGAATATACGAGAAAAGAAAGTGAAATAAAGACAAATGCAAAAAATGATGAAGTTTCTGGTTTGATAAATAAAATTACTATTGAAAATTCGAATGCAGAGATTACAAATAAGAATTTAAATGTAGAAAATACGGAGTTTATTAATACACAGGATATTTTAGAAAAACTGAAAAAATTAAAAGATGATTTACAAAATGAGACAGTGGCTAATACAGAGGGACAACAAAAAATAGAACATTTATCTACAGAAGAAAATAATGAATATAATGCAGAGAATGTAGAACAAAAAACAGATGAAAAAGTAGAAGAAAATAATGTACAAGAACAAAATAATTTAGAAAATAATAAAAAAGATGAAAAAGAAGTTATATCAGTATCTCAAGTAATCGAAAAAGCTATTCAACAAAATGAAGTATCACCTCAATCTATTGAACAGTTAATGCAAGAGTATAGAAAAATGGAAAATGAAGTTCAAAAAGAAAATGGGAAAAAGGAAGAAGAAGGTGTAGCAGAACGTTTAGAAGATAGTAAACCAGATTCAAAATTGAGTTTTGATGAAATGTATCAAAAATTATTTGGTACATTACCAGTTAAAGAGGAAGAAAAGAAAATTGAAAAAGATGAAAAAGAAGAGAATAATGCTGTTGATATAGTAAAAAATAATGTTTCTATGTTTGAGGATATTCCAGAATGTAAAAAACAGCCATATAAATTTATAGGTATTGTTTTTAATACATATATAATAATTGAAATGGACAAAGAAATGTATATTATTGACCAACATGCGGCACATGAAAGAATTTTATATGAAAAGGTAAAGAAGAATTATTATAGTGAATCAGCTAAAGATTCTCAGATGCTTTTGTTACCAGATATAATTACATTGACACATAAAGAGATGGATATTGCCAAAGAAAATATGGACATGTTTAGAAAAGCTGGTTTCGATTTAGATGAATTTGGAGAAAATACTATTCGATTGACAGGAGTACCAACTATATGTGTAAATTTGGACAATAAAGATTTGTTTTTGGAAACATTAGATGAAATTAATACAGTTGCTAGAACAGCTAAGCAAGAGAAAGAAGAAAAATTTATTGCTACAGTTGCTTGTAAAGCAGCGGTAAAGGCTAATATGGTTTTATCTGTTGATGAGGTTCATAGTTTAGTAGATAAAATGCTAGAATTGCCAAACCCATTTAGTTGTCCACATGGAAGGCCAACAGCAATAAAGATGTCAAAATATGATATAGAAAGAAAATTTGCTAGAAAATAGCAAAAGAGGAGAGGTTAATAATGGTACTAATAATTATAACAATAGTTGTTATGTTTTTAGTTTTAATCTTTTGGTCTTTTACTAATTTAGGAAAAATTAAAATTAGCAAAAAAATATTGTGGCTAATTTTATTATTTGGAATAGTGTTTTTGACTACATATGTTACATTTTTAATATCAAAAAATAATATTACATATCCTAGTCAGGATATTATGAATAGTGTACAAGAAGTATTGGTATTATTGTTTTCTGGTGTGAATGGATGTTTTTTTATACCAGCAGTATGTAAAACAGTTGATAATTTATATCATAAAGAAATAGATGAAACTCATTTCTTTAGAAGGATGTTACTATTTGGTGGAATTTTATTAATTTTGTTGATTTTTGAATGTGGATATATGAAAACTACACAAAAAGGAATTTTACAAATTATGTATAACAATAAATAAATTTGCTTTTCCTGATAAGTTTAAGTTTTAAGAAAGGAATGTGATAAAAATGCAAGATAAATTAAATAAGCCAAAAGTTATAGTGATTTGCGGTCCTACAGCTTCGGGCAAAACAGCACTTTCTATAGAACTTGCTAAGAAGATCAATGGTGAAATTATATCTTGTGATTCTATGCAGATATATAAAGATATGAATATAGGAACAGCAAAACCAACAAAAGAGGAAATGGAAGGAATAAAACACTATCTTTTAGATTACGTTTTGCCGACAAAAAGATATAGTGTTGCAGATTACAAAAAAGATGCAGAAAATGCTATAAAAGAAGTATTAAAAAAGGGAAAAGTACCGATTATTGTAGGTGGAACAGGATTATATGTAGATAGTTTGATTTATAATATAGAATATCCAGAAATAGAATTTGATGAAAATTATCGTAAAGAATTAGAAAAAGAAGTAGAAGAAAAAGGACTAGAAAATTTATTTGAAGAAGCAAAAAAAATTGATCCAATAGCTATACAAAAAGTTAGTAAAACAGATAAAAAGCGAATATTAAGAGTATTAGAAATTTATCATGCTACTGGAAAGACTAAAACTGAACAAGAGATTATTTCGAGGCAAAACGAGCCTGAATACGACTATAAAGTTTATGCTTTATTATGGGATAGAGAGAAACTTTATAATAGAATTAATTTAAGAGTAGATTTAATGATTGAAAATGGACTTATTGAGGAAGTTAAATCAATACTAAAAAAATATGAAACTTTTCCTACAGCTATGCAGGGCTTGGGATATAAAGAAGTTGTTCAGTATTTGAATGGAGAATTAACAAAAGAGGAAATGATAGAGAAGATTAAACAGGAAACAAGAAGATATGCTAAAAGACAAATGACTTGGTTTAGAAAAAATAAACATACAATATGGATTGATGCAGAAAATGATAGACAAAATAATATTGACATTATTTTGGAGGGAATGAATTGAAAAAAAGTATATATAAGATAATAGTTTTGATAATAATATGTGTGATTTTGTGCTATTTTATGTATATTATTTATTTATTAGTTAAGCAACCAACAGATATTTTTACTGTAGAAGAAGGAAAACTGTATTTAGAAGAGTCAGATGTGCGGATATATTATTCGTGATGAAGTTGTTGTAAAAGGTAATCAATATAAAAATGGAATGGAGCAAATAAAGAGTGAAGGTGAAAAGGTAGCTAAAAACGAAAATGTTTTTAGATATTATAGTAAAAATGAGGAGAACTTAAAGAAACAAATTGCTGAATTAGATAATAAAATACAAGAAACTATGCAGAAACAAACTGATTTATATCCTTCAGATGTAAAATTGGTTGAAAACCAAATAGATGAAGAAATCGAAAAATTAAATAAAGTTACAGATATATCAAAATTGACAGAATATGAAAAAAAGATTAATCAATTGATTACAAAAAAGGCTAAAATAATAGGAGAAAAAAGTCCATCTGGTTCATATTTGAAACAATTAAATAGTCAAAGGGTAAAATTAGAAAAAGAATTGAATGAAGGAACAGAAACAATAAAAGCAACTAAAAGTGGAATTTTATCATATAAGGTTGATGGTTTAGAAGAAACTCTAACACCTGCTAATTTTTCTTCTCTTAGTAAACAGTATTTAGAAAATTTGAATTTAAAAACTGGTAAATTAATTGCGACTAGTGATGAATGTGGAAAAATAATTGATAATTTTCAGGCATATATAGCTACAGTTTCATCTTCTAGTCAAGCGAAAGAAGCTAAAGTAGGGGATAAAGTAAAAGTTCGATTATCTAATAATAGTGAAATAGATGCAGAAATAGCATATATTTCTCAAGAAAGTGATGAAGAAATATTATTAGTGTTGAAGATTAACAAGGAAATTTCAGAATTATCAAATTATAGAAAAATTTCATTTGATTTAATTTGGTGGAATTATTCTGGTTTGAAAGTACCAAATGAATCTGTAGTTGAAGAAAATAATTTGCAATATGTTGTTAGAAGTAGGGCAGGATATCTTAGTAAAATTCTTGTGAAAGTAAAAAAACAAAATGAAAAATATTCAATTATTACAAATTATACATCAGAAGAATTAAAGAAATTAGGCTTTAATAGTACTGAGATTTCAAATATGAAGAATATTAATATGTATGATGAAATATTAGTAAAACCAGATTTATCAAAAGTAAAATAATATTACAATAATATTACAATAATATTAAAATATTATTACATTCTTAAAAACTATTGACAATATTGTAAAAAAAGTAGATACTAGTATCAAATAATACGTATGAAAGTAATTTAGGAGGTTTTTTTATGTCAGCTTTAATGAATAAAGTATGGAATTTTTTTGGGATGGATACACCAGAATCTGATATGGATTTAGATGGGGATGATATGTACAATCAACCATACTCACAAAATTATGGTCAAGATGAAATAGAAGAAAATGATATAGAAGATAAAAGAAGTTTTGGAAGAAAAAATGGAACAAATAATAAAGTTGTATCAATGCCACAACAAGGTGGACAAGCTATAAAGATGGTTATTTCTCAACCAACTACATTTGAACAATCAGATGAAATCTGTGCATTTTTGAAAGAAAGAAAATCAATTATAGTTAATTTAGAATATGTAAATAAAGATGTTGCAAGAAGAATTGTTGACTTTATTAGTGGTGGAGTTTATGCTTTAGATGGTTACATTCAAAAAGTATCAAATTCTATCTTCTTAGTTGCACCATCAAATTATGAAATAACAAATGAAATGGCAAGAGAAGAAATGAAAAACAAACTTTCTGTTTCTTGGTTAAAAAATAATAACTTAAATTAGTTCGAACTTTTGGAGGTAAATGTAATGATAACACCATTAGATATAGAAAATAAAAAATTTGCTAAACAAATGATGAATGGTTATAGTGTTGAAGAAGTTGATGATTTTTTAGATGAATTGACAGTTGACTATTCAAAAAATTATAAAGAGTTAACAGAATTACGTTCTAAAATTGATGAATTAAATAATAGCTTGGCTCATTATAAGTCTATTGAATCAACATTGCAAAGTACTCTTGTAATGGCTCAAACAACAGCTGAAGAAGTGAAAAATGTTGCTAAACAAAAAGCTGATCAAATAGTTGATGAAGCAAAATCAAGTGCTCAAAAGCAAGTAGATGAGCTAAATAGTCAAGTAATTATGAAACAAAAAGAATTAGATGATGTAAAAAAACAATTTGATATATATAAAGCTAAAATGGAATCAT
>ERZ824473.3338-NODE-3338-length-16071-cov-3.095217_pt1 | contig 16071 bp, 24 predicted proteins | sample MGYA00519874_ERZ824473 | MGnify/ENA primary metagenome ERZ824473 (study PRJEB31778, sample SAMEA3449151) | human gut metagenome | biome: human gut; feature: human-associated habitat; material: faeces | place: United Kingdom | collected 2010/2012 ... | reverse complement strand
GCACTCTGGATGGGAGAAGACGGCAGCATGAATGCAATGCTATTGTCAGATATCCTTGATCAACCGGAGAATCACTTCCTGGTAGATGTGCCGGCAGTCATAAATCCGGATTTTGAACAGGCTGTGCAGGGGATGACAGAAGCTGATCAGGTAGATCCGGAAGAAATCATTCGGGCAGTGCATGAAACACAGGAAGGTATTACCCCCCCCAACGGAGCCGGAGGAAAGGATGGAAGAAGAAACGATAGATCTTCCGGCGGACAATATCGAAGATAAGAAAGAGAAGATCCGGAAACTGGTAGAGGAAGGATATACCAATCGTGAGATCGCTGATCAGACCGGTATCCCGTTCGGAACAGTCGGGTATCATGCAGCGAGATTCCGGAAGAAAGAAAAGGAACCGGTAGACAATTCAGACCGGCACCTGTGCAAGACTTGTAAGTTCCGGAGCAACCGGCCGACAGTGAATAGCTGTGATTATGCCGGACTTATGAACCACAGTCGTGGATGTAAGGTAGAGGAATGCACGAAGTATGAGAAAGGTGCGCGGATGAAAATGAAGGATGTGGAGGAATAGATCATGGAGAGATTAACACATAAAAGAGAGAACGGTATAAAGCGAGGGTACTGGTCCCCGAATAAGAAACAGGAGCTGGTGGATAGACTGGCGATGTATGAAGATCGGGAGGAGAATGATGATTTCGGTAAGTGGATTCTGTGTAGTGAGAAGTTGCCGGAGGATGAAAGTTACATATTGGTATCATTTGAGAATGCAACAATGCTGGATATCGCAAGATACGAAGAAAATGATGAAGGCGGTACATTCTATCCGGGAGATGATGAAAAATCATATTCAAGCTATGGAATATTTGTCAATGCATGGACGCCATTGCCGGAACCATACAGGGAGGAACAATGAAGATAATAATATTCATCATTATCGCCTGCACGCTCTTTGTTGCTTGGAGCTTATGCATAGTAGGAGCAAGTGCAGATGAACAATTGGAAGTGATATATGCCAAGGATTTGGAGAGAAAGGAGCAGAGGGAAAAGTTGAGTAGAGTAATACAGTGTGATAGATGTGGGAAGACGTATGAAAAGAATGAGAGATATCAAACAAGAGGTAGTGTTGAAGGCAGCGTGCTTTCTGGAATTACTACAATCACAGGTATGGGCCTAAGAGATGAAAGCTATGATCTTTGTGACGAATGTATAGGAGAATTACTTGATTGGCTGCGTAATGAACAAAACGACGAAGGAGCTGAGAAATGATTGAACAGAGGAAGAGACAGAAGACAGGTAAAGCTGGATAGTCAGAAGCATTACAAAGGGTTGGAGGAGAACCATGATGCGAAGGCAAGTGAGAGATTCCACAGGAAGCCGTATCAGAGCTATACGGTAGAGGATTATCTGAAGAAGATGGGAGTAGACATAAAAGAGGTGACCGGCGATGAGTGAATATGTCGAGTGCTATGAAAACTTAAAGGCAGCAGTTGTAAAGTTGGCAGCGGATGATTACCGGCGGGCATTGATCAGGTTAAGGCGACATCCAAAGGACACGAATGCACTTCATACCAAAAATGAATGCGAGCTGTTTTTTCGTAAAGGCATTGAGACGTACAGTGATATGGATGGAGAAGTGCTGATTAAAGGGATTCAGGAAAGAGTAAGGCGTGAGCATAATGAACAGAGAACTGTTAAATAAATACAAGAAAAATAAGCGGGATATTGAGAATCTGGACGGGATCATAGCCAAGCTTCAGAAAAGATTGGATGCAGTACCGGTTGTATCGGGAAAGGTCAAAAAGAGTTCGGATGATTTCCCTTACATCGAGGAACATGTACAGGTGAGGGTAGAAGAGCCAAAAGCAGCAACAGCGTTGAAGATGCGGATCCGTGAAAAGGAGAAGAGAAAAGATCAGCTAATTCGGGAGAACGAGGAAGTAGAGAAGTATATAGCCGCAATGCCTGATGGAACGGCAAAGGATATCTTTGAAATGGTATTCTTGGATGGAATGACGCAGAAAGAAGCAGCAGAATGTGTAGGGTATACACAGGCAAGAATATCTCAGATATTGAAAGATTTATAATATTTATATTTTGACTATGTTATTATTATACTGGACATGATCAAAAGACATATGATAGTCATTCGATCAGTTCCCTCACAACCTAATAAAACCGAGAGAGGACACCTGGTGATGCTGGGTGTCTTTTTCGTTGCATTTTGTCGAAAACAGGAGTATCATGAAATCAGGGATTGTGTAATGAGGGTTGGAGGAGATAATATTGCTTGAAGATACAAAATTGATGGACATTGATAAACAAGAAGAATTTATAAAGAATTATCAAGCTGTGTATTATGCAATGAATGCAAAGCCAGATTGTAAATCAAAAATATTCCCAGAAGATGTAATTATAGAATTCGCTGATTTAAATGAATTGAATAAAAAGATTGTAGAAAAATTTAAAGCCCATTATGAAGATGCAGGATTTACGATTAACATAACGGTTAGTTTTAAAGATCTTACAGTTGTTGAATTTAGTAGTTGGACAACTTTTTCTCAATATGATTTTTCGCTAAATACTGCTATTCGAGGCATTACAATAGTTTGGGAATATAATGCAAAACTACCTAAGTATTCATTGCCACAAAAGCATACTTTAACAGTTAGGCTAGCAGATCGATTAAGACCACAGGATATGATGAACTTGATTTTTTCTGGGAAGTTATCGGAAATGGATTTAGTTAATCAAGAATTTTGTTCGATTGTTGCAAGAGTAGATTTTATTAATTCTATGCTAGGAGATGAACTGTTGGCTATTGTGGACGAATGGGTCGAAGGAATATCGGAGGTTGAAAAACCCAATAAGTTTATTGAATTCCTAGAAAGAAATAAACGGAAAGTTGCGTATTGCATTAATTATTTGACTACCGGCGTTGCTATAATGTGCGGCCTGAGATATTTGGAGTCGTATTTATATGGACAGAAGTTCGACGTTATGGGAAAAATGTCTACAAAGGAATTTTACAACTTAATGTTGGTGCTAACACTGATAATTGTGGTGTGTATAGTTGTGAACAAGATATTTTTTATAATAGCCAATATAGTTTTTAGAGCATTGGATGGAAAAGATGAACAAAAGCATACATTTAATATAACTAAAGGGGATGCAAAAATTTGTAAAATAATGGAAAAACAAAGGAAAATATGTTACATAAAAGTTTTTGGAAATATCGTTTTCACATTGATATTTAATATAATCTGTAATATAATTTCAAATATGTTAACACCATAATGCGTATGGGAGTTGGGAAAATGAAATTAAGTAAATTTATTAATCGAATATTGATACGTTTAAGTAAAACAATTGAAATATTATTATCTTATGATGATAAAAGTGATAATTATAAAGGTAATTATGATTACAAAAAAATAAGATAGTTTTGTGAATGCAATTATTTTAGGCACCCCCTGGGGTGCTTTTCTAATGCAAAAAAAACGGAAAGAGAGAGGTGGTGACGTGCCGGATGTAAAAGAACAGATCAAAAATGATTACCTATCAGGTGTCCCTCCGAAGAAACTATCGGAGAAATATGACACCAGTTTGAATACAATAAAGAGCTGGATCAAACGGTATGGCTGGTCCAAGTTGAAGAAAGAACAGGGTGCACCTTCTAAAGCAGAGGGTGCACCCTCTGTCGTACCCGGAAAAAGGAAACGGGGCGGACAACCAGGTAACAAGAATGCAACCGGTCCGCCGGGGAATAAGCATGCTGAGAAGTTCGGGTTCTTTTCCAAACATCTTCCGGAAGAGACATTATCCATCATTCAGGAGATGCCGGAAGACCCACTTGATGTCCTGTGGGACCAGATCCAGATTGCATATGCGGCCATTATCCGGGCACAGAAAATTATGTATGTTCGTGATCAGGAAGATGTGACAACGACAAAGATTGCTGATAGCTCCGGAAATATTTGTTTTGAAAAATGGGAAGTGCAGCAGGCGTGGGATAAACAGGCAAACTTCTTGTCGGCTCAAGCCAGAGCACAGAAGACGCTGGAAGGCATGATTAACCGGTATGAAGATCTGCTGCATAAGAACTGGGACCTTGCTACAGAAGAGCAGAAAGTAAGAATCCTGCAGATCAAAGCTAATACGGAACGAATGAAATCCAGTGGCAACGATGATGGAGAGGATGGTGTGGTGATTGTCAACGACGCGCCAACAGGTGAAGATATCGGACATTGTGATACCGAAGTATCTGGCAATATTCAACAACAGAAAAGTTAAGCACATTATCCTGACTTCCGGACGTGCCGGAACAAAGTCCAGTTATGCTGCTATTCGAACCGATTACCAGATTGTATCAGATCCGCATGGTTCTGCAGTAGTTCTTCGCAAGCATCATAACAAGCTCCGAAAGACGGTGTACAAAGAAATGATCAGAGGGATTAACCGGTTGGGAATTTCGAAGAACAAGTTCACAATCACGAAATCCCCGATGGAAATTACTTATAAAAAATACGGCACGACCATTTACTTCTCCGGATCAGACGGCATCGACGATACGAAAGGTATTATTGATGAGGATAAGCCGATCAAGCTGGTAGTATTGGATGAGCTGACGGAGTTCTTCGATGATGGGGAAGGCGAAGATGAATTGAGCAATATCGAAGCAACATTCGTTCGAGGAAATGACAGTGATTTCCAGATGATCTATCTGTATAACCCGCCCAAGAATCCAAATGCACCGATCAACCAATGGTGCAAGAAGATGGAAAAGCGTGATGACTGCATTCACATTCATACGGATTACAGAGATGTTCCGGTCAGCTGGTTGGGGCATGCGTTAATCGCATCTGCAGAAGCTATGAAACGGGCAGATGAGAAGATGTATCGGTGGGTATGGCTCGGACAGGCTGTTGGTGTGGATGAGCTGATCTATTACATGTTTGGAGATCGACACAGGAAGAAACCAGATCCGGATAGGCGATATGACCGTATTTATATCGGCGGCGACTACGGACAACAGAACGCAACGACATTTGAAGCATTTGGATTTGACGCATACCGGAAGAAATTTCCGGGACTTGGAGAATATTACCACAGTGGCCGTGAAACCGGAAAACAGAAGAGTCCATCAGAATATGCGAAAGACTTGGTTGAGTTCATGAATGATTTGCATGAACAGTATGACAACAGGGTCTTTTATATTTTCCTTGATCCATCCGCAAAAGGTCTAGCCGAGGAAGTAAGGCGGGCAACCAGGGCAGAAAATCTTGATTATCAGGTATTCTTAAGAGATGCCGAGAATGATGTTGCTTTAGGCATCAGCCGTGTGCAAAAGGTTTTGAGCTTTGACATTATGACCACATCTCCAAAACAGGAATATGCAGTAAGTGAATTTGGAACTTATGAGTATGACAAGAAATCCATTGAAAAAGGCAAGGAAGTACCTGTAAAAGAAGATGACCATTGTATGGACGCAATCCGATATTGTGTTATGGGAGCCTGGAAGAGGCTAAAATACTGGCTGCCGAAAGACGAAACGGAAGAAATAGATGTATGTGATATTAGCAGGAAGGAGGTAGAGGACGATGAACATCTTTAATTATTTCAAAAAGAAGGGGATTGATACTGTGGATCCATCCTTTTACCGAAAGATAGCGGAATGGATATCCTGGTATGAGGGAAATGTCCGAAACTTCTCTTTCTACAAGGTATACAGTGGGCGTGGAACATACAAACGCTGCAGGCGAAAGAGTATGGGAATGGCAAAGAAGCTGAGTGAAGATATTGCTGATCTCCTTTTGAACGAGAGAGTGACAATTACTCTTGATGATGACCAAACGAATGAATATGTGCAGCAGGTTTTGGATGACAACCGTTTCCTTGTGATGGGAAATGATTACCAGGAGCGGAAAGCCTTTACTGGTACAGTGGCGTACATCCCATATTTGGAAGATGTGGAGATTACAGAGGATGGAGAAGTTCTCTCTGGAAGAATTTGCATCAATTACGTGGATGCACCAAACATATACCCAGTAACATGGAATAATGGAAGGGTAACGGAATGCATTTTTGCATTTCCACATACAATTTCAAGAAAAAAATATGTCCAGTTACAATCTCATCTTTTGGAAAATGGGGAGTACGTGATCAGTAATACTGTATTGCGGTGCGAATCTGGAAGTCAGGAAGGAACGGAACTGACAGAAGAGGAATGGAAATTATTAAAACCATTCAAAACACTTGCAAAAGAAGCAAAAACTGGTTCGGCAGAGCCACAATTCGTTATTGATCGTTTGAATATCACGAATAATGCGGACCAGAATAATCCAATGGGTGTTGCTATATTCGCAAATGCGATTGATACGCTCAAGAAGCTGGATACAGAATATGATTCGTATTGTAATGAATTTGAACTTGGCAGGAAACGGATATTTGTGAGACCGGAAATGCTGACGAACGAAGACGGCTCTCCGGCGTTCGATCCGGATGATAGTGTGTTCTATGCGCTTCCGGAAGATGATGCCAATGGAGAGGGGCTGTTGAAAGAAATCGACATGTCGCTTCGTGCTGATCAACACAGCAAAGCAATCAATGACGATCTAAATTACCTTTCACTTAAATGCGGATTCGGCACAGATCGATATCAATTCGGAGCAATAGGAGCAAAGACAGCAACAGAGATTATTTCGGAAAATTCGGATATGTATCGTATGATTAAGAAACATGAGATATTGCTTGAGGATGCATTAAAGCAACTGATTCGAATTATCATTCGTTTGGGAATGGTATTGAATGAGCCACTGAATCCAGATGCAGAAATTGTAATTGATTTCGATGATTCGATTATTGAAGATAAGGAAACAGAACGCAATCGCGATCGACAGGATGTGAGCATGGGTGTTATGAGTCATGCGGAATATCGTTCCAAATGGTACGGAGAAACATTGGAAGATGCAGCTGCTAAACTTCCGGAACAGAATCAGGTGATGGAGTAAGATGCGGGATGATTACAAGAATAAGATGGCCAGTAAGATCGCTGCCAGATATCAAGACCTGGAAGAACGGATCATGCAAGATATTGTTCGAAGGATCGTTAAAGCTGGTGAGATTACCAGTACTGCAGATTGGCAGATCAACCGGTTGCGGATTCTGGGATATTCTTCGGAGGATATTGAACGGGAAATCAAAAAGACGCTTAATACTTCCTACCCGGAGATGTTTGAGCTGTACGACAAGGTAATCGAAAAGGAATATGTTCGAGATAATGATGTCTATGAGCAGATCAATGCAGAATATATACCGTTTGAAAAGAATGGACAGCTCAAGCAAATTACAGAAGCGATTATTGATCAGAGTTTTGAAGATCTGGAGAATATAACCAATTCACTCGGATTCTATTTGGACTATGGAAACGGCAGGAAGGTGCTGACACCACTTGCACAAGTGTATTCGGGATATCTGGATGCAGCATGTTATGATATCGTAACCGGCGCGTTTGATTATAACAGTGTCCTGAGACGAGTAGTTACACAGCTCACGACCAGCGGACTTAGGAAGATTGATTATGCTTCTGGGAGAGCCGATCGGGTGGATGTGGCTGCAAGGAGAGCGGTCATGACTGCAGTCAGTCAGATTACCGGAAAGATATCCGAGTACAATGCTCAGAAGCTCGGAACGGAGTATTTTGAGGTTGAGTGGCATGCAGGTGCACGACCGACTCATGCAGTATGGCAGGGGCGTGTCTGGTCCAAGGAACAGTTGTATTCGATATGTGGTCTGGGGACGGTCACGGGACTTCTTGGTGTGAACTGTTATCATACCTATTATCCTTTCTTTCCCGGACTGTCAGAACGTAACTGGACAGATGAATGGTTGGATGCCAAGAATCTGGAAGAGAGTGAACCGAAGAAATTTAGGGATAAGGAATATACCCTGTATGAGGCTAAGCAGAGACAGCGGCAGATGGAAGTAGCAATGAGAGCACAGAGAGAAAAGGTCCGCTTGCTCCAGAAAGGCAAGGCGGATCCAGATGAAATTCTGTTGCATAAAGCAAAGTACCAAGGACAGCTTAATGAGTATTCCAGATTCTGCCGGAAGATGAAGCTTACTGAAGAACGTGAGCGTATTTATTTGGACACGAAAGGTCGAGTGGCAACGAATAGCAAACGACAGAATGCATTGTTCCCGCATGAAATGATCGAGAATGCATCCAAAGATGTGGCTCAGTATAAGCGGTATAAGGAAGTTTTGGGAGATTCTATTGGTTCGCTTGTTAATTTTGGCCAGATGAAATATAATGATAATGAGAAATGGAAAGCTATCAGTGAAGCATTTACAGATGTAAAATGGCAGAATCAAGCACTAAAGAAAAAACAAATAGGAGAAGTCCATTCTATCCCGTATAAAGGAACTCCGAATAGCGTGTTTGATAACTACAAAGACGGTGTCTTGCAGAGACGTAGATATTATGGAAATGATGGAAGACCAAGATTAGATATAGATATGACGGATCACGGAAATTCAAAAGAACATCCGATTGTACCGCATTATCATAACTGGTATCTTGATGAAAAAGGCAATTTGAAACGTGAAGCAAAGCATGATAATCCACTTAAATTAGGGCATGAAATTGCCAATAAGGATATTCTTGAGAAGAGGTGATCAGAATATGATTGAGTACAAAAAATATGCAAAATTTGAGAATCTATCTGAGTTGACAGAAGCTATAGAGGCAGGATTGGATATTGAGCTCGCTCTTTCTGAGAAAAGATATAATATTTCATGGAGAGATGATAAACCATTTATATGTGAGTGCCCTGAAGGAGAAGCTGAGTTTTATTCTGATGCTCAGGAGATGCTCGATAAGCACAAAATAAACAACATACCATTAAATAAATTATGGGAGGATATAGAAATATTATCCATGTAGCTACCACCAGTCGAAAATGACCGGTGGTATTTTTGTACGTAATTTTAGGAGAAAGTATGATAAATGTAGAAATAACAGAGCGTAGTATTCGTTTATCTGGCCATGCTTGCAGAAAAGCTTCAGATGGTATTGACCGGGCATGCGCTGCAGTATCGGCACTTACTTGCAGCTTGATCAATTCGTTACAAGATCTTACACACGACAGAGTTCAAGCAATGGCGGAAAGCGGAATGACAGTAATCAGATGGGAGAATTTATCAGATGGCGGGAAACTTCTGGTAGATTCATGGTTCCTGGGACTTACAGATGTCAACCGGGAATACAACTGCATAGAATTTCAAAAATAAACATCCGAGAGGGTGTTTTTATTATGTCCAAAACGTGAAGACGATATAAAAGCTCGGGAGCCTGTCGAGGCGAAACGGAGGTAGAAACATGAGATACAGAATGAATTTACAGCTCTTTGAAGACGGCGGCGGAGCTGGCTCTGGTAATCAGGGTGGAAACGCTGGGACTGGAAACGGCGGTCAGGGATCCGCTGGGAGCGCATCCGGAGCACATGGAACCGGAACATATACCTATGAACAGTTGGAAGAGATTGCAGGTGCACGAGTAGAGAGGTCTGAGCGGACAGCTCTTGCCAATTTTTTCAGAAATCAGGGCATGACAGAATCTGAGGTAACACAGGCAATCAATAATTTCAAAGCAGAGCGTGCGGCTAATCAGCCAAATACTGCAAAATTGCAGAAAGATCTTGATGATGCGCTGGCGAAAGTACAGCAGATGGAGAATGAGAAGACTTTATCTGGTAAAGGTGTTAGATCAGAAGATTTGGATTATGTCATGTTCAAGGTATCGAAACTTGTAGATGATAAAACAACATTTGAAAAAGCTGCAGACAAATTTTTGAAGGAGAATCCGAAATTTACAGGAAATGCCGGTTCTTATCGCATTTCCACATCTTCTGGAAATTCTTCAGAAGGTTCTGGTGGAAACATGAACGCTTCCATCAATGATCGTATCCGTGCTGCAGCGAGAAGATAACGGAGGTAGAAGATGAATAAAAACAGAATGAATTTAAGGCTTTTTGAGAATGATGTCAACATTATTGATCGAAGCGGTGCAGAATCTTTGATTCCAGTACAGGAATCAAATGAGATCATTCAGGGTGTTATTGCTCAGTCAGCTGTTCTTTCAAGAGGACGTAAGCTGCCAAATATGACAAGTAAGCAGTACAAGATGCCAGTACTGGATATGTTGCCAATTGCTTATTTTGTGAACGGTGATTCAGGACAGAAGAAAACGACCAAGCAGGCATGGGATAAGAAGTTTATTATTGCGGAAGAAATTGCGGTAATTGTACCGATTCCAGAGTCCGTATTAGATGATTCAGACTATGATATTTGGGGCGAGGTGAAACCGAGGGTAATAGAAGCATTCGGAACAAAGATTGATGGAGCTGCATTATTCGGAGTAGATAAACCGTCTACTTGGAGAGATGATATAGTAACTACTGCAACAAAAGCTGGAAGTGTAGTAACGCTTGGTTCTGCTGATCCACTGTACGATAAGATTATGGCGGAAGAAGGCGTTCTTGACAAAGTTGAAAAATGCGGATACTTAGTGAATGGTCATATGGCCGATGTTTCTATGAGGGCAAAGCTCCGAGGATTAAAGAATGCTAACGGCGATCCACTGTTTAAATCAGATATGCAGGGATCTACGCAGTATGCATTGGATGGTTCTCCGATGAATTTCCCGATCAATGGAGCATGGGATAAATCTAAGGCCCTGATGGTCTCCGGAGATTTCTCGCAGCTTGTATTTTCTATCAGACAGGATATTACATTCAAGCTGTTTACAGAAGGTGTTGTACAGAATACAGACGGAACTATCGCATACAACCTGATGCAGAACGATATGGTTGCACTTCGTGCAGTTATGCGTATGGGTTGGGAAGTTCCAAATCCTATCAATGCACTTGCAAAAGAAAAGACAAAGAGATGCCCGTTCTCGATTCTGAAAGCGGGAGAGTAGGGAGGAATAACTTATGTATGTAGATTATGGATATTATGCAGATCAGTACGGAGGCGGGATTACTGAAAAGGAATTTCCGTCTGCAGAACGCAAAGCCGAAGCCTATATTAGAAAGCTGACGTATATTCGTGGAAATATATTTGCAACTGAGAACATGGCAGTAAAAGATGCTGTGTGTGCAGTTGCGGATGTGTATGCATCTTGTGAAAAGAAAAGAGAAACAGGTACTGTAAAATCTGAAAACAATGATGGATACAGTGTTTCATATGCTGTCGAACAAATGGATGGGCAGACGATTGAGGAACTGATCGGAAAGAAAGCGTATAAAGCAGCGTCTACATACTTACTTCCAACTGGATGGTTGTCAAGAAAGGTGGGATGCTGTTGTGTTAACGAATGCAACGATAACTATCTATAACCATAGGTACGATTCACTCACCCGTTTCGATACCTGGCATAGAACCATTATTGAGAATGTGCATGTATATGTTGATCACAAAGCATCTGCTGGCGATTCCGGACTAAACAGTGCAGAAGTATATAAGATCCGTATTCCTACGGATGTGGAGAATGCGAATCAGTATCTTCCGCCGGAAGAATATGCGAAGCTGGAAGATCCGGAAGAACACTGGACCATTCAGACAGATGATCAGATTGTACTCGGCGAGTATAATCAGGAAATTGAGAAGCCGGCTGATCTGAAAGATGTACGATTGAGGCACTGCAAAGTGTTGTCCTGGTCAGATAATCGCTTTGGCGGATTGCCACATTGGAAGATTGAAGGTGAGTAAATGGCACAGAAAAAGGAATTTCGAATTACAACCCCTCGTGGAAGTGTGTTTACTTCAGCTGATGCGAATGGAAGCGTAACGGCAAAAATAGAGTGGGCACCAGGATTTGCGCAGCGAAAGGCTGAGAGCTTTTCAAAAGCGCAACAGTTTGTTGATTCAGAATGCCTGAGGTATATGAATCCACTTACACCAAGACGAACAGGATTTCTGATTAAATCAGGAACACTTGGAACAGTGATCGGATCCGGAAGTATCGAATATTTAGCGCCTTATGCCCGCCGGCAGTATTATGAAAATAAAAGTAAGCCAAGATGGTTTGAAACTATGAAAGCAAGCCATAAAGAACCAATCTTGAAAGGAGCAGAGAGGATTGCAAGAGAGTAAAAAACCGATTATTCAGAGTATCCGGGATTATGTAATGCTGAATCCGGATATTGATGATCGGAAGATAAATATTGATTATTTGGGTAATGGAATGGAGTATTCCATTGATCCGATCGGAGCGGATCCTGTCTACAAGAGATACACAGATGGGACCTGCTTGAAACAGTTTCAATTCGCATTCACGAGCAAGGAAGCGTATGACGGTGATGCCAGAACAGGTATCGCTAACAGTGGCTTTTATCAGAATTTTGAAGAGTGGGTTGAAAGTAACAATATGAACGATATCCTCCCAGAGCTGGACGGGCACGACGCTACCAGAGTAGACGTGCTGCAGTCCGGCTATTTGTTTAGTACAGAAGCAGATTTGGGACGGTATCAGATGATTTGCAGAGTGATATACAGATAGGAGGTTGTATCGATGGCAGAAGATACAAATAAAAAGAAATTAGTAGGCAGACATAAGCGTGTTGCGTTTATGGATGTTACAGGTGATGGAAAGACATATACCAGAATGACGGGCTTTACATCGCTGTCAGATGGAAAGAATTCTACAGAATACAGTAGGCAGTATGTAGACGAAGCGAGTGAAAGATCTGACGTGGTAGGATATGCGCCATCTATGGATTATGAGTTTGACTTATACACGAATGATGCAGTACAGAAAAAACTTGCAACGATTACAGATGATGAACTGCTTGGATCGGATGCACAGGTAACGGTAGTGGTAGTGGATCTGTTTGAAACAAAAGCAGATGATGGAAATACTTGTACTGCAAGAAAGCGTGACTGGAGCGTGATCCCGGATACGGAAGGTGACGGAACAGATGCACTGATCTACAAGGGAAGCTTGAAAGCAGCCGGGGAAATCATTAAAGGAACTGCCACAACAACAGATAGCTGGCAGACATGTACATTTACAGCAGAGTAAAGATAGGAGAGTGAGCCGATGAGCCTTTTTAAATTTGGAAATCTTGAAGCAGAGATTGATTTTACAGACGTACTATTTTTGGAAAATCTTGAAGATGCGAAACAAGCAATGAAAGAAGAAGCTGCACGTGTACCCAAAACTGGAAAGACTGCAGATATTATTCGTGCACAATGCCAGTGTTACTTTAATTTTTTTGACAGAGTTATCGGAGAAGGTGCACATGAAGAAATGTTTCAGGGGAAAATCAGCTTGAATGCATGTCTTGATGCTGCGGATGAGTTGCTGAAATTCGAAAATGACGAAGCGACAAAGCTGAATGGACGATACAGTGAATATACCATACAGCAGCATGGTAACAGACAGCAGAGACGTAATTATAATAAGCAGCATGGAAAGAAGCAGAATAAGGGAAATGTTACTTATTACCGTAATGGCAACAGGTAGTATGCTATGAATATTTTGTTCGATAAATTTCCGGATACAGTTTGCGTGAATGATGAAGCTTACCAAATTGAAACAGATTTTCGTGAATGGATACGATTTGCTAAACTGGTGGAAGACGAGGATATCCCCTGGCAGATAAAGTGCCGACTGTTGTTGCGGTGGTACATAGATGGGATTCCGGATGATCTGGAAACAGCAGTTTATGCATTGGGTGATTTTCTGGCAATGAAAACAGAAAACGCAGAAGAGGATGAGAGTATTACCGGATCTGCACCGAAGCAATTGTATTCTTTTGAACAAGATGCAGAATGTATTTACAGTGCATTCCGTGAGGTGTATGGAATTAATCTGCAGACAATTTCTTATATGCACTGGTGGGAGTTCCAGACATTATTTGCCGGTCTTCCGGAAAAGACGGAGATTAAGCAGAGAATCATGTACCGGAGCATAGATCTCCGGACAATTAAAGATAAGGACGAGCGCAAAAGAATTAAAAAGATACAGGAGATAGTTGCGCTGAAAAAGAAGAATCGGAGAATAATGACAGATTATGAGATTGGAGATATGTTTGCGTGATGAAACATGTAATTAAAATCCCGACAGAAAGAAAATGGTTCCGGTGTCCTTATTGCGGCAAGAAATTATTGATATATGATGATACCGCCAAATGTGATGGTGTGTATATTAACTGTCGGGAGTGTAAGAGAGAAATAAAAATAAAGATATAAAGCACATGTGAGCCGTTGAGCCGTGCTATCAGAAAGGATGATAGTATTGGCAGACGGCTATTTAAATTTTGATACCAAGATAAATGAAAAAGGATTTAATGACGGTATAAGCAAGCTTGGAAAGCTTGGAAAATCCGGCTTAAAGGTTGCGACACGTGCAGTTACCGCACTGGGAGCAGCTGCAGGAACTGGTATTGCGGCAGCGGTAAAAGTTGGAGCTGCATTTGAGGCAGAGATGTCTAAAGTCTCTGCAATATCAGGAGCCACTGGAGAAGATTTCCAGAAATTAACGGATAAAGCCAAGGAAATGGGAGCCAAGACAAAGTTCTCTGCTACAGAATCAGCACAGGCTATGGAATACATGGCAATGGCTGGCTGGAAGACCAGTGATATGCTCAATGGTATTGAGGGTATCATGAATCTGGCAGCAGCATCCGGAGAAGATCTGGCAACGACATCTGATATTGTAACGGATGCGTTGACTGCGATGGGATTGCAAGCGTCTGACTCTGGACATTTTGCTGATGTATTGGCAAAAGCTTCTTCCAATTCGAACACAAATGTCTCCATGATGGGTGAGACATTCAAATACGCAGCGCCTTTGGCTGGAGCATTGGGATACAACATCGAAGATCTTTCTATGGCGATTGGATTGATGGCTAATTCAGGAATTAAAGGCGGGCAAGCTGGAACGACACTCAGAAGTATCCTGACGAGACTGGCAAAGCCTCCGAAAGAAGCTGCTGAGGCAATGGATCAGTATGGAATTTCACTGAAAAATTCCGATGGATCCATGAAGTCACTGATGGAAGTGATGGAGAATATGCGTGATTCTTTACAAGAACTTCCAGAAGACGAACAGTCGGCAGCAGCTGCAGCTATTGGCGGTCAGGAAGCCATGTCCGGATTGTTAGCTATTGTTAATGCCTCTGAGAGCGATTTCGATAAGTTATCATCTGCAATTGATAATGCAGATGGCGCGGCGGCTGAAATGGCGGCGACCATGCAGGATAACCTTGCAGGTCAGCTTACAATCTTAAAATCTGGATTGGAAGGACTTGGAATATCCATCTACGAATCTTTGGAAAAGCCATTGAAAGAAGTTGCGGCAGTTGCAGTGTCTGTAATCTCTGATTTGAATGATGCATATAATTCAGGCGGTTTTGTCGGATTTGTGGATGAGATCGGCCAGAAGATTCCGATGATTCAGGGATTTACAGATGCGATCTCTGGATTGGCAGAAAAGACAAAAGGGATGTCATCTGCAGAACTGAAAGACTTTGGAAAGACAGCGCTTGTTCTGACTGGAATAGCTCCGGGACTGTTAGGGCTTGGAAAGGCTGTTGGCACTGTAAAAACTGCAGTTGGCGGATTCAATGGAATTATTGATGGGACTGTCGGAAAGATAGGGAAAATACCTGGAACGGTGAAGAGTGTATCTTCGTCATTAAACAATGCTGGAGGAATGTTCAAGGCCCTTGGCAATGCATTAGAAATTCCTTTTGAAGGCGTGGGAGATAGAATAAGTAGCGCTTTTGGGAAGGTATCGTACCGGGTAGGATATTATGGCGCAGGCATTAAAAATCAATTATCAAAATTAGCGTCACCTATATCCGGAGCGATTGGAAAATTTACAGCGCCGTTTAAGGACATCGGTTCTGCAGTGATGCAGGGACTTGGAAATGTCGGAACGAAAATTTCTGGATACGGCAGTATTATCGGAAATGCTTTCAAACCAATCCTGGCTAAAGCAGCTACATTTGCACCGACATTCTTTAAGCTGATTAACATCGGCGCAGGAGCAGCAATCAT
>ERZ824473.3320-NODE-3320-length-16121-cov-18.036972_pt1 | contig 16121 bp, 14 predicted proteins | sample MGYA00519874_ERZ824473 | MGnify/ENA primary metagenome ERZ824473 (study PRJEB31778, sample SAMEA3449151) | human gut metagenome | biome: human gut; feature: human-associated habitat; material: faeces | place: United Kingdom | collected 2010/2012 ... | reverse complement strand
AACGGTGATTATGAACCACAGCTGATTAAAAAATATCAGAATACCGTAACTCAGGGCATGGAAGAAAAAATACTTTCCATGTATGCCAAGGGAATGACAACTGGTGACATTGAATCCCACATGCGTGAATTATACGATATTGATATTTCTGACAGTACAATCAGCAGGATCACAGATAAAATCCTGCCGATTGTAAAAGAATGACAGGAACGCCCTTTGGAAGAAGTGTACGCTGTAGTATTTATGGATGCAATCCATTATCATGTCCGTAGCGAAGGACGTATTGTAAAATGTGCAGTTTACATTGCTCTTGGTATCGACATGAATGGATTAAAAAACAGAGGTGTTGAGGATATCCTGATTGCATGCGTTGATGGTTTAAATGGATTTCCACAGGCAATCGAGGCTGTTTATCCAAGAACAGAGATTCAGCAGTGTATCATTCACCAGATCCGCAATTCAACGAAGTTTGTCTCCTACAAAGATATCAAAAAACTGATGGCTGATCTGAAGCTTGTATATGCGGCTCCAACGGAAGAAACAGCTTTAAATGAGTTAGAATTGTTCAAAGATAAATGGGATTCCAAGTACCCGAAAATCTATAAATTCTGGCATGATAACTGGGCAACCCTGTCCACTTATTTCAAATATCCAGAAGCTGTAAGACGTTTGATTTATACCACAAATGCCATTGAAGGATTCAACCGTCAGCTTCGGAAAGTGACCAAAAGCAAGACAGTTTTTCCGTCAGATGATAGCCTTTTAAAAATGCTGTATCTGGCAACTATGGATATCACGAAAAAATGGGCCGGACACAGGCAGGACTGGGGGCAGATCCATTCCCAGCTGGAAATCTATTTTGAAGAACGTCTAATCGGACGCAACCTGTAAAAACAGCTTGTTTTAGGCAGTTTTATTGACATGCCCAAAAACTCCTGTATAATGCAGATATGGACAGAATCCGGAAAATCGGCTCTGCCCATTTGTAACTATTCACAAATCTTATATCAGTTTTTAACGTTTACACAAAACTTGAAACGGTCTCTGCTCGAAAAAAAATTAATCAATACGTTTAATTATGTAGAATTATCTACCTCTAACTACTCTACCTTTTCAAATGAATATGCTTCTTTAATACAAAGTATTGGAGCAGAATTAGACTCTTTCTTTAAATTGTACTGCTCCTTCAACTTCAATGATAGAAAAACAATTTCTCACTATGCTAACGTAATACTTCAAAACGAGCCTGCCATTATAGATATTGAGCTTAATGTATTATCAAAACAACTTTCAATTAAACCATTTGAGTCATGGTCAATTAGCCTGCCTGCAAAATCTTTATCGTGGTGGCAATCTTATGACAACATAAAACACAGTCGTACGGAAAATTTTATAGATAGTTCATTGAAAAATACTCTGTATATATTAGGCGCATTATATATTTTAGAATCAAAATATTTAGTGAAAATTGTGGATGTATCCTGTGAGCCTGATATTCCAGATGAAGAATCCCATCAATCAAGTAAACTCCATGCGAAACATTTTTATGTTTCAAGGTTAAATTGTGTACCCAAAACGTACCCATTTGCACATAAAAAAATCCCTACAAAGCCCATAAATACAGGCTTTGTAGGGATTTACCTTTTTATTCAAACTCGCAGAGTCTGGTTTGATTCAGGTTATTATAATGCAGTTATCTATACTATTTTGTATTGATAACTCATACCTTTTCCACACATTATTTTTCGTTTCACATATTTTTAGTACCAATCCAGTACCATTGCATTTTTTCATTATTTTGTGTAGTTCCGGTGGCTTGCAGGTTCGTTTACTATTCACATAATAAATTTCTGTTGTTTTGCTTGTCCACCTATGGAAATTATAATCTCCAGTCGATATTTCTGCAAGAAAAAGTTTTGTGATACTAATCTTATATACCATGATTAAGCAATATAATCATCAAATTCTATATACCTCTTACTTAAAACTAACAATCAATCATAGTTTTTCAATTCATTATATAATTATTCTTAAATCTTATATGTTTTACCTCTTTATGTATAATTTTTATTCATTTTATATAACCTAAAAAAATCTACTGTACTCTCTCTAATCACACGGAATTAATTAATCCACATTTATTATAAACTATTAATACCAATTCTTGTAAGAATATCACCCGACTTCTTTCTAATCTCAGCCAATATATCTTGATTAAACCTAAACAAATATTCCAGTTCATCGGCAAAATTTTTGTTTTCAATCGTAATATATTTTGTATTTAGAACTAATACGCAAAGCTTATTTTTAAACTGCAGTTCTGGTGTCACATAAATATAATCATATTGTATTTTATGCTTAATTTTTTCAGAATATTTATAATCAAGCCATTTGTTACTACCTTCAACTGTTACTTGTCCAATTTCAATAATGTATCCAAAAATTGTTCTTAACATATGATTTTTGTTCTGTGCGTAATCACAATTTGGAGTAATATCAACTTCAATAATTTTTCGATTTAACTTGACTTTTTGCCCACAAATTCCTATTTCATCATCTTTATACCATTTATTTGACAATGTACTACACATAAAATCAGTTTCATTAAAATTTATACTAGAATTATTTCTAACATATACTTTACCTGGCAATTTTCTATCTACATCATCATACAAATTTATATTAAATAATGAATTTATGCATCCTTTTTGTTCAATAGATATTTCTTTGCTTTCTTTCTTTTTCTCTTCAAAATCACTTCCCCAATTTTCTGCTAATCTATTTATTAATTGCTCATTCGATATTATTTCAAGATATCTATCCCTTAAAAATTCAACCAATATCTGCAATATATTTCGTGTTGCTTCTTTTTTATCATTTACATATGAATCTTCCAGCTGTGCCATTTTAATAAAAATATCTTGCAATGCAGAATTCGTCATTTCTATACGCAATCCATACAACAATAATCTTACCATATTACTAGCTACACTAATTGATTCATTTTCCCATTCTATCAGAAAGTTTATCATGTTTTGCTCTACCAATTTAACAGATAGATTATTCAATAATTCTTGTGGCTTTGATACAAACTCTTTCTTATCAAACGCACATATATAAGTTGGCAAAGTTGTTTCTTTTATCGTTTTCAAATATGACATCATATATTCTTCAACTTCATCTTTCAACGCAATTTCATTAGTCCATAATACTATAATATATGGCCCATTTTTCTCTTGAACAATATTTTCTAAAACTGAAACTAATACAGATGCTATATTCTTAGCACCTTGTATTCCATCTTCTAATCTTATATCCAAAAAAACAATTCTAACAGCGTCTATTTTTGTTATTTTTTTATCTCTCATTGTATTGTAATCATAAAAAATATATGGCACGCCATTTTCGGCTAAAATATTCTGTATTGGTAGTACTTCTTCATACTTGTCATCAACAATCAAAACCTTTCCATATGATGGAAATATCTTTTGTATCATCGCTATGCCTCCTTAAAAATCAACGCTACTGCTGCACCATTTTCGTAGTCTATTGGAAGATCAAAATCCAAAACATCAGGAAAAATAACCTTTCCACCAATTGTATCCATTATTTCATTAACTAAATGTAACCCCAGTCCCATACCATCCTCTTTTTTGGAAATGAAAGGGAGAGTTAATTTATCTTTTGGTATAGTAAAGCCTTTTCCATTATCAACTATTAACAATCCTCTGTACCCACTCTCTGGTACATATTCCACAAATAATATTTTCTTATCCTTAATTTCATATTTTTCAAGCCAATATATAGAGTTATCCAACACATTCATAATAGCACTTCTTACTAAACTTGCTGCACATTCAACTTTTTCCCCGTCAGCTAGAACTCTATTGTCTATTGTTAAATTGTGTGCTAAAATTCTATATTTAAATACATCTAACGTTCCTTGTACTAAATTATATATAGCTGTCCTATTCTTTTTAGTATTTTTTATTAACTCCGAATAACTTGAAATACGCATTGCTAAATCCGAAACTAAATTCTTAATATGAACTGATGCACTTTCTTCTTTAACACTTTTTTCCAATTCTTTAAGAATTTTATCAATTTCATGTATTACCATACTCATATTAAGACCAATACTTGAACTTTTCACATATATCCTATTAATTTCCAAATATTCTCTTTCTATATTTGCTAACGCACTATTAATTTCTTTTTTTAGTTTTTCGTCCTTTATTTTTTTGTCAACTGTATTCTTTAAACTTTTAACAGAGTCCACTACTGGCGTTTTAAATGTTCCAGAATAAAACATACGCAGGTCTGCTTTATCAATCATTCTATCATTTTCGACACATGAAATTGCATATAACACAGCTTTAACAAAACAATCATATGCCGAGTTTTCTATAAATCCTTCTCGACTTGTTTTCTCAATTAAATCTGTACTATCTAATCTATCTAAATAAACTGCTCCAACAACTAAGTGTCCACTTAATGCTTTAGATGGATTGTTAATCCTTCTTGATTCAAGCCCCAGCCAATCATTGCTCTCTTCTCCATATTCATACAAGCGCATATTATCACGATATATTGATACCCCACCATTCTGTTTTAGATATTTTTTAATTGTGTTCTTATCATTTGGAAATCCAAGATTTAATATATAAGAATCTAAATCAAATATTCTTAACTCAATCACAACTGTTCCTATCTCAAATGGTTTCAGATTAATTATCGTTTTATTTTTTTTATCTTCTAAATCATAAATATAGGTATTCTGATATTCTTTGCTTTTTCTGTATTTTACTTTATTTAAAATTTCCCATGGTTCAAACTCATATGTATACTCCTTAATCATACAATCTTCTAAAACTATTTTTGCCTTATACAACGCTTTATCTTTTAATTCTTCAAAACTTATTAAATCTTTTTCCCACTGCTGATGATTTGAAAATATGTTTACTGAAAAAGAATCAGCTGCTTTAAAAGGTGAATTCAATGCTAATATATTTCTATAAACATTTCTATACTCTTTTGCAGTCCAGACATGCCTCAACCCTCTTATTTCTATTCTTGTGCCACTTTTATTCCCCAAAAATATTTCTGGTTTTCTTTCATATACTTCTACTCCTACATCACTCAAATATTTATCATTATCAAAATCCCCCCAATTAATTTCAAAACACACCTCTTTTTCACCATCATTTTCAGCTCTCGACACAAGTTTTATATAATTTCCTAATTTGTGTGCTCCAAATCTTCCTATTCCTTTTTCTCCTAAAGGAATCCTAACCATACCATTATGCTCAAATGATTTTTTCTCACCATTAATTATATTTTTTTTATTTAATGTTGCTGGTTCCATCCAATGATTTACAACAGTATCCATAGTCATTCCAATCCCATCATCTTGTATTATAATAAAACCATTTTTTAAATCATCCAAATTTTCTAGTGTTACATCAACATTTTTTGCAAATGCATCATAGCAATTTTTAACCATTTCCAATATTGCTACACTTTCATTTTTTATTAATTGTTCTCCCAATTCCAACATCAAACGTGCTCTCGGTTTAAAGTATGTTTTATTTCCCATTTTATTTCTCCAATCCATCTAATAAATTTTTTATTGCTGTCGCTATACCCTTAGCCATCAATGGTGGTACAGCATTTCCAATCTGAACAAACTTTGCTGTTCTTGGTCCCTCAAAATAATAATTATCTGGAAAAGACTGTATTCTTGCAGCCTCTCGCACCGATAATGAACGTGCCTGCTCAATATCTGGATGTATATAATAATGTCCATCTTTTGATATGTGTGCTAACATTGTATGTGCACTCTCCATATCTCCCTCAACAACCTTGAATCTATCTAAAAATGATACACGATTATTATGGAATTGCAAATTTTCCGGCAAATCTGTATAATGTAATCTTCTATGATTATCATTCCACATTTCGATTGCAATCCTATAAATATCTCTATCAACATCCCTTATATTTCTTGTCTGATGATCTGTCAGAATATCCAGTTCATCTCTTATACCTGATTCTATAAGATATTCATTAGGTTCTGTGATGTATTCATTATGTTCTTCACCCGGTGCTAAATGGCACAAATCATTCAGCAAATCATTCACAATTGCATTAACATGCATCCTTGCAAATTCAGGATAATGTAAATCCAAATCTTTTCGCCAGCCTATTATAATCACTCGTTTCCTATGTTGAAGTACTCCAAAATCATGTGCATTTACCAACCTATGTTCTATATTATATCCAACTGTTCTCAATCTTTGCTTTATTCGCTTCCATATCACTCCATCTTTTGCAGTTAACATTCCCGGAACATTCTCAAAGACAAACAGTTTAGGCTTATATTTATTAAGGAATCTTGCATATTGAATATACAAATCGTTTCTAGGATCATTTTCCATCCCTCCTTGTGTTGAAGCTCTTCCAACCAACGAATAAGCCTGACAAGGTGGTCCACCTATTAAAACATCAACTTCCTTAATATTATCTTTTTTCATTATATCATCTATTTTATAAAATATACTTTTATATGTTTTATCTGATATTTCCTCGTTAATCACTGTCATCAAAACCTCTTTTGGTACTTTTTCGTAAAGCTGTTCTTTAGATATACTTCCTCTTAAATAATTATAATAATAATTCAAATTACCAGTTTTTTTTAAATAATAATAACAAGAGCGGGTTCTTAATGTATCAGATGCAAATCCATTCATTTCAACATGTGCAATCGGATTATAACCACAGTTGAAAAAACCTTCTGATAACCCTCCTGCCCCCGAAAATACATCTATAAAATTATATTTATAATTACTAGTAAACATTGTTTATGCTCCTCTATTATTCTTCTATTAACGAATCAAAAATCGTTTCTTCCACAACCTTCACACACTCATCTGTATGTTTCTTTATATCTTCACCCCAGAACCGGATTACAGTCCAGCCCTCAAAGTCCAATTTCTTATTTATCTCATCATCCCGCTCTTTGTTGCGGGATATCTTGCTAATCCAGTACTCACTATTGTTACTCTTTTCAAGTCTCTTTTTTAAAGTATCCCAATCTTTTCCATGAAAGAATTCTCCATCACAAAAAATAGCTATCTTATACTTTGTCAGCACAATATCTGGACTTCCTGGAAGTTTTTTATAATTCTTGCGATACCGATACCCTTTGTTCCATAAAGCCTTTCTTAATATAACTTCTATTTTGGTATCCTTCCCATGAATATTTTTCATATTTTTATGCCGCTGTTCTTTTGTTAAATCGTCTGCCACAAAATCACCTCAACAATCTGTTTTTGCCCAATTTTTCCAGTTCTTTTCTCATTTGCTTTTTATCTGGCATTTATTCTTTAACTACACGCTATAAATACACATCTCTAACAAGTTCCATTATTTTATCTGTCAGCATATCAAGCGACTTTCCATCCGCCATAGGTTTAATATCTGATTTACTTTCAATGCATTTTTTAAGTACTACTTTAAGTACTTTTTCATCTCTAAGCTCCACTTCTGATAAATCTTTTATAATTTTTTCTATCTCAATAGAGGCATCCGCAATCTGACTGCAACGATTATAAGAATCGCCCATATCCTCTGCCACCATACTTTCATGGCCTTCTTTTTCATATGGATTAAATCCATAAAAAGCATTACTTGCAACGGGGCATATAGCATCATATATAATTTTTGCACCTAATTCTCTTTTTATCTGTTTTGGATATATAAGCCTGCCTCTATCCGATTTCATTTCAAGCTTCTTTTCAGCCAATTTACTGGCAGTTGTGATTCTCGTAAGATATGCCATCATCCTATTTGCAAAGTTTTGACTATCTACTTCATGTCGTCCAATTACTGGAATATATTTGTCCATCTCATTTTCACTAACTATATGATCTGCTAAATATAAAGAATACATTTCTGATGCACAAAGCTTTACAACTGCTACATTCTCTAGTTTTTTATCTCCAATTTGATGAAGCATATCCATCTGCACCCATCCATATTCTTTATCCCCAGATTCATCAGGACAAAAAAACATATTCTGCACATATTTGTATCCTTGCTTTGCTATAAAATCATCGTACGCAAGCTGATATAAATACTGCTTTGTAACATCTGCCACTCCAGGCTGTCCTATAACTTTGTATTCTGACGCATGCTTATGAAAATTAATGTTATAATACTTTGCATCATATATGCCAAAACAATATTCTCCACTTTCACCACACTCATAAATACTAATCAAATCTGGTCTTAGTGTATCTGACTTTTCATCACTAATATTATCTGAAGTCTTATGCCATACTGGTCTATCAATTATTTCTATTAAAGTACTATCTTTACTTTCTTTATAATCATCACAAACTCCAAGTGGCAGCTCTGATAATTTTACATTTAAAACATTTCCAAAATTCCGTGCACATACTTTTTCCCATACTAAGTTAAAGCTGTTGGTACCATATATGCTAAAACTATCAATGTTATTAAAGCTTGCTTTTTGTGCAATATACGCATACATTGCCTTCAACACCAGTTGTTTTCTTGTGTTATACTGCACATTAAGTTCATTTTGTATCCTATATAAAATATAATCTTCATCGCCCAAATCTTCCAGTTGTTCTTCCGACAGCTCTACTGTCACAATATTAAACAACTCCGGCAGATCGGATTCTTCAAGTTCCTTTGAAAATTTAGTCAATATACATGCATGTAAGCGTCTGATAAAATCATATTCATCTGAAGTTCGCTTTTTTGTCTGTAATTCAGTATAATATGGCCTGTTATTTGATATATATGAAAATGTTTCATTTATTGTTCTGTCCCACAGTATTTCTCCTGTGCCATTAGTCTCAACAATATCAACGTCATTAGCATATATTCCATTATCATAATAATCCTGTAGCAAATACAGCATTACTGCCAATAAGTTAAACGATCCTCCATCATCACTTTCATTATATAGTTTTATTACCTGCTCTTTTGAATTATATTTTTCCAAAACACGCATAATCTGCTTCATCTGCGCTACTGGACTACCACAAGAATTAATATATTTAGGATAACACTTTAATACCCGTCCATATACAACAATTACTCCAACAAATGAAAACACATAATATAATTCCCGCTCTCCACTTTCGATATCTGTTACTCTGATATCTTCCTCAACTAAGTCAGAGAGCATACTTTGCCTATCACTTTTTTTTACATTTTTAACAATTCCATACTCTTTTAACTTTCTTATAATCTGCACTGTTTCATCAGCAGTGCATTCAAATATTTTTCTAAGTTCATCTTGAGTATACCGTTTCTGCTCTTTGACATATTTAGAAATCATCCAGTAACATTCCCTTCTCATTCTAATTTACTCAAATATTCTTTCTTGATTTTGTCTCGGATTTCTTTACAGAAAATATCTATGCCTCTTTTATCAAATTCCTCGCAAATCGTTGAATATTGGTTTCTTATATCCTCATCACAGCCTCCAAACAACATATGCCTTCTCTGCTTTGCTGCATCTTCAAATAAGTACATAATAATTTTACTCTTAAAAGTTTCTCTAAACGCATCTTCATTCTCTAAAATGCTTTTAGATACAAAAAATGGTCCCATAAGCTTGTCTTCATTTATCTTATAATCTCTAGAAGCAAGTGTTGTATTTATAGCCTTCCTAAGCTCATTCCAGTCAACTCTGTATGGCACCTGTGCTTTATCACACACTAAATATGTATCTTTAATCTTTTCTTCCTTATGGTTAATACCTATATATTCAAAGTTCCATCTTCTTTTAAATGCTGTATCCATTGGAAATACGCCCTGATCAGCACTATTCATAGTTGACCAGATATACATATTATCTGGTATCTTTATTTCATCATACTGCTCTGGCCTTCCACCAAGTTCTTTTGCCAAATATGCCTTTATATCTTCAGAAGGTTTAACTGGATATTGGCTTGCATTTCTATCGTCGCGATCTAAAAGCTGAAATACCTCTCCAAATACAGCGGCAACATTTGCTCTATTAATTTCCTCTATGAGAAGCAGAAATGGTTTTACATCTTCCTTATTCACTGACTGTCCATTTTCTATTGCTTTTACATATATCCTCATAAATGGTCCAGGAACATACTCATATGATATTCCATTTTTTGTAGGTACTGGCTTATATGTTCCAACAAAATTAGCATATGAATAATCTGGATGGAATGTAACTCTTTCGTACTCTCCACCTTCTGAAACAAGATCCTTCTGCTCATCATTCAGCTTAAAACTTTTTCCTGTTCCTGGTGCTCCAAATACAATTCTATTGTGTGCATATACAGCCCCTGTATCCTTATTTTTTCGTGAACACCCTGTATAATAATCAGGTTCAATATATGGCTTAGATTCCATTTCTTCCTCCTCAGAGCCTTCATTCTCTATGCTCATTTCTTCCTGAATAGAATTTACTGCATCCTCTTTGCTTTCTCCAAATTTTACAGATGTTGGTATCATCACAGTAACTGCTCCAAGCACCCTGTCCATAAACTCTCTGTCAAAAATTTCTTTAAATTTTTCAAGCATTTCCGGGAATTCATCAAGTACTGCACGTATAACAGCAACAGCCTTTATCATATCCAAAGTACTTAATGCCTGTGACGGATCTCTTGATAACTCTGGTCCTATATATGGAGCATCGTATGCGTCTCTATAACTTAAAAAATCTTCTCTTTTAAATGGCTTATCAAAAACGCAGTCAACTTCTATATCAAACTTAAAGTACTTTTCTTTACCATTATATCCAAAATCATATGGCTCTTTAATAACATGTGCTACTCCTATAAACCCTGGGACCCAATCCACTTCTGCTTTTCCTGTATCCCCTCCTAATGTAACAAATACAGTTTTTCCTATATTCAATTCCTCTTTCAGCGTATAAACCCCATCCACTGTTATATATTTATTACCATTTAGAATGTTATGTACTGTTTCTGTGAAACCACATTTCATAGATACAAATGTTGGTTCCTCATACTCATATCTATGAATAATCTCCGCTACAGCTTTTTCCAATTGATCTGCAGAATAATCCTTATATAAATCAAATACTTCCTGATATGCTATACCTCGTCTTTTTAAATCTCTACTCTCTCCCCAGCCTTTTCTTCCATTACCAGTAAAATAAGAATCAAAAGTATCCTTTGCATACCTATATGTTGATTTTTTTATTCCGAATCTCTTTTCTAACACTTCCCAATCATGCATCCGCTGCTTATACCTTACATCTGTTTTGGGAAGCATAGCATAATACATGCAGACTAACGCCTGTTTTTGTGAATCATTTAAAATATCAATATTGACCTTCTGCTCCATATTGTTTACTCCTTAATGCTAGAATTAGTATTCCAAAGTATATATACCATCTTCATACCTTTTAAACAAAACTTTTGTTTTACCATATTGTTCTAACATCTGTTTTGTAATATATGTACCATCTGGCACTCCAAGTTTATGCCTTATCCATTCTCCTATTATCGCATTACTTTCTGGAGTTTCTAATGCCTTTCCCTTTGCTTGTGCCTGTCTCATATAAAAAGCATCATATTCCTTTGTTACAACCTTAAACACTGGATACGTTCCATCAGCATTTACATCTGGGAAAAATCCATCTTTATGATCTGCCACATTATATGGAATATACGCCTGGTTTCTATTTCTCTTATAGCCATTTTTACGTATTCCCCAATTTACGCCAGAACCATATCCAGTATCGCTGCCATCAGCTTTCAGTAAAGAAACTTCTAATGTATCTTCCGGCTCAATAGTATGATAATTCTCCCAAGATAAATTTTCCAAATTAGTATCCGCAACATCATCTTCCACATTTTTCTTGCTAGAAAATGAAACCTTATCTTTTATCTGCCCATCAAAGCAATTTATCGTATCAGGTAATAGACTATTGAAATAATGGTTTGCCTCTTTAGGATTACATACATCCATGCATTCTCTTCTTGCAAAAAATGCATTCATGGTATAATTAGCTGAACCATTAAAAGCTTCTATTGCCTTTCGCCCCCTGCACCATACATACACCTTCGAATGTACCTGTTTACCTTCCACAATATAATTGCATGATATCTGAGGCATTCCAGATACACTATTCAATCTTTTTATCAATGAACATATCTTGTCATGTTTCTTTTGTGTCAGACCCGTACCTTTTGTCATTCCAAGTATAATGTCCACCTTTATTCCAGACACATATTCTTTATTCCTGCCATCAAATAGTTTTATCAAGTGACTTGATATTCTCTCAACATCGGTAAATGCTGTAACAATTTTCAAATGATTACATGCTTCACCATCTTTTCTGGCTGGTGTAAATAATATTTCTTCTTCAAAATTATCAGTATACATACCTTACTCCTTTATACTTGGTTCTACACTTTCGTAGTCAATTCCCGCAAATGTTCTTAAAATAGCTTCAAATATGATTTTAGCTCCTTTTGCAGGTACCGCCATACCGATTTGTTTTCTAACAGACTCTTTAGACCCCTCAAAAATATAATCATCCGGAAATGTCTGTAATCTTGCCCTCTCTCTATTAGTCAATGCTCTTGGCTCCGAATAATGATACATATGCGTTCCACCACCGCCTGAACCAGTTACTGTATATGCAGGTTTATCTGGATCTAACCTCTTATAAATTTGACTTATCTTTGCCCCTTTCACTTTAAGCTGCAATTCTTCTGGCAAATCCGCAGTAAACGCATTTTCTCCTGGTTTAATATATTTCAATCGCTTTACAACTATTTCAGATTGCTTTGTTAACTCGTTATTATAAGCTTCTTTTCCTATTGGAGGATTCTCTATTGCATTCTTACAAGTAACATCAACATTTTTATATGGTTTTGGACTAGGTATTTTAAATTCATATGGCAGATCCTCTCTAATACCAACAATTATTACCCTATGTCTTGCCTGCGGCACCCCATATTCCTCAAATTTATATAAATTAGGATATATTCTATATCCAGCATTCTTCAAATCTTCCTGTATCTTCTGAAATGCCTTTCCATCATTAGCACTCTTTAATCCGCCAACATTTTCTGCCAAAAACCACAGCGGCTTATATTTCTTTAATACCTTTACTCCATATGTGTATAACGGACCATATACACCATCAAATCCCTTTTGCTCACCTACAACAGAAAAATCATTGCATGGGAATCCAAAAGCCAATGCATCTATATCTCCAAGACTGTCAATATCAAGTTTTCTTACATCACCACAAATAACACTATCGCCATCATCTGGGCAGATATTTCTCGTATATGTATTACATGTGTCTTTATCATAATCATTTGCCCATTTATGAATAATCTTATAATCTGAATCTTCAATCTTCGCTGTCGTTGCTCCCAGTGCCAATCCGCCAGGACCACAAAATAATTCTCCAAGTTTAAATTCTTTTACAATATTCTTCATCAAACTTTATCTCCATTTGCTAATATAAATTCTCTGTTAAATTCGACACCCAATACATCTGCAATTTTCTCTAAATCTTCTACTGTAAAACTTTCTCTTTTCATTTTCGAATTAAAGCTTTGTGGCGATTTTCCCAGCCGCCTTGCCAGTTCTGCTTCACTTACACCACATCTCACACACAATACTTTTATTTGTTCTGATATTGTCATGCACCAATCCTCCTGCTTACTATCTATTTTTATATTATAAACATATTTTTTGATGATGTCAAAATAATTTTTAAGCATATATTTTTTATAAATTGCTGGGGTGAAATGTAGAGCGAGAGTCCCGTTTGTAACCCAAGAGTCTCTCTTTGTAAATGAAAATCTCATTTTGTAAACGAGATTCCCGCTTTGTAAACGAAAATCCCGTTTTGTAAGTGAATTTCCCAGATTTTCATTTGTACATTGACATGTTATAATACGTTCAGAAATAAATTTGCACACGACAATAAGGAATCAATTCCCGCTCGAGATTTTTGTATTCGGAGAATCCATCCCTGTTTTGAAGTTATTCTGCTGTCATTGTTCTGGCGGCACTTTGCAAATTTATCTGTTACTTTTTGAGAAGTTTAGGCTTTAAGATGATGTTTTCGACGGCAACCGGTTTACATCCAAGTTTCTTAAGTATATCTTCTCCGTAATAAAAGCTGAACGTTTCGTATGGACTACGGTTGTTCAGCTTTTTCCTTTTATAGGAATTGATATGATCCATCATCAGAAAAATATCTTTCTGTGTAAGATCATCAAAGCTGCTTCCTTTTGGCAGAATGCGGCGAATCAATTCATGGTTCACTTCGCAGGCTCCTTTTTGATAAGGTGCACTTGGATCGCAGTAAAATACATTCGTCCTGTTGCATGGAATCGCATCACGTTTTTCGATCACTTTTGGATTTGAAAACTCACTTCCGTTGTCTGTGAGAATAACTGGGAATAAACGCGAAAAATCTTTGCTTCCAAGTACTTTATCCAGCAGATTTATAATCTGTATGACAGATGCTGAGATATTTGAATCTCTCAAAAAGTGCAAGCATTAAACTGGTTTCAACGAAATGTATGGTAAGCAAACATTTGCCTCCCACACGTCCGATAACACTGTCCATCTGTATCACAGTAGACTCCGGATTACTTTCAAGAAACTTCTGGAAATCGCTATAGTTTCTACCAATACGACATCCTCTGTCTACCTTGAACTCAGGCTGTTTGTAACGAGGACGATATTTCACCTTACGAGGCAGGTCGATGTTCCGTATATCAAAAAGCTGGGCATCAACATAATTATACAATGTTGTTAACTTCAACAAAACTTGTTATAATTAACCCAAAGCCAATCAAAAGGAGGAACTTAAAATGTCGCTAGCAAACAACTCTTATATCGTCGAAATTAAAGAAGCTCATATTATGTGGGGAGAATATCACCCTAGCAGGCATTCCCATTCACGCAGGGAAATATATGGTGAAGGCTATATTCAAATTCCTTCTGATGTTGCATACAAATTTAATATTTTTAATTCCAATAACCCTTTCGGCATAAGTGCCAGATACTATTGCACTTCTTACGACTCTTACTATGATGGTTGGTTATTAGCTCAAGGAAATCAATCCAATCCAATTTATGCAAAGCAATTCGCAGAAGAGGGAAATTTAAAAGGAATTGGTGATTGGTATGACTATGTTGGTGCTACTGCTGGTGACTATGTCAAAGTTGTGTTTACATCCCAAAACTATATCATAATAGAACACAGCATTGATAGATTCAGTTTTCACATCTAAATCTTGTACCTTAATAACAATTCATGATATCGACGACTCAGCAACCGTCGATATCATGAATAGAAATCCGATTCAAATATATACTATTTCTTTTACAACGATTTCTTCCGCTGCACTCCGCGTATTATTCATAAGCCTTACCCACTTCAATTGATCACTTGCTTTAATTCTTCTGTTATTCCTTTACCGACTTTCATCTGCTCCACAAGAAGCTCCATTCTCTCATAACATTCCTCATCAACATCATGCAGGTACTCATTTAACTTTCCTTCCATGAGAAAGGTTCCTTCACGGGAAATCAGCGATATGCTTCTCGCCGAATTAAAAGAAATGGAAAAAGAAGAAAAGAAAGAAACGAAACGCAAGAAGAAAAAATAAGCATGAAAAACCTTACCAATTTTCAGTTGTCATATCTGAAAATCAGTAAGGTTTTCTTATGCTCATAAAGTAATCTTATTCATTGAATAGGGAAAATCTGTTGCCAAATAGTTGCCAATGTTTAAACAAATATGTTTGTAAACCGCATAAATACTGGGGTCTTTTAGTGTTTCTCCTTATTCAAACTCTTCCCGAGGTTTTTATCGCCAACTCCTAAATGCTGATATTTCCTGCATTTTGGGCACTTCTATTTCGCATAATATCGCTCTTTTCACATTGTTTTTAATACTTTTAGTAGCAAATTAGTTGCAGTATCTGCACCTAAAGTTTTCCATCGGCTTGATATAATCTACTTTTTTATTACTCACACGTTATTTTTCGTTTCACATATTTTTAGTACCAATCCAGTACCATTGCATTTTTTCA
>ERZ824473.3319-NODE-3319-length-16136-cov-3.373857_pt1 | contig 16136 bp, 8 predicted proteins | sample MGYA00519874_ERZ824473 | MGnify/ENA primary metagenome ERZ824473 (study PRJEB31778, sample SAMEA3449151) | human gut metagenome | biome: human gut; feature: human-associated habitat; material: faeces | place: United Kingdom | collected 2010/2012 ... | reverse complement strand
CGGGATGCGGTGTCCCCACCAGAGCTGTCTGGAAATACACCAGTCGCGGATATTGTCCGTCCAGTTGAAATAGGTCTTCTCCATGCGCTTCGGCAGCAGCTGGATGTCTCCGTTCTTCACTGCCTCGACTGCCGGTTTGATCAGCTCATCCATCTTTACAAACCACTGCTGCTTCACCATCGGCTCTACCGTCGTACCACAGCGGTCGTGTGTTCCTACATTATGAGAGTGCGGCTCCACCTTTACCAGAAGTCCCTGCTCCTTCAAGTCGTCCACCAATGCCTTTCTGCACTCGTAGCGGTCCATCCCCTCGTATTTTCCTGCGAAATGGTTCATCGTCGCATCGTCGTTAATGACGGTGATCTCCTCTAAGTTGTGGCGCTTTCCAACCTCAAAGTCGTTCGGGTCATGTGCCGGTGTGATCTTCACGCAGCCGGTTCCGAACTCCTTGTCGACATATGGGTCTGCGATGACCGGAATCTCACGGTCTGTCATCGGAAGTTTTAACATTTTTCCAACGATGTCCTTGTAGCGCTCATCGTCCGGATTGACAGCGACTGCGGTATCACCGAACAGCGTCTCCGGTCTGGTTGTTGCGATCTCAACGAATCTGCCTTCCTCGCCGACTACCGGATAGTTGATGTGCCAGAAAAATCCGTCCTGCTCCTCATGCTCTACCTCGGCATCGGAAATGGAGGTCTTGCAGACCGGGCACCAGTTGACAATGCGGGAGCCCTTGTAGATCAGTCCTTTTTCATATAACTTTACAAATACTTCAAGCACCGCGTCAGAGCAGCCCTTGTCCATGGTAAAACGCTCTCTCTGCCAGTCTGCGGAGGAACCCATCTTCTTTAACTGGTTGATGATGCGGCTGCCGTACTCGTCCTTCCACTCATAGCATTTTTCGAGAAAGCCCTCGCGGCCCAGATCGTGCTTGTCAATTCCCTGCTTTTTCAGGTTCTCAATAACCTTTACCTCAGTCGCAATGGAGGCATGGTCGGTTCCCGGCTGCCACAGTGCATTGTAGCCCTGCATTCTCTTGTAACGGATCAGGATATCCTGCATGGTGTTGTCGAGCGCATGTCCCATATGAAGCTGTCCGGTAATATTTGGCGGAGGCATCACGATGGTAAACGGTTTCTTGCTACGGTCAACTTCCGCATGGAAATAGCCGTTGTCCTCCCATTTTTTGTAAAGTCTTCCCTCGATCCCCTTCGGATCATATGTCTTGGCAAGTTCTTTGCTGCAATTCTGACACATTGTCTTCTCTCCTTTTCTTTCCTAATTACATAAAAACGCCCTTTGTATCCGTAAGGATACAAAGGGCGACTTATCGCGGTACCACCTTTGTTCACCAGCTGTATACAGCCGGTCTTCGCTCCGGTCAGATGCTCTCTAACCAGCGGTTCGTTAACGGGAACCGGGCGTGAACACTTGCTGCCGTGCATCTTCTGTACCGCTTTCTGGGTGTTCCGGTTCAAAAGCTACCTTCCACGCATCTCCTTCCAAGAAACCTTACAGCCGATGGATCTCTCTCTCTGCGGCGAGTCTGCATGTACTCCTCTTTCTCACTACCTTTTACTTATTGTTAATGATACGTGCAGCGTCCCGTTTTGTCAAGAAATTTTTAGTTCAGGCTCTTCACCAGCGCCTCATAGACAAAGCGCTTCGCCTCTTCCCTGCTTACCGCCATCTTCTCTCCTTTTTCCAGATCGACCAGGTATCCCGCAAACGCTGTCATCTGCGCCACGAACGCCAGCTTCTGCAAGTACGGATTCGTCTCCCCGATCGTGCCTTCCGACACGCCCTGGCACATCAGGGACTCCACAATCCTATCCGCCAGATGGCAGCCCAGAGTCTGCTGTCTCTTTTCACATTCCCTGCGCATGGACTCAGAGACCTCATACGAACCAGTTCCTATCCGTACCAGAAGACAGAACGCCTGCCGCTTCGCGAACACTTCTTCCATATAAGTAAGAATCTGTACAAATTTTCCTGCAAAATCTCCCTCGCCTTTGGTGATTTCCAGTACGTGCGCAAGCCGCATCTCCACATCGTAGAGGACCGCATTCGCAATGATCTCCTCCTTGGAGGAAAAATACTCGTACGCTGTTCCTTTGCCAATCCCCGCCTGTGCCGTGATGTCCGACACCTTCATGCGGTTGATATCCCAGCCATCGGTTACCATGGCAAGCACCGCCTCGTACAGCAGCCGCACTTTCTCCGGCAGTGCCCCGTTTTCATATCTCCCATTCATTATAATTCTTCCTCCACCATATTTTTCTCCCTGTTGAACGCGTCATAGATACACGGAACCACAAACAGGGTCAGAAGCGTACCGTAAATCAGGCCTCCCTCGGTCACAATCGCCATCGGCTGCATCATTTCCGAACCGTCACCGAGTCCGAGCGCCATCGTGGACATCGACAGGATCGTCGTGAGCGCTGTCATTAAGATCGGGCGCAGACGCGTCTTTGCTGAATTTAAGATCGCCTCTTTTTTCGTCATGCCGCCCCTGCGGAGCTGGTTGATGTAATCCACCATAACGATACCGTTGTTGACGATAATTCCCGCAAGCATGACGAATCCGATCATTGCGACAACACTGATCTCATTTCCGGTGAAAAACAGGGCAAACAGACCTCCGGTAAACGCCAGCGGAATCGTGAACATGATGATGAACGGAGACAGGAATGACTGGAACTGTGCCACCATGATCAGATAGATAAATACGACCGCCAGAATCAGCATCAGGTACAACTGCTGCATGGCATCTGCTATCATCTCATCCTCACCCGTCATCTCAATTGAGTATCCTTCCGGCAGATCTATTTTATTCAGTTCTTTCATCAGTGCGTTTGCGACAAGCGTGACGTTGTGTGTGTCATCCACACCTGCTGTGACGCTGATATAGCGCGTCTGGGAATCCCTGGACACTGCGTTTAAGCTGCTGCCAGCCTCAAACGTCGCAATCTCGGTAAGTGGAATCTCCTTTACCGTATCCCCGGTATCCCCGGTATCTTCTGTGTCTTCGATATCCTTGGCATCCCCTGTATCCTTGGTATCCTCCGACAGTTTTTCGTCCGTCTCTTTCTCCCCGTTGCTACCCGTACCGCTTAACTGCGCCATCTTATCCTCGTAGGAAAACGTGAGGTTCTTAATATCGTCGAGCGTCACATTCGCCTGCTCCTCGCTCCTTACATACACCTCGTAATCCTGCACGCCGGCAGAGATCGCCGTCACCGCGGTCTGGGACGCCAATTTTGCATAGACCAGCTGGAATACCTGCGCTGTTGTCATGCCGTATTCCGCTGCCTTTTCCTTGTCGACATGAATCGTGTAGGACTGCGTCGTATTATCCAGCCCGTCATCCACATCCACCGTTCCTGCCTGGGCTTCCACCACACCGGCCACTTTCCCTGCCAGTTCCTGGAGGGTGCCAAGGTCACTTCCCTTGATCTGCACCGTAATACCGCTTCCGAGGAAGGAACTCATATCCGACGCCGAATTGTCCGTGTCAACCTGACAGTCCATATCTTTGGTCAGCTCCGCAATCTGCGCTGTAATCTCTCCCGTCGTGACGGAGGAATCCTCCTCCAGAAGCAGATACATGGTCACACTGTCACTGCTGCCGCCCATGGACATCAGAGCGCTGTCTCCTCCGGCGATCGCTCCGATCGTCTCCACGCCATCAATGCCTGCAATTTTCTCTGTCACCTCATCTGCGCGCTCACAGAGCTCCTCAAACGTCAGTTTTTCGTCCTCCTTCGCCGCCACTGTCACGGTCAACTGATCGGTTTCCATATTCATATCCATAAAGGAAAATCCTCTGGAATACGCGGCAAGCGCACTCGTCGCAAGCAGGACGATCACACCGATGAATACCACCGGCTTGAACCTGAGCGCCAGTTCCAGAAGCTTCGCATATCCCTGCTGCACTTTTTCAAAGAAGGCGTGCCGCACCTCTTTGGGATTTTTAAGTAGTCCCGCCGCCATCATCGGCACGAACGTCAACGCCACGATGAGGCTGGCTGTCAATGTAAACGTAATTGTGAGTGCGATATCCACAAACAGCTGCCTCGTGATTCCCTCTGTGAACACAATCGGAACGAACACACACACCGTCGTTAAGGTCGATGCAATAATGGCTCCGGTCACGCCGCCGGCTCCCTCAACCGCCGCCTTTTTGATGGAATATCCCTCGCTCCGCAGGCGATAGATGTTCTCAATGACCACGATAGAGTTATCCACAAGCATACCGATGCCAAGCGCCAATCCCGACAACGAGATAATGTTTAAGGAAATATTGGAAAAATACATCAACACCACCGCAAAAATAACACTGAGCGGGATGGAGCATGCAATCACGAGTGTCGGCCGGATGTCTTTTAAAAACAGAATCAGCACGATGACGGACAGCAGCGCGCCCACGATCATATTTTCCAATACCGACTGCACAATGATATCGATATAAATTCCCTGATTCATCAAGATCGCCGTGTGAAGTGCGGGATTATCTGCCTCCATCGCCTTTAATTTCTGTTGGATCCGCTTTGTCACATCCCCGGTCGAGTACCCGGTCTGTTTTTCAATGGAAAGCATGATTGCGGGGTTTCCGTTTACCTTGGAATAAGACTCACCGGCGTTGTTCACCAGTTCCACTGCCGCCACATCGCTAAGGCAGACCGGCCCGATTCCGTCCAGACCAAGATCAATCAAAACCACCTGCTTTAATTCGTCCACGGAATCCAGCTTATCTCCCACACGCACCATGTAGCGGTTCTCGCCTTCCCCGACATAGCCTGCCGGCATGGAAAAATTCTGTGCCGCGAGCAGGTTACCAAGCATGTCGACCGTGAGAATCTGATTCAGATCCGCAGATTCCTTTGCGCTATCCTTTGCTGCATCCAGCTGGCTCTGTCCCTGCGCCAGCTGATTCTTTGCATCGGCAAGCTGCGCTGTCGCCTCGCTCAGCTGCAGGATTCCTTCAATCTGGCTTTTTGTCAGTTTTTCCGAGGCTTCATCTAACTGCAGCTTTCCGGCATCCACCTGTTTTTGCGCCTCCTGCATGGTCGCAATTCCCGTATTGATCTCGGCAAGCTTCTGCGTCATATCTGCGATTGCATAGGGCAGATCATCGAGTGTCTGTACTTTGATGCCAAGGCTCTCCAGCTGCTGTCCCCATGCGGCGATCGATTCATTGATTGTTGCAAGCTGTGCATTTGCCTGCTGCTCGATCTGTGCGCTGCCTGCCGCAATCGCCTCCTGCTGTTCCGGTGTCAGCATATTCTTCAGCGCTTCCAGCTGCTGTCTGGCTGCAATTCCATCATTATAAAGCTGCTGCAGTGCCGGAATTGCCTTCTCCATGATCTTTTTTGCCTCAGTCATCATGGTCATATTCGTCTTTAATTCTGATGCGCCGACATACGCCTGAATCTTTCCATTCTCAATCTGGTTTGCCGCAGCACTGACCTGGCTGGCAAGTTCGCGCTTGCCACTCTCCAGCTTTTTCTCGCCATTTTCCAGCTCTGCGGATGCATCATCCAGTTCCTTCTGCGCATCTGCAAACTGTTCCTCGATCTTTTCCTGAATCTTATCATTCAGAGCATCGATTTTCTCCTGATCCATGGTCACCTGCACGGATTCCTCGAGCACTCCGGTAGCACTTACCGAAGCCACACCCTCCACGCTCTCGAGTGCCGGTGAAAATTCATTTTCCACATAGGAGGACACCTCTGACTCATCCATGCCTTCCACGTCCGCCGACGCCACCATGACCGGCATCATATCCGGGTCGATCTGCATAATCATCGGTTTTCCGACGCTGTCCGAGAAGCTTCCCTCCAGCTGGTCCAGCTTCTGCTGGATCTCAATCAGAATGGAATCCATGTTGGCGCTCTGCTCGTATTCCAGAATAACCATGGAATAGTTGTCGTACGATACGGAGCTCACGTTTTTGATGCTGGATGTCGTCGCCATGGAGGCTTCAACCGGTGCCGTCACATCCGTCTCAACCTCCTCCGGGCTCGCGCCCACATCCGTTGTAATTACCAGCGCATAGGGCAGGTTCATATCCGGCAGCAGATCAGTCGTCATTCTAGTAAATGACACCACTCCCAGAACGATCACCAGGATTACACCCACAATGACAGTGTACGGTCTTTTTACACTAAATTTTGAAATCACATCTGTATCCTCTCTTTGACTTTGTATTCCGTCCGACCAGTCGGTCGATTTTTGATATTTTTTATGCTGCGCGAGAATCTTTCGATTCTCCGCAGCATATCTGCGTTTGTCTATTCTGCTGTCTTACGATGCTTATTCTTCCTCATCGTCGTCATCCGCAATTGCCGCCGCTGTTCCGGCTACCGAAGAAGCCACCACAACCACGACCACAATTACAACCAGCAGCAATAAGATCCCCATAAAGATCAAAAAACCCGTCTCTGTCATTCTCCTTCTCCTCGTCTTTCTGTCAGCAGATGCCGCACATCCCGCCGCACCTCTTCCGGCATAATCTCACTCCTAATGCAAGTATAGCATATTTACACCCGCATGAAAAGTCCTTTATCCGGCCTGTTTTGTGAAGAACTTCTGTGTGAATTCCGCCCTGCTGCAAGGTTTTCCGAACAGAAACCCCTGTATATAATCCGGCTCTGTCTGTTTTGCCTTTGTAAGTTCGCCCTCTGTCTCGATTCCCTCAACGCATACGTGAAGCCCCAGACTGTGGGACATCTCCACGATATGATTTAAAAGCCGGTACTCATATTCACGGTTCAGCGCTTTTAATGTGAACGACCGGTCAATCTTAATATATGCAGGCTTTAAATCGCTTAAACAACGCAGGTTGAAATATCCTGTGCCAAAATCATCCAGTGCCAGCAATACACCGTATTCTTTGAGTCCGTTCCAGACTTTGTCAAAGCGCTCATTCTCCTCCAGATAACCGCTCTCTGTCAGCTCGATGCAGACACTCGACGGCTTGACTCCGAACTCATCAACAATCCTGCGCACATCCGTGAGAACACGGCTCTTTAACACCTGCACATAGGACAGGTTAACATTCACCTTGAACTCCGGAAGAATCTTCTGCCATTCCCTGCATGCATCCAGCGCCTGGCGCAGCACCCACCTGCCGACCGGAATAATCAGACCGGATTCTTCGAGAATCGGGATAAATTCGCCGGGCGATACCATCCCACCCTCCGGTGAATGGAAGCGGAGCAGCGTCTCCGCCCCGGTCAGTTCACCGTTTGCAGCATTTACCAACGGCTGGAAATATGCCTCAAATCCCTCAAATCCATTATTTACCGCATGATGCAGCTGCCGCAGCAGTGTGCGGCTTTTCAGATAATCTTCGTACTCCTTCTGTTCAAATACATAGCAGCTGTTTTTCCCGCGCTCCTTCGCCTGACTGAGTGCGAATTCGGAAAGCTTCATGGCGTTTTCAAAAGAATTGTCCACATCGCCGTTCTCCACGATACCGCCAGATACCGTATACACTGCTTTGTACTGATTCTGCTCGATGAATGCATAGATGGATTTTTTGATCTCATGGAAGAGCTTTTCCGCCGTCTCCACACTGCCACCGGAAAAATCCACAACTGCGAACTCATCCGACACAATATGGAACAGGCTCTGCTCCGATCCTATATTCTCCTCGATACACTGTGCGGTTCTTCTTAAAATATAATCTCCGTATTCGTTGCCGTGGCTCTCGTTGATGTCCTTAAAATCATCAATGCCGATTCTGAGCAAAAATCCCTGTGGCAGCTTTGGACTGCGGCTCTCATAAAAAGCCTTGAGACTGTATTCTCCCAACAGGCCGCTGACATTATCCGCCTTCTGTTTGGCACCGATCTCATTGATACAGCCCACAAGGTATCTGGGTGATCCATCCGGATCGCAGAGCACTCTGCCCCTGCAGTTAATCCAGATCGTTTCATGATTCTTCCCCATCCAGCGATAGTGCAGATTGTGGAATACTTTCCTGCCCGTGGAGAGAAGCTCCAGCTCTACCAGCAGCAAATCAAGATCATCCGGATATACAACCTGTCTGTGCATTTCCACTACATTGTGAAAATGATCTGCCGGCAGACAAAAACGCTTCACCGCATTCGGTGAAATCTGGTAATAATCTTCCTTAAAATCACACACATACAAGTAATCATCCATACAAGGGCTTAAAAGCCCTACCATATCAACCATTTGTTCCGTCGTAAAATGCGCCACTTCCGCCTTCATCTTAGCACCCCCAGATCCCGCATCTATCGTACTTTAGTCTTACTCCATACTACATAATTTTCTGAAAAAAGTCAATCACAGGGCAGAATATCTGCACAACAGATACCGGGATGTTGACGATGTCTCCACAAAATGCAGCTGTCACGCGAACGAACGGCTATGTCATATATTGCACTAAAAAAACGGAAAGCACAACGTTCCAGATCAAACCCGGAGCGTGGACATTCGGAGCGCAAAATACGGAATTTCTAATTCTGCCGTGTTTGCCATCTGCGATGATCCGTGTCTTTCCAAGTTTTGAACACTCCACGAGGAGATGTTCGCAAGCCGCAGACAATTTTAGAACTTTCGTGTGTGCCTTGTGGCACCGCTGAATAAAACATAACCGCGCGAAGCCGATGTCTGAATTGGCATCTGCCATGTTTTCAATAGCAGATGTCAACGAGTTTCGGTTCGCGCAGTTTTATATTGTCTATGAAGCGGTGCCACTAGGCACGCTAGGAAGTTCGCTCATTGTCTGCAGCTTGTCGGACACCTCCTGTGGATTGTCAAAACGTGGCAAAGACACAGAATGAGATGAAAAACACGGCAGAAAAGAATTTCACGTATTTTGCTCCAACGAATGTTCACGCCCGGGTTCATCCGGAACTTGAGCCTTCCCGTCTTTTAACAGTTGCAGCTTACCACAATGCCATCGTTCCGTGTGAAAGCCACATTTTTTAACCCTTCACACTTCCGAGGGCAACACCCTGCACAATGTGTTTGGAGAGGATCAGATATACAACGATAACCGGGAATATGGAGAACGCGATCATGACGTACACCTGCCCCATATCGAACTTCAGCCAGTCTGCCGCACGAAGCTGCGCGATCAGGATTGGGAGGGTTTTCTTCTTGTCATCGTGTAAGATCAATGCCGGTGTAAAGTAATTGTTCCAGCTGCTTACGAATGTGAAGATCGCCTGAACCGCAATCGCCGGTTTCATCAGCGGAAGTACGATCTGATTAAAGGTATGGAACTCGCCGGAGCCGTCGATACGCGCCGCCTCGATGAGGGACAGCGGCAGAGCGCTTTCCATGTACTGTTTCATGTAGAAAAATGTAACCGGTGCTGCGATCGTCGGCACAATCAGAGGAATAAAGGAATCCTCCAGATGCATCTTTCCAACCAGCTGTACGAATCCAAGTGCCGTTACCTGTGTCGGGATCATCATGATCATCAGGATGAACGGATAGATGAACTTTTTCAGTCCGAAATCATATGCATGAATCGCGTAAGCCGTCATGGTTGAAAAGTAGACCGAAACCAGTGCGCTTAAGCCTGCTACGATAATACTGTTTAACATACCGTTCCATACCGGAAGTGTTCCCGCGAGCAGATTCTTCCAGTTCTCCAGAAGATGCGAGCTCGGTGCCAGTGTGAATCCGGACTGCAGCTGTCCGTTTGATCTCGTTGCATTCACAAACAGGATGTAGAACCAGAACAGACAGAAAAACGAAATAATCGTCAATACCACATATGCAATGGCTCTTCTTGTATGAATATTCATTCCTTTATGTACTTCTCTTGTTTCCATACAGCTCACCCCTTTCTCTTGTCATTGCCGGTAATCTTAAATACTACAAGACTTAATACACCGGTGATGAAGAACAATACAACTGACAACGCACCCGCCATACCATAGTTCTTACTGTACAGATGCTTATTCAAGAACATAATCAGCGTCATGGAGGAACGCATCGGATCTCCGGTTCCATTTGTCAAAATCTGCGGCACATCGAACAGCTGTAAACCGCCGATGAGAGAAGTAATCAGCACATATACCAAAATCGGGCGCAGCAGCGGCAACGTAATCTTGAAGAATACCTGCATGGAAGTCGCCCCGTCTACCTCGGCAGCCTCAAAGAGTGAGGTATCGATTCCCATCATTCCTGCCATGAGAAGGATTGTCGTATTGCCGAACCACATCAGGCAATTCATGAATGCAACCAGTCCTCTTGTGCTTCCAACATTGGAAAGGAATTTGTAAGGTGTATCGATAAAGCCAATCTGCATAAGCAGTGAGTTGATAGGACCGCTGTCGGAAAACAATGTGAAGAACAACATGGCAAATGCAGATGCCATAATCAGGTTCGGCAGATACATGACCGTCTTAAAGAACCGCTGTCCCTTTAACTTCAGACTCACATCCGAGAACCATGCGCCCAAAAGCAGTGACAGAAAGATCTGCGGAATGAAACACATAATCCACATCACCATGGTATTCTTGGCATAAACCCAGATGTCTCCGTCTGAAAACAGCTTTTTATAGTTTGCAAGTCCGACAAAATTCGGTCCGATCTGTGTCAGGCCCGACAGATAATTCTCAAAGAAACTGTTGTAAATGGTTGTTACCATCGGAATCAACTGGAAAATCACATACACGATAATAAACGGAAGTAAAAAGATATAGCCCCATTTATTATACCGAACGGCTTTTGACTTCTTTTTCATAGCATTTGCCCCCTTCTTTTATAATTGCCGGATACGCGTTCCGGCTGGTCTTCCGCTCCCGGAGATCCATCGGAACCCCTATCCTTTGTATACAGAGCTCACAGCAGCCCTTCCTTTTTTTGCAGACCTGCTGTCAGCTCTGCATTTCTACACAGATTACCTGTATTTTGGCATAGAATGAGCCACACCCGCCTTCCTGATGGCCGGCAGGCGTGGCTCCTGTCATTCTATCCTTCGCATCTTTTTCTGGCATCCATCGATGCGTCAGCTATTGATGCTCATTCTCTCAGTTGCTGAGATTACAGTTCCACGATTAGTGTGTCAGTTCCGGATATTTCTCCTCTACTGCCTTGTAGAACAGATCCAGTGCCTCATCCTTCGTTGCGTTGCCCTCGAAGTAGTTCTTCATTGCGTTCTGGAACTCCTCGTTGCAGCCCTGGTCATATGCGGAAAGGTTGCTTAAGTCAAGACCGTCAACACCTGCGCAGTACATAGCTAACGGATTCTGTCCGCCTAATACCTTGCTGGAGTAGCTGGTGTCTTCTGCCATAGCTTCCATTGTGGTCTTGTTGTTTACAAAGTCATCATCTGCAACAACGATATCCTTCATGATATCAGCGTTGGTTGTCATCTGAAGCATGATATCTTTTACAAGGCTTGGGTTATCTGTTCCGTTTGCTGCACAGATCCATGTACCACCCCAGAAGAATCCCTGCGGTCCCTGTGTTGCGCCCCATCCGCCGAGGTTTGCGATACTGCCTTCGTCCTCAGCTGCCATGGAGAAGTTTACTAACCAGGCCGGTCCAAAGTAGCAGAATACCTTACCGTCTGGATAGAAGCCTTTCTTCCAGTCATCGCTCCAAAGCTCTGCTGTGCTGGTCTCGCCTGCATCTACAAGCTCCTTGGAATCGTCAACCCATTTCATGATGTTGTCATCGATCGTGATCTTGCCGTCTGTAACCCACTTGGAAGATACGTTGTTAGAGTATACACGGTAAGAATCGTTTGCGGAAGATGTGATCTTGTAACCGGCATCTTTTAATTTTGCTGCTGTGTCATTGAAAGTATCCCAGTCTTTTACATATTCCTGTACATCTGCAGGATCATCGGATCCGAGAACTTCCTTTGCTGCTTCGCGGTTGTAGAATAATACGCCCGGGCAGCCCTGCCACGATACACCCTTTAATACGCCGTTGGAATCGGTAACGATATCCTTGGTGTACTGATACTGATCTGCCAGATCTGCATCTGTGATGCCGAGATCCTTCACAGCCATCGTGTAATCGGTATCTACATATTTCAATGCGTAATCAGCCTCTACAAGGAACAGATCGATCTTGTCATCAGCTGCTGCATCTGCCTGCTTTAATAAGGTAGCATCCAAGTTATTCTGGTATGCGTTGTCATCGTTCGGTGTGATGTTCCATTTTACGGTTACATCACCGATGGTTCCTGTGGTTCCGTCTACGATGGTGTAGCCCGGATAATGATCTTCCAGTCTGGACTTAAACTCCTCATTCCAGCAGTAGATGTTGAGGACTTTGCCTTCATCGGATGCTGTTGCATCTGTAGCTGCCTCTGTGTCTGCATCTGCTGCAGGTGCTGCCTCTGTTGCAGGAGTTGATGCTGTGTTGTCTGTTGTCGTCGTGTCTGCTGTGTCGGATGATCCACATCCTGCTGCCATGGATGCTACCATGGATGCACATAAGAGTGCGCTAATGATTTTCTTCTTCATAGAAAACCCTCCTCCTTAAGATGTCTGGCTTTCGCCATTGGTTTGGGAAACCTTTTCCTGCGCCCCGCTGTTATTTCTGCAAAAATTTTCCTACGGATTGCCCTGGTACTAAGCTTCCTTCTATAACGACTCTCTCAACGAGAGTTGTTCGCGGTTTTTCAATTGTGCCAATCAATCGCTTGGCTGCTTCGCTTCCAATCAGCTCTGTGTTCTGACGGATTGTGGTAAGTTTGGGATGCAGCAGCTGTGAGATGCGCGTTCCATCGTAACCTGCCACGGAGATATCTCTCGGAATCCGAAGTCCCATCTCAATGATGACATTCCTTCCGCCGATCAGGGCGGTGTCATCCGGATAGATGATGCAGGTCGGCACATCGGGAAGATTTAAAATCTCTCTGGTCTGCCTTGCCGCTTCCTTCGTCTCAAGATAATCGGCAGTCCGGATATATTCATCCGGCACCTCCAGTCCCAGTTCATCCATCGTCCGGTAAAAGCTTGCCAGCCGGTCCTTGGTAACATAGGAATTCTCCTGACCGTGGATATATGCAATTTTCCGGTGCCCCTGCTGGTAAATATACTTCACAAGGTCTTCTATGCCCTGAATGTTGTTGGAGCTTACCGCCGTACAGTTATGATGTACATAGTCGATCGTTACTACCGGCAGATCACTGTTCATCAGTTCCAGGACGTCCGGATCATTGTAATCGGCACAGACGATTGCGACTCCTTCAAAGTTCCGGTATCTGCAGTGTTCATAATAGGACATCTTGCGGTTCTCAAAACAGGTATTGATAAATGTGATATCGTACCCCTGCTTCTCTGCCTGAACTTTAAGACCGTTGAGCACGCCCGAGAAATATTCATGGGTAAGACCGCTACCCGCCTCTTCCTCAAAGAGGACTCCTATATTATAGGAACGGTTGGTCTTGAGTGCTCTCGCTGCCGCATTGGGAAAATACCCGAGTGCTTCTGCTGTCTTCTTGATCCGATGCTTCGTCTCTTCGCTGACATCCTTCTGGTCGTTGAGTGCCTTGCTTACCGTTGCAGTGGAGACACCGCATTTCTCAGCTATCGTTTTTAATGATACCATTGCGTCCTCCACACTTTCGAAACATCACTTAATCGTTTTCGTACTTTTACTATATGCTATCTTTTGCAAAAATGCAATACATATTTGTCATTTCGGCGAGTTTAACACTTTTTTCGCTGATTTTTTGTGCATATTTGCTCGTTCTGTTTCTTTTGCTTCTATTATAAGTTGTATTTTCCCTGTCATTCTTACACGTTTTCGCTTTTTATGTCTATATTTCCAGTTTTAACGGCTTTGTATCTTTCTTCCATATTTTGCCCGCTTTTTTGTTCAATCTGCCATTTTCCTTGCATTTAAGAGTATTTTAATTGATTTTTTTATTTTTACAGTTTATACTTTTATGTAGAAATTGTTTACTTAATCGTTTTCGCAATTATTTCAATCTGAACAATTCACTTACCTATTTTCGTAACGGACGTTTCGGAAATGCGTATGCTTACATGATATGAATGGAGGTAAGCCCATGAAATTCGGCTATTTTGATGATGCGAAGAAAGAATACGTCATCACGTCTCCGCGGACACCGCTTCCGTGGATCAACTATCTGGGGTCAAAGGATTTCTTTTCCCTGATCTCCAACACCTGCGGCGGATACAGTTTTTATAAAGACGCAAAGCTCCTGCGTCTGACCAGATACCGCTATAACAACGTCCCGTTCGACAGCAACGGCCATTACTACTATATTAAGGAAGGCGATACGATCTGGAATCCGGGATGGATGCCCACAAAGACCGAGCTGGATTCCTATGAGTGCCATCACGGCATGGGATATTCCACCTTCCGCAGTTCCAAGAATGATCTCTCCGCAGAACTGACTGCTTTTGTTCCGGTCGACGACAGCTGCGAGATCAACAAGCTCACGCTCACCAACAACGGCAGCGCGCCAAAGACGTTCTCCGTTTTCTCCTACGTGGAATTCTGTCTCTGGAACGCCATGGATGACATGACGAATTTCCAGCGCAATTTTTCCACCGGTGAGGTAGAGGTCCACGGTTCCGCGATCTACCACAAGACGGAATACCGCGAGCGCCGCAATCACTATGCGCTCTATGCGGTCAACGCTCCGATCGCAGGTTTTGACACCGACCGTGATTCCTTCCTCGGCGCATACGGAGAGAATTCCGCTCCCGAGGTGGTTGTCACCGGTGCTTCCAAGGATTCCATGGCAAGCGGCTGGGCTCCGGTCGGCTCACATCACCTTTCCGTGTCACTGGCACCGGGAGAGTCCAAAACTTTCGTGTTCGTTCTCGCCTACATTGAGAACCCTGTCGATCAGAAATGGGTCGGACGCCCGGAGAACGGCGTGATCAACCGCGCACCGGCAGAAGCCCTGATGGCGCGCTACGACACCACCGAGAAGGCGGATGCCGCACTTGCTGCATTAAAGGAATACTGGGACGAACTGCTCTCCCACTTCACCATCTCTTCCTCCGAGGAGAAACTTGACCGCATGGTGAACGTATGGCACCAGTATCAGTGTATGGTTACCTTCAACATGAGCCGTTCCGCTTCCTATTTTGAGTCCGGCATCGGACGCGGCATGGGATTCCGTGATTCCTGTCAGGATCTGCTCGGTTTCGTTCATCTGATCCCGGATCGTGCCAGAGAGCGCATTCTCGACATCGCCGCAACGCAGTTTGAGGACGGAAGCGCATACCATCAGTACCAGCCGCTCACCAAGAAGGGCAACTCCGACATCGGAAGCGGTTTCAACGATGATCCGCTGTGGCTGATTGCGGGTGCTGCCGCCTACATCAAAGAGACCGGCGACTACACGATCTTAGATGAGATGACGCCATACGACAGTGATCCTTCCAAGGCAACAGACTTCATGGAGCACCTGCGCCGCTCCTTCCACTACACGATGGAGCACCTCGGTCCGCACGGTCTTCCGTTAATCGGCCGCGCTGACTGGAATGACTGTCTGAATCTGAACTGCTTCTCCACCGAACCGGGAGAATCGTTCCAGACGTTCGGTCCGTCTGAAGGTCCGAATGCCGAGTCCGTCTTTATCGCCGGCATGTTCGTGCGCTACGGAAAAGACTATGCGGCAATCTGCCGCCACAGAGGCATGGATGACGAGGCAGCGGTTGCAGAGAAAGCAATCGCCGATATGGAAAAAACGGTGCTTGACGCCGGATGGGACGGCGAATGGTTCCTGCGCGCCTATGACCACTACAAGAACAAAGTCGGTTCCAAGGAGTGTGAGGAGGGCAAGATTTTCATTGAGCCGCAGGGTTTCTGCGTCATGGCGGAGATCGGTCTCAAGGAGGGCAACTGCTTAAAGGCAATGCAGTCTGTCGAGAAGTATCTCGACACCAAGTATGGCATTGTCCTGCTGCAGCCGGCTTACCACAGATATCACGTAGAACTTGGCGAGATTTCTTCCTATCCGCCGGGATACAAGGAAAATGCAGGTATCTTCTGCCACAACAATCCTTGGATCTCGATCGCAGAGACAGTTGTCGGACGCGGCAACCGCGCATGGCAGGTATACACCAGAACCTGTCCTGCCTACATCGAGGACATCAGCGAGATCCACCGCACCGAGCCCTACGTTTACAGCCAGATGG
>ERZ824473.3312-NODE-3312-length-16185-cov-4.175015_pt1 | contig 16185 bp, 17 predicted proteins | sample MGYA00519874_ERZ824473 | MGnify/ENA primary metagenome ERZ824473 (study PRJEB31778, sample SAMEA3449151) | human gut metagenome | biome: human gut; feature: human-associated habitat; material: faeces | place: United Kingdom | collected 2010/2012 ... | reverse complement strand
CGTCGTCACCTCGTCCCAGCGGTCGTCCGTCGAGAGCGCCAAGACCTATGTCATGCAGATGGTCGAATCGGTATTTGCGCTGGCCGGAGCCGATGTCGCTCACTCCGACGGCTATCCGGGCTGGACGCCCGACCCGCAGTCGGCCCTGCTTGCAAAGACGGTCGATGCCTATAAACGGCTGTTCGGCGCCGATCCCAAGGTCCGTGCGATCCATGCCGGACTGGAGTGCGGCCTGTTCCTCGAAAAATACCCCGAACTGGAAATGGTCTCGTTCGGCCCGACCCTGCGCGGCGTGCACTCGCCCGACGAACGGCTCGAAATCGCCACGGTTCCCAAATTCTGGGACCTGCTGCTCGAAGTGCTTAAAACCGTCTGATTCCGACGATTATGTTATTCGAACCGGGAGACCCTTTGAAAAGGTCTCCCGGTTTTGTGTCATTCGGTCTCCAGCGGGTATATATGTCCTTTGAAATCGACGATATTATGACCGGAATATCCTCCGTTGACATGCACGAAGCATGCGTTCGTATTTTTGTACAGTATGATTATCAGTTCTTTGTCCTGCCATTTTTGAGCGCCGTCTATTTTCATGCTAAACTGTATGTCGCCGTTTTTTTTATGTTCTCCTTTCGTTATTTCTGCGGCATCGTCCTCGATATTCCAATGGTCCAACGGGGATCGGGGAAAGAGGTCCGGCGAGAACCGGATAACAGCTTTATTGCCATCCATGGATATATGGCTGTTAGTCTCCGATTTAGTCGGAGGCTTGTCGCCGGGAAAGTAGAATTCAGTCGCTTCAATAATGAATTTTCGTTCGCCGAGCGCCTGAATCGCCTGCTTGTAAAGCACCTCTTCCGCTGTGCTTTTACCGGTGTTATTCCCGCCCTTTTGCGCCGCACAGCCTGCCAGTGCCATAATGAGCATTATTAGAACGAGTATTCTTGAAGGTTTTTTCACTGGGGATAGTTTTAGTTGAACGCATTGTTTTTATAGCGGGACTCTATTTTTCTAAGGGGTATATATGTCCTTTGAAGTTTATGACATTGACTCCCGCATAACCGCCATGGAGACGAACAAAGCATTGATTTGTATTTTTATATAGCATGATTATTAATTCTTTGTCCTGCCATTTTTCTGTGCCTTTGATTTTCATATGAAATTGCGTATCGCCGTTTTTTTTACATTCCCCTTTCGTTATTTCGGCATTGTCGCTCTCTGTATCGCGGTTCGAGGAAAAAGCAGATGGAAAATCCTGCGACACCCGGATAACGGCATGACTGCCTTGCATGGATACGAAGCTGTTCGTGGAATTGACCGGGGCCTTGTCCGACGGAAAATGGAACTCGTCGATTTTAATGATAAAATTCCGCTCTTCCAGTGCTTTCAAAGCCTGCGTATAAAGTACCTCTTCCGCTGTGCTTTTACCGGGGTTATTCCCGCTCTTTTGTGCCGCACAGCCTGCCAGTGCCATAATCAGTATAATTATAGACAGCGGTTTTAATATGGTTTTCATAGTTGGAATGGTTTAATCGGTATAAACTGCCCAACATAATTGATTGAGCAGCTCATGTGGTATTATCTGCATGTCGCAAACGCTTTCACGGCGGCTTCGCTGGCATCGAGTATTCCCGAACCTTTGAATCCCGTCAAATTGCGCCCTTCACCGAGCCGAAATCTGGTGTATTCTCTTTCCACGGTGAACCATAAAGGCTACGAAGAAGCTTTTTCGGAATCCTGAAAGTTTTTTCATAGGAAATAAGTGTAAGTGGGTGGTGAATATTATACAAGCTATTTGTTGATTTTATGAACAATGTAATAAAATAAATTGAAACAAACTAATGATAAATTGATTATTTTTTTCGAACCGGCCTTTTCGGCGTCAAATACCATCAGTCTAAACATCGCTGCTGCAAACACCGCTGTTTTTTATTGGCGAAGTGACAAAAATAGTTATATTTGTATTCCGAAAAGTCGCTGCGCATGATCCCGAAATACGGTTGTCTGCTGCTCGGTCTGCTCACCGTCTGCGGTGCCGCGGCCCAGCATCCCGATGACGAATATTATCCCTACGCCGCCCGGCAGGAGGAGCGTACGCCGCTTCTGCTGACCGACTCGACGTTGTTTTACCGCGCCGTGCAGACGACTCCCGACCTCTATGCCGAACATACCGCCTTCAACCTGCCTTACGTCTCCGTGAAACGCCGGGGATTGAATTACCTCGACGAATCCGCTTCGGTCGGGGGCGTGCCGCTTTCGTCGCGCTATTTCGGGGCGATGCGCTTGTTGGGGGCCGATGAAGTCCGCTATGGCGGTCTTGCCGCGGCAGACGGTGCGACGGGCGGTGCCGGCGGCCTGCGTTTGTTCCGTTTTGCCGACGATTACCCGCAGGCGTCGCGCTATGCCGCCGTCAGCTTTACGGACCGCAATTATCTGGCCGGGGCGCGACTGTCCGTCACCGAACCGCTCGGCCGCGGATGGAGCGGTACGGCGGCCCTCGACGCCCGTACGGGGCGCGATATGCACGTCGAAGGCGTCTTTACCAATGCGCTGACTGCGAGCCTGCGCGCCGCGAAGCGGTTCGGCGACGATCACAACCTGAGCCTGACGCTCATCGTTCCGCCCTCGGTCCGGGGTACGCGTCTCTCCTCGGCCGAAGAGGCGTTCCGGCTTACGGGCGACCGGCTCTATAACCCCGCATGGGGATTCCAGCATGGCAAGGTCCGCAATTCGCGCGTGCGGCGGGAATTCGTGCCGCTGGCTGTCTTCTCCTACCGGATGCCGGTTTCGCAATCGACGTCGCTTGCCGCCGATTTCAGCGCGGAGTACGGCACGCGCAAATACAGTGCGCTGGGATGGTACGACGCACGCACGCCGATGCCCGACAACTACCGCTACCTGCCCGGTTATACCGGCGACCGCGAGACCGAACAGGCGTGGCGGGCGAATGATGCGCGCTATACGCAGATCGACTGGGACGAACTGATCGCCCAGAACCGCATGGCGGCGGGCCATGCCGTCTATGCCCTCGAAGACCGCGCCGAGCGGCTCGGCGACCTGAACTTCAGCGCCCTGTTTACGACTGCGCTCGACGCCCGGCTGACACTGCGTTACGGGTTGGTTCTCCGCCATGCGCGGTCGCGCAATTACAAGCAGATGCGCGACCTGCTGGGTGCGGAGTATATCACCGACATCGACCAGTATCTGGTGGACGACGATACCTACAGCAACCTTCTGCAGAACGACCTGCGGCGCCCCGGCCGTACGATCCGCAAGGGCGGCAGGTTCGGCTACGATTATGCGCTGACGACGCGCCGGGCCGATGTGCGGCTGCATGCCGAATACCGCTCCGACCGCTTCCGCGCCGATCTCGTCCTTTCGCTGGGCGCCGCTGCAGTCTGCCGCCGCGGGTATTACGAAAAGGAGCTTTTCCCCGGCGCGCAGTCGTACGGCCGTTCGCGCCGGGTGCGGTTTACGCCCTATACCCTCAGGGCGACCGCCGGCTGGGCCTTCTCGCCCCGCAGTTACCTCGAAGCGTCGGCTGCCGCCGAAGCCGTGCTGCCCGACGCCGCGGACCTTTTCTATCAGCCGCAGTACAACAACCGCGTTATCGACGATCCCGGTCCCGAACGCCGTTATGCCGCCGAAATCAATTACAGCCGTACGGGCGAAACGCTGACCCTGCGGTTTTCGGCTTATCTTTTGGCGATGTTCGACGGCGTCGAGACCCGCCGTTACTACGACGACATGGCGGGCGTGTTCTGCGACATGGCCGCGACGCAGATCGGACGCATGGCCTGCGGCGTCGAAGCCGCCGCCGACATCCGGCTCTCTTACCGTTGGAGTCTGTCGCTCGCCGCATCTGCGGGGCGTTACAAATTCATCCGCAACCCGCGGATAACCGTGATCTCCGACGTCGATAATTCGGTCGTGGACGCCCGTGCCGTGAGCCACTTGAACGGTTGCACGCCCGGCGGCGCGCCGCAGCTGACGGCCTGCGCCGAACTGGGTTACTTCGGCCCGAAAGGATGGGGATTCAAAACTTCGGCGGGGTACGCCGGCGCGCGTTACGTCGAACCGTCGCTGCTGCGGCGCACCGAGCGGATCGCCCGTCAGGGCGGCACGACGCGGGAGATGTTCGACGCCTTCACCCGTCAGCAGCGGCTCGGCGACGCCTTTACCCTCGACGCGGCGCTTTTCAAAACCTTCTGGTTCGACCGTTCGCGGCTGACGGCGTCGCTGATCCTGCGCAATCTGCTGGGCGACATCGACACCGTTTACAGCGCTTACGAGTCGCAGCGCGTGCGCCGCATACGTTCGGGCGACACGCTCTGCTATGCGCCCCATGCGACGCGCCTTACCTATGCCTATCCCCGTTCGTTCTATCTTACAGTCTCTTACCGATTTTAGGGCGTAAGTAAAAAAATGGCCGATTTTTTTGGATTTCGACATGGAATTCGTAACTTAAAGGTCGAAAAACCATTAAAACTTCAAAATTCCATGATTATCGGTATTCCCAAAGAGATCAAGAACAACGAGAACCGCGTTGCTCTCACCCCCTCCGGCGCTCAGGAGCTGACCAAACGGGGTCACAAGGTTTATGTGCAGGCTTCGGCCGGTGTGAACAGCGGTTTTGCCGATGATGCCTATACGGCGGTAGGGGCGGAGATGCTTCCCACGATCGAAGACGTCTACGCCCGCGCCGAGATGATTATCAAGGTCAAGGAGCCGATCGCCCCTGAGTACAAGCTGATCCGCAAGGACCAGTTGGTCTTCACCTTCTTCCACTTCGCCAGCAGCGAACCCCTCACCCGCGCCATGATCGACAGCGGGGCGGTGTGCTGCGCCTACGAGACCGTCGAACGGGCCGACCGCTCTCTGCCGCTGCTGATCCCGATGTCCGAGGTCGCGGGCCGCATGGCCACGCAGGAGGGCCGCTACTTCCTTGAGAAACCCCGCGGCGGCAAGGGCATCCTGCTGGGCGGCGTTCCGGGCGTGAAACCCGCCAAGGTCTTCGTCATCGGTGCCGGCGTGGTCGGCACGGCCGCGGCGCGTACGGCCGCCGGAACGGGAGCCGACGTCACGATCTGCGATATTTCGCTGCAGCGTCTCACGTACCTTGCCGACGTGATGCCCAAGAACGTCAAGACCCTGATGTCTTCGGAATACAACATCCGCGAGGAACTCAAGCACGCCGATCTGGTCGTCGGTTCGGTGCTGATTCCGGGCGCCAAGGCCCCGAAGCTCGTCACGCGCGATATGCTGAAGGAGATGGAACCCGGCACGGTGATGGTCGACGTGGCCATCGACCAGGGCGGCTGCTTCGAGACGTCGCGGCCTACGACGCACGAGGACCCCGTCTATTATGTGGACGGCATCCTGCACTACTGTGTGGCCAATATTCCGGGTGCGGTGCCCTATACTTCGACGCTGGCGCTCACCAATGCGACGCTTCCCTACGCCATCCAGCTGGCCGACAAGGGGTGGCGGCGGGCCTGCCGGGAGAACCGCGAACTCGAACTGGGACTCAACATCGTGCAGGGCAAGGTGGTCTACAAGCCCGTCGCCGATGCATGGGCACTCGACTACGAGCCGCTGACGCTGTAGTTTCCGCCGTGCGATTTCTGCCGCGTGATTTCCGCCGTGCGATTTCTGCCGCGTGATTTCTGCCGCTGGATTTTCGCCGTGCACTCACTCCCTACGGCGGTCGCGCCGCATCCGTCCGTCTCGTATGCCGTCGGCAAGGCGCCGGTCCGCCCGGCGCACGGAGTTCACAGTTCCTGCGATCCGGCGTGGCGTGGCGCAGCGTCGTTCGTGCGGCGGGCCGATTCGGACAGCCGTGTGCAGTTTTATTCGTTCAAGGATACGGAGAAGCCCTGCTTCTCCGTTTTTTATGCGTATATTTGAACGATGATCCGCCAACTCCTGCTCATACTCCGTTTTTACTACTCGGCCATGTTTTTCTTCTGCGCGGCGGTGAGCGTGGCGCTTGCGTGGCTGGTCAAGGTGCACGGTCCGGAGATCATTCCGATGTGCATGCTCGGCAAGGCGGCGGTCTATCCGCTTTATCTCTATGTCTGGATCGTACAGCGTTACGGCGATGAATTCTTCTATTACCGCAATCTGGGCGTCCGGCGGCGCGAACTGCTGGGCGTAAGCTGCGCCGCGGACTTTGTCTTGTGTTACGTATTGTTGAAACTGACGGCCCTTTTCCTGTATGAACCCCTCTGAAAAACATACCCTCGAAATCGACTCGGTCGAATTGTCGTTCGGCGACCGGCGTATCCTTTCGGGCGTCTATCTGGCGGTCGAGACGGGCGGCGTCTCTGCCGTTCTGGGCCGCAACGGCTGCGGTAAGAGCTGTCTGATGAAGATTCTCTGCGGCTCCCTGCGGGCCGGTTTCCGGTCTATGCGCATCGACGGCGTGTGGCACGACCGCTTCCGGGCCGACGAAGTGCGTTACCTGCCGCAGCAGGGTTTCATTCCCGGCTGGCTGACGCTGGACCGGGTGCTGCGGGATTACGACATGACGCGCGGCGACCTGCTGAAATGGTTTCCGCTCTTCGAAAAACTGTTCGGAACCAAGATTTACGCGATGTCGGGCGGCGAACGGCGGATTCTGGAATGTTACCTGATCCTGCGCAGCCCCACGCGGTTCATACTGCTCGACGAGCCTTTTTCGCAGGTTGCGCCCCTGCATGTCTCCGCGCTTAAGCGACTGATCCTGCAGGAGCGGGCGTCCAAAGGCATTCTCCTGACCGACCATATGCACCGCCACGTCACCGACCTCGCCGACCGCCTTTACGTCATGGCCGACGGCCGGGCCTACCTCGCGCAGGGCGAAGAAGACCTCGTCAGATACGGTTATCTGACGCATTTATAGCGATTGTGCGGCCGGCCGATTTGTTTTTGCGCCCGGCTTGCACTATCTTTGCCGCAAACAAACTCCGGCTTAGACAGGCTGCGCTCCGGCATAGCCCAATGAATTTGGCTTTGCGCCCGGCTTGCACTGTCTTTGCACCCCAATACGGCACATTATGGCAGGATCGAATTTTGTAGATTACGTAAAGATATTCGCCCGTTCGGGTCACGGCGGAGCCGGCTCGGCGCATTTCCGCCGCGAGAAATTCGTGGCTTTCGGCGGTCCCGACGGCGGCGACGGCGGCAAGGGCGGCAGTATCGTCCTGCAGGGCGACAGCCAGTACTGGACCCTGATCCACCTCAAATACCAGCGTCACCAGTTCGCCGAGGACGGCCAGTGCGGTTCGGGCGCCCGTTCGTCGGGCAAGGACGCCAAGGACATCGTGATTCCCGTGCCGCTGGGTACGGTTGCGAAACGGATCGTCACGCAGGAGGACGGCACGGAAACCGTCGAGACGGTGGGGGAGGTTACCGCCGACGGAGAACGGCTGGTGCTGCTGCATGGCGGCCGCGGAGGTCTCGGCAACTGGCATTTCAAAAGCGCCACCAACCAGACGCCGCGCTACGCCCAGCCGGGCGAAGAGGGCGACGAAGGGGCTTTCATTCTCGAACTGAAGGTGCTGGCCGACGTGGGACTGGTGGGCTTTCCCAATGCGGGCAAGAGTACGCTGCTCGCGGCTGTTTCCGCCGCCAAACCCAAGATCGCCAACTATGCCTTCACCACGCTCGAACCCAATCTGGGCATCGTGGAGGTTCGCGACCATAAATCGTTCGTCATGGCCGACATTCCCGGCATCATCGAGGGGGCGCACGAGGGCCGCGGACTCGGCACCCGCTTTCTGCGCCATATCGAGCGCAATTCGGTGCTGCTGTTCATGATTCCCGCCGACAGCGACGACGTTCGGCGCGATTACGAAGTCCTGCTGGGCGAACTGACGCAGTACAATCCCGAACTGCTCGACAAGGAGCGCCTGCTGGCCGTCACCAAGTGCGACATGCTGGACGAGGAGCTGATCGAGCAGATGAAACCCCACCTGCCCGAAGGCATTCCCTCGGTCTTTATTTCGTCGGTTTCGGGGCTGAATATTTCCCGGTTGAAGGATATGCTCTGGGAAGCCCTGCAGCGTTAGCGAATTCGACGCGCCGCTCCGAGACGCGGAGCGTGTATTTCCCGTTGAAATAGTCGATAATTCCATATACGGAACCCGTGCCCTGCGGTACGGGTTCCGTTGCGTATGCGCATGTCCCCAGCGTCCGGACCCGGAATGTCCGGCCTTGGGCGTCGGTCAGCGTCCGTTCGGAGGTCTGCGGTTCCGAGGTCTCCGGATCGGTGTCGCACCACGGCCCCGCTTCGGTAAACCGTACTCCTTCGAAACATACGTAGGTGTCTGTCTGCCGGGGGCCGATGGCGTCGAACGTACATACGGCCGGCCGCGGCCGGCGGTCCTTGTCCGGATTGCGGCGCAGATAGCGTTCTAGCTCTTCACGCGGAATCCGCCCTACGCCGTAATCGCCGTCGGGCGCGACTCCGAGCTGAATCTTGCCGCCGTAATCGCCCAGCGTAAGCCCGTTGCAGAAGATGGTGACGGCCGCTCCGACCGGGTAGTCGAAAGCGAGTCGGGTGCCGTCGATCAGGACCGAAATCCCGCCGCTGGCATCCTCGACGACGAGCGTCTTGTAAAATTCGCCGTAGAAATCGTTGCCCGTGACGACGCCTTCGAGCGTGATGTCCTCCGTTACGGCGACGCTGTTTGCGGTGCAGCGCGCCTTGAGGTCCGCAATGGTGTGCACGCCGCCGGGAGCGCCGCCCTCGAACGAGAGTTTCGACGTCCGGTCGCAGGCCGTCAGCAGCAGGAGCGCCAGCAGTTTAATACATGCAGTCGTTTTCATCGCGGATTTTGAGCAGGTAACGGCCTTTGCCGGCGTCGTCGTATTGCAGAATGCCCGTGAGCGAACAGCTCTTTCCGGCGGGGACCTCTTCGCCGGCGAACTCGGCGTAATTGCGGACATAGGTGTATATTTCGGCTCCTCCGGCGTCGGTGAAGCGTTTGTACCCCGCCCACGTGCCGGGTGTAAGGTCTTCGGGCGTGTAACTCAGACCGTCGATCCGCACCAGCGTCCCGCACCGCTTCGGCGTGAGTTCCGCAATCGTCAGCAGGGCGGGCGCGACCGGCTGCGGGGCTTCGCCGGTGCGACTCACGGCGGCGTCCAGCGCGGCTTTCGAGCCGAGGTAATCCGTTGCGAAGCCGCTTCCCGCTGCGGGTTTCCGCCCGACCTGCAATATGCCGCGGCTTTCGCCCAGCGCCAGCCCCTTCAGCCGCAGCGTGATGCGGCTTCCCGGCGGAAAGTCGTTGTGCAGCTGGTCGATACCTGCCATTACCTCAAGTCCCGCTCCATCTTCCTCGACGCAGAACGTGCGGTAGAAGTTTTCCTCCGCATCGCTGGTGTTCACCCGGCCCGACACCACCACGTCGGTCGCAATCACGAACGTCGTCCCGGCGTACAGTTGGCGCAATTGGGCGATGGTCGCCGTCGCCGGTTCCGGCTCCTCGCCGCCGCTCCGTTCCCCGAACCGGGAGTCGTAACACCCGGTCAGCAGCAGAAAGGCGCATAACAGCGGCAGGCGTCGCATAAGCTCCGTTATTCGATGCGTGAATCCTTCAGGCCGAGGAAGTAGAGGATGCCGTCCAGCCCGATGGTCGAGATCGACTGCCGGGCGGTGGCCTTCACTTTGGGTTTGGCGTGGAAAGCGATGCCCAGACCGGCGAGATTGAGCATCGGCAGGTCGTTGGCGCCGTCGCCGACAGCTACCGACTGGGCGATGTTGATCTCCTCGAACTGGCAGAGCAGGCGCAGCAGCTCGGCTTTGCGGCGGCCGTCCACCACCTCGCCCACGTAGCGGCCCGTGAGTTTGCCCTCCTCGATTTCCAGCTCGTTGGCATATACGTAGTCGAATCCGTATTTCTGGCGCAGGTAGTTACCGAAGTAGGTGAAGCCGCCCGACAGAATGGCCGTCTTGTAACCCACGCGCTTGAGGATGGTCATCATGCGCTCCAGCCCTTCGGTGATGGGCAGGCTGCGGGCGATCTCCTCCATGACCGAGACGTCGAGACCCTTGAGCAGGGCCACGCGGCGCGAGAAACTCTCGCGGAAGTCGATTTCGCCGCGCATGGCGCTGGCCGTGATCGCCCGCACCTCGTCGCCGACTCCGGCGCGTTCGGCCAGTTCGTCGATCACCTCGGTCTCGATCAGCGTCGAATCCATGTCGAAGCAGATCAGGCGGCGGCTGCGGCGGTAGATGTCGTCCTTCTGGAACGAGACGTCGAGACCGATCTCCGAGAGATTCATGAATCCCTCCTGCATGGTGCTGCGCTCCTCGTCGGTGAGCGACCCGCGCACCGAAAGCTCGATGCAGGATTTGGCCGCACGGTCATCCTCGCTGAGCGGGATGCGGCCCGTCAGACGCTTCATGGCGTCGATGTTGAGTCCGTGTTCGGCCACGACGCTGGTCACCTCGGCGATATGCCGCGCCGTGACGGTGCGCCCCAGCAGGGTTATGATGTATCGGTTTTTGCCCTGACGGCCCACCCAGTCCTCGTATTTCCGCTCCGAAATCGGCGTGAAGCGGATCATCACGCCCAGCTCCGAAGCCTTGAACAGCAGCTCTTTCATGATGTTTCCCGACTTGTCGGACGTGGTCTTGAACAGGATGCCCAGCGTCAGCGACTGGTGGATATTGGCCTGACCGATGTCGAGGATGAAGGCGTCGTAGCGCGCGAGTATTTCGGTGAGCGAAGAGGTCATTCCCGGCTTGTCTTCGCCTGAGATGTTTATCTGGATAATTTCAACGTTGTTCTGCATCGTTTCCTGTTTCCTTTTGGTAAATTCGTAGACAAAGTTAGTAAACTTTCTTTTTTTTGGTTATTTTTGCACGATAAACTTAAAAATCGGACTTTATGTGGTCTTTTCTCGTGCCGTTTTTTACGGAAACGCCCGAAGCGCCTTTGATCCTGCCCGACAGCGTGCAGAAAGCCAATCTCGCCGAAGCGGTGAATAAAATCATCCATCTGGACGTGGGCGACATGCTGCGCTCTCTGCTTTCCGAATCCGTCTGGATACTGGTGAAGATCCTGATCGCGCTGGCCATCTATTTTATCGGCCGCTGGATCGTGCGCCGCATCGTGCGGCTGCTCGACGCCGCATTCGAGCGCCGTCAGGTGGACACTTCGCTCCGCTCGTTCCTGCGCAATACCGTCAAGGTGGTCTTCACGCTCATCCTGCTGATGATCGTCGTGCAGACCCTCGGCGTCAACGTCACTTCGCTCATCGCCCTCTTCTCGGCCGCCACGCTGGCCATCGGTATGGCCCTGAGCGGCACGGCCCAGAACTTCGCGGGCGGCGTGATGATCCTGCTGATGAAACCTTACCGGGTCGGCGATTTCATTTCGGCGCAGGGCCAGTCGGGTACGGTGCGCGAGATCAAACTCTTCTCGACGGTCATCACCACCGGCGACAACCAGACAATCTACATACCTAACAATTCCATTGCCACGGCGATCATCGACAATTATTCGACTTCCGAGACGCGCCGCGTGGACTGGACGATCGGCATTTCGTACGGCGACGACGTCGATGCGGCGCGGAGGGCGCTTCTCGACCTGCTGGCCGCCGACAGCCGTGTGCTGAAAGATCCGGCTCCCGTGGTGTGGGTTGCGGCGCTCGCCGACAGCTCGGTGAATCTTTCGGTGCGCGCATGGGTGAAAAACGCCGATTACTGGGACGTGTTTTTCGAGAACAACGAAAAAATCTACAAACTGCTGCCGCTCAAGGGCATCAGCTTCCCCTTCCCGCAGATGGACGTACATGTGAAACAAAACTAAGTGAGGAGTATATGAAAAAATTATTGTTTGCCGCAGCCGCAGTCTGGTTGCTGGCCGCCTGCAACAAGGAGCTCGGTCCCGAATACGAGACGCCGCCCGTTTTCGACGAAGTGACTTTCACGACGGCGACGCAGCCGGACAAAATCACCGAACCGGTGAAGGTGGACGAGGTCGTGTGGGTGAATGCGACGGTATCCTGCCCGTACAAGGTCAAACAGGTGTGGCTTGCCTACTTCGTGGACGGCGACGAGTCCAATGTGGTGACGACTACGCCTTTCAATTACGACGCCACCACCGTTACGTTCAGGGAGCGGATTCCGGGACAGAAGGCCGGAGCGAAAGTGTCGTTTCAGGTGCTTACCCGTTCCGATTATGTATTCATGTGGACCCAGACGTATACCTATAAGGTCGAGGGCGGCGAAGACGAAGAAAAGCCGAATCCCGACCTGCCGGACGAAAACTAATTTTTATCAGAGATATCGTTTATGGAATTAAAAGAAATTCTGGCCATTTCGGGCCAGCCCGGACTTTATAAATACGTGGCGCAGTCCACCAACGGCGTGATCGTCGAGTCGCTGCTCGACGGCAGGCGGATGAACGCCTCGGCGTCGTCGAAGGTCAGCTCCCTGACCGAGATTTCGATGTTCACCGAAGGCGAGGACATTGCGCTGGCGGACGTCTTCACCAAAATCTATGCGCATACGGGCGGCAAGGAGGCCATCAGCCCCAAGGAGGCGCCTGAGAAGCTGAAAGCCGCTTTCGCCGAGGTCCTTCCCGAATACGACCGCGACCGGGTGCACGTATCCGACATGAAGAAGTGCTTCGCGTGGTACAACATTCTGGTCAGGGCCGGTTTTACGGAGTTCAAACTCCCGTCCGAAGCCGAATAACAAATGTCCCGCCGTCAGGCGGGACATTTTCGTTGTATCCGGTGTGATTCCGGCTTTTTTCATGCCGCCGAATTCGCGGTTTATATTATCTTTGTGCAATAGCGAAACAAACATTCAAGCAACTGACATTATGGAACGAAGGACGAAAGTGCTGGCATTGGTTGCCCACGACAACATGAAGCACGATCTGGCCGAATGGGTGGACTGGAACAGCAAAAAACTCGGCCGTCACCATCTGGTCTGCACGGGTACGACCGGCAAGATGGTCGAAAAGACGCTGCGCGACCACCGGGAAGAGTACGAGGGTGAGGAGGAGATCGAAGAGCTTCCCGATCTGAGGATCACGCTGCTCAAATCCGGCCCGCTGGGCGGCGACCAGCAGCTGGGTTCGCTGATCGCCGACGGCAAGATCGACGCCCTGATTTTCTTCTGGGACCCGATGTCGGCCCAGCCGCACGACGTGGACGTCAAGGCCCTGCTGCGTCTGGCCACGCTCTACAACGTGCCGACGGCCATCAACCGTTCGTCGGCCGATTTTCTGATCTCTTCGCCGCTTTTCGAGGACGACGGGTACGTACCCGTCGTCAAGGACTACAAAGCCTATGTCGAGCGCGTGCTGAAATAGGGTGGCGCGCCGTTTTACAGGTCGTGCGACAGCGGGGCGGGAACCGTCCCGCTTACGTCGAAGTCGCCCCAGCGCCGGGCGATCGAGTCGAGCGTATCGAACAGTTCGGGGATGTCGAGCGACGTGACGAGCTTCAGGCGCGTCGGCTTGAAGTCGGGCAGTCCCTTGAAATAGTTGGACAGATGGCGGCGCATTTCGAGGATGCCCACGAATTCGCCCTTTACTTCGAGCGACTTGCGCAGATGCTCCTTGGCGATTTCGACCCGTTCGCACACCGACGGCTGCGGGAGCACTTCGCCCGTAGCCAGATAGTGCTTCACCTCGCGGAATATCCACGGGCGCCCGTAGGTTGCCCGGCCGATCATCACGCCGTCCACGCCGTAGCGGTCGAACATCTCCGCGGCCTTCGGTCCCGAATCCACGTCGCCGTTGCCGATGATCGGGATATGTATCTGCGGGTTGTTCTTCACTTTGCCGATCAGCGTCCAGTCCGCTTCGCCGCGGTACATCTGGGCGCGTGTGCGGCCGTGAACGGTGAGCGCGGCGATGCCCACGTCCTGCAAGCGCAATGCGATCTCCTCGATGTTCTTCGACTCCTCGTCCCAGCCCAGCCGCGTTTTGACGGTCACGGGCTTGCGCACCGCCTGCACGATCCGGCGCGTCATCTCGACCATCAGCGGCACGTCGCGCATCATGCCCGATCCGGCGCCGCGCCCGGCGATTTTCTTCACCGGGCAGCCGAAGTTGATGTCTATGATGTCGGGACCGGCCGCTTCGGCCATGCGGGCCGCTTCGACCATCGGTTCGATCAGGTGGCCGTAAAGCTGGATGCCCACGGGACGCTCCGCCGCGTCGATTTCGAGTTTTTTGAGCGACTTGGCCGCGTCGCGGATCAGCCCGTCCGACGAAATGAATTCCGTGTAGACCACGTCAGCCCCGAACCGCTTGCACATGTAGCGGAACGAAGGGTCGGTCACGTCTTCCATCGGCGCCAGCAGCAGGGGCTTTTCGCCGAGTTCTATATCAGCTATTTTCATGGGTTCTGGTTCGTTTTTTCCGATGTTTCGCAGGCGAGGATCTTGTCTATGCGGGCGCCGTCCATGTCGACGATCTCGAACGTGAAGGTGTTCCACCTCAGTTTTTCGCCCGTCTGCGGAATATGCCCCAGCTCGTCGAGTATCAGGCCGCTGAGGGTGTTGTAGAGGTTGTTCGGGTAGACGTCCTCCAGCCCGTAGCAGACTAGAAAATCGTAAAACGGGCACTGCCCGTCGATCAGGCAGCTGCCGTCCTCCCGGTGAACGATGTCCGGCTCCTCCCGCTCTTCGGGAATCGAGCCTACCAGCGCTTCGAAGATGTCGTGCAGGGTGACGATGCCCTGCGTCACGCCGAATTCGTCGCAGACGATGCCGTAGCCGACCTGTTCGCTGCGGAGCTGTTCCAGCGCGGTGTATACTTGGGTCTCCTCGTGGAAGAATTTTGCCGGACGCAGTATGGATGCGACGTCGAAATCCTCCTCTCCGATGTGCGTGAAGAGGTCCTTGAGGTATATCACGCCGGCCAGCCGGTCGAGGTTGCTGCGGGCGGCGGGGTAGAGCGTGTGGGGTTCCCTGCCGACCAGCTCGCGGATCTCTGCGGGCGTCATGGCGGGGTCTATCCATGCGATTTCGCTGCGGTGCGTCATGATCGAACCCACCTTGCGGTCGCCGAGCGAGAATACGCGGCCGACGATCTGCTGTTCGACGATCTGCACCTCTCCGTCTTCGGTTCCCTCCTGAATGATCGACTTGATCTCCTCCTCGGTGACCTTGCTCGCCGTATCCCGTATTCCGAGCAGGCGGGTGATAAGCTCGATGCTGCGCGAAAGCAGCCATACGAAGGGCGACGTCACCTTGGCGAGCACCTGCATCGGCCGTGCGACGAGTATGGCGACCCGTTCGGCGCTTTTCATGCCGATGCGCTTGGGCACCAGCTCGCCGAAGACGATCGTGAGGTAGGTGACGGCGATGACGATGAGTATCTGGGCGACCGGAACGGCCGTGCGGAGCGGTATGCCCAGCGATGCGAGCATCGCGCCGAAGCGGCCCGCCAGCGCTTCGCCCGAATAGATACCCGTCAGGATGCCGATCAGGGTGATGCCTATCTGAATCGTGGAAAGGAATCTGTCCGGGTCCTGAGCCAGCTGGAGGGCTTTGGCGGCCGCCTTGTTGCCCTGCTTGGCGCGTGCCGTCAGGTTCGAGCGGCGCGCCGAGATCAGCGCGATTTCCGACATTGCGAAAAGCCCGTTGAGCAGGATCAGCAGGATAATGATGATGATTTCCATGAAAAGCGTGTAATGTAGCGGCAAAGATAAGCATTGTTTGGAATTTCGGGGGCGCCGCGGCCGCAATTTGTGAGAATTATGGCTTTGCGGGATTGGTTATTAGCCGAAAAACGCTAAATTTGCAGGCAAATCTTTTGTGTTATGAATATTGAAAACTTTATTTCGGATGCGGTCCGCCGTTCGGTGGAGACGCTTTACGGTCCGCTCGACGGCGAACAACTGCAGATTCAGAAGACCCGCAGGGAGTTCGAGGGCGATTACACCCTCGTGACGTTTCCGTTGCTGCGACGAAGCCGCAAGTCGCCCGAAGCCACCGCGACCGAGATAGGCGAATATATGACGGCCAACGTGCCGGAAGTCAAGTCGTTCAACGTCATCAAGGGTTTCCTGAACCTGACCCTCGACTGCGCGTTCTGGGCCGCCCGTTTTGCGGAGATCGCCGCCGATGCGAACTTCGGGCAGGCTCCCGACACGGGGCGTACGGTGATGATCGAATACTCGTCGCCCAACACCAACAAACCCCTGCATCTGGGCCATATCCGCAACAACCTG
>ERZ824473.3310-NODE-3310-length-16190-cov-5.545832_pt1 | contig 16190 bp, 4 predicted proteins | sample MGYA00519874_ERZ824473 | MGnify/ENA primary metagenome ERZ824473 (study PRJEB31778, sample SAMEA3449151) | human gut metagenome | biome: human gut; feature: human-associated habitat; material: faeces | place: United Kingdom | collected 2010/2012 ... | reverse complement strand
GTATAAAGTTAAGTACAAAAATATAACAGGATATTTAAGAAAAGATTTAGTACAATTAAACAATGAAACAACAGAAACAGTAGAAGAAAACACAACAAACAAAACAGAAGAAAATACAATAGAAGAAAGCACAGTAAGTGTAAATGCAGAAGAAGTAGAAAACACGTCAAATACTGAAAATACAGAAGTAGCTACACCAGGAAAATACAAAGCAAAAGAAGATTTAAAATTAAAAGTAATACCATTAATAAATGCTTTAGAAATAGACGAAATAAAAAAAGATACAGAATTAGAAATAAAAGATATAAAAAATAATTGGGCATATGTAAATACACAAGAAAAACAAGGATGGGTAGTATTAGAAAAGTTAGAAAAAGTAGAATTAAAAACTGAAAGTACTCAAAATGAAGAACCAACAAATAAAGAACAAGAAAATACTACAAGCCAAAATAATCAAGAAAAAAACACACAAGAAGCGGCAAAACAAACTTCAAAAACAATGTATATAAATACAGAAACAGTAAATTTAAGAAGTAGTGCAGACAGAACATCAACAATAGTAGTGCAATTAGCAATAAACACAAAAGTAGAAGTTGTATCAGAAGAAAATGGATGGAGTAAAATAAGTGTAAACGGAAAAGAAGGATATGTATTATCATCATTACTATCATCAAAAAAACAAGAAACATCAAGAGGTGCTACGGAATCAAGAATAGAAGCAGCAAATAAAACAGAAACAACCAAATCTGAAACAACAAAAACACAATCAGCACAAACTACAAACACAAGCACATCAAATCAAACTACAACAAGCTCAACAAATGGAGCAAATGTAGTAGCATATGCAAAACAATTTATAGGAACAAAATACACATATGGGGGAACATCTCCATCAACAGGATTTGACTGTTCAGGATTTACATCATATGTATATAAACATTTTGGTGTATCATTACCACGAACATCTGGAGGTCAATCTGGAGTAGGAACAGCTGTAACAAAAGCAAACCTACAAGCAGGAGATTTAGTAATATATTCAGGGCATGTTGCAATATATGTAGGAGGAGGGAATGTAATACATTCACCAAGACCAGGAAAAACAGTATGTATTGTACCATTAAGCCAAGCAGCAAGAGGATTTTCAGGAGGAAGAAGAGTAATAAACTAACATATAATTAAAGGAGGAACTTTTTATTGAAAAGGCCAATTTTAATTATAGCAATAGGATATATAATAGGTATATTAGGGGGACTATACTTAGAAAAAAGTATGGTTCTCTTTTTGTCATGTATTGCTATAATAATATTTATAATAAAAAGAAAGAAAAGCTGGAAGATAGGAAGGTATAAAAGATACATAAAATTATATATAAATAATAAAGCAATAATAATATTAATAATAACAGCAATAATATCAAGTATAATAATATATCAAAAAGAAAAAGAATATAAAAAAATAGAAAATGAGTTATGCAAAACAGAAGACATAGTAATAAAAGGAAAAATAAAAAGAGAAACAAAAACAAAAGAATATGGAAAAATATATAAAGTACAAATAGAAGAGATAACACAAAATGGAAAAGAAATAAAAGCACAAAAAAAGAACATATACATACAAGAAAACAAGACTAAAATTAAATTGCAGTATGGAGATATAATAGAAGTAAAAGGAAAATATGAAGAGCCAGAATCAAGAAGGAACTATAAAGGATTTGATTATAAATTATATTTAAAAACAAAAAACATATTAGGAACACTAAAATCAACAAATATAAAAAAGGTAAGTCATAAAATAGAAAATCCTATAGAATATATAGAATCCAAAAGTATTAAACTATCCGAAAATTTGAAGCAAAAAGCAAATAATATATTACCACAAGAAATAGCAAGCATATTTATAGGGATAATACTAGGAGACAGAACAGAAATACCAGAGGAGGCAATAGAAAATTTTAGAAATGCAAATATGTCACATATATTAGCAGTATCTGGAATGCATATGTCATATTTAATTTTATTAGCAACACAAATAATTGGAAAACTAATAGGAAAAAAACAATCATATTATATATCAATAATTTTGATAATAGAATATATGTTTTTAACAGGATTTTCAGCATCAATAATAAGAGCAGGAATTATGGGAATAATACTAATAAGTTCAAAAATATTTTACAAGAATAATGATGTATTAACAAATATAGCAATATCAGCTTTAATAATACTATTGAAAAATCCATACACAATATTAGATTTAAGTTTCCAATTCTCATATGGAGGGACTATAGGAATAATTTTATTTCAAAAATTTATTTCAAAAAATTTTTTAGAAAGAATCATAAAATCAAAAAAGATTATAGAAATTATATCTGTAACCATATCAGCACAAATAATAATATTGCCAATAAGTATAATACAATTTAATAAATTAAACATATATTTTATATTAACTAATTTAATTATAGGATTTATAATCGGCCCAGTAATGGCATGTGGATTTATATTTTTAATAACTTTAATAATTAATGTAAAAACAGTACAAATATTTTCAATAATATTGCAAATAGCAATAAAAGCACTAATCTTGACATCACAAATAGCAAAATTACCATATTCCAATATATATTTGCCAACACCAAATTTTATTCAAATAATAATATATTTTTTATCTATACATATTTTCATGTTCATATATTATATATATAACACCAAAAATAAAACACAAACAGTAAAAAGATTTAGAAACATAATATCAATGATAAAATTTTATTTAAAATATAGGATGAAACCAAAAACAAAATCAAGAACAAAAATAATAAGCATTATAATAATAGCATTAATAATGGTAATACAAATAATTCCAAAAGATTTAAAAGTTTATTTTGTAGATGTAAACCAAGGAGATAGTACATTTATAGTAACGCCAAAAGGTAAGACTATTTTAATAGATGGAGGAGGAAGTAGCTATACAAATGTAGGAAAAAATACACTATTACCATATATTTTAGATAGGGGATACAGAAAAATAGATATAGCGATAATAAGTCATATGGACCTTGATCATTGTGATGGAATAATATATTTAATGGATAAAATCAAAATAAAAACAATAATAATAGGAAAACAATATGAAGAAAGTGACAATTACAAAAGATTTGTAAAATTAGCAAAAGAAAAGAGAATAGAAGTAAAAATAGTAGAAGCGGGAGAAAATATAAACATAGAACGAAACGTGAATTTAGATATTTTATGGCCAGACAGCAAAAATAAAATATCAGAAAATGCAATAAATAACAATTCATTAGTATTCAAATTAAAATACAAAAAATACTCAATTTTATTCACAGGAGATATAGAAGAAATAGCAGAAAAAGCGATTTTAGAAAGATACAAAAATATGTTACAATCAACAATTTTAAAAGTAGCACATCATGGCTCAAAAACATCAACAACAGCAGAATTTTTAAAAGCAGTAAAACCTAGATATGCATTAATAGGAGTAGGAAAAAATAATAAATTTGGACATCCTTCAGAAAACACTATAAAGAAATTAAAAGAAATGAAAGTAAAAATATTCAGAACAGATGAATTAGGAGAAATAACAATAAAAATGAATAAAAACATCAATATAGGTTCATAATATAAGAAATAATAAGAGTGTTGAAAGGCAAGGTGTTTAATTTGAAAAAATTTATTATAGTATTAATAGGTTTAGGAGTAATAATATGCGCAATATATGCAGGAAATAAAATATATAAAAATCAAAATGAACAAGTAAATAAAGGGAATATGCAAACAACAGATTTAGCAGAAGTAATAGAAGATGACTGTACAGAACAATGGAATGAATTACAAAATTCAGAACAAGAAAATATACAAGCAAATAGCGAAGAAAATATACGAATATCGCCTAATTGCAGCATAATATATGAGACGAAATATGAAAAATGTGGACATGTTTCTAAACAGTATAAAAATGTAACAAAAGATTTAGTTAATAAAAGTGAAAGAGATATAAATAATTTATATCCAGAGTGGACAGTAAAAGAATTTGAACCTAATAGAGTAGTTCTGCAAAAAAGTGCAGAAGGGGAATGTGGAGAGCATTATATTCTAAGAGCTTCAGATGGCAAAATAGTTATTAATTTATTAGATGAAAATGGTAAAGAAAAAGAATATCAAAAAACGGATATTTCTACTGAATACCTAACTGATACAGATAAAATTGAAATTGAAAATGGTTTGAAAGTATATGGAAAAGAAAATTTGAGCCAAATAATAGAAGATTATGAATAGATGTTTTTGGGGACGGACTCAAAAAACACCATATATCTTTTCAAATTATATAAAACATAATAAATGTTATATGGAAGAATAATTTTCGAATGTGATTGGAACAATCTTAGAATTTCTTAAATAAAATGATGGAAGAGCTTCACGTCGAACGAAGTGAGGACTAAGCTGAAGGATTACATTATTTTATTTTAGAAATTTTTAGTTTGTGTATTGAACCGAGAAAATTATTAAACCATATAACATTTATTATGTTTAAATAACATATAATAGTGATGTTTTTTGAGTCCGTCCCCAAAAACATCAGCTATTTATTTTTTTTATTAATAATAACAGGTTGTTTCTCTTTTTTTAAATCGCTCTTATCAATAAAGCCATCTTTATATAAGTATTTAACATACATAACAAAAGAAAAAACTGTAGCAATAACGGCGATGCAATAAAGGATAAAATCTAAATTTTGCCAAACACCAGTAAGAGCAAATTCCTTATTAATCAAAGAGCAAACAATAGCAAGGTAGAAAAGAACAGTAGCCAATTTACCAAACCATTTGCTATAAACGACCACATCTTTACCATAAAGGAAAGAAGCGCCGATAATCATCAAAAGTTCTTTAAGAAGAACAACCACAAGAATCCAAAAAGGAATAATTTTTTGAAAAACGAGAGTAGCCAAAACAGAAATCTGAGTAAGTTTATCAGCCAAAGGATCCATCAATTTTCCAAAATTAGTAACAAGATTAAACTTTCTTGCAATTGCGCCATCTAGAATATCAGTAATTCCAGATATAGTAAAAAAGATAAAACCTAATAAATAATGTCCAGTAAAAATAAAATATAAAATAATAGGTATAAGGATAAACCTTAAAATAGTTAAAATATTTGGTATGTTTTTTTGTATATTTTTTTGCATGTTTAATTACATCCTTTCACAATAAATTATATTAAAACAGATTGAAAAGAAAACAGTTTTAAAAGATTTAAAAATGTATAAATTTTCAATCTGTACTAGTTATAACTTATTTTGCTTCAAAAGTCAAATTGTCATTTACAAAATCAACAGTAATTGTCTGACCATTTAAAAAGTCACCACGTAAAATCTTTTCAGAAATTTCATCTTCAATATAACGTTGAATAGCTCTTCTTAAAGGTCTAGCTCCAAATTTGATATTTGTACCTTTTTCCAAAATAAAATGTTTAGCTTTATCAGATACAACTAAATCCATATTTTTCTCTTTTAAAGCCTTTTGAGTATCTTTTAGCATCAAATCAACAATTTGAATCAATTCTTTATCTGTTAAAGAATCAAAAACAACAATTTCATCAATTCTATTTAAAAATTCAGGGCGGAAAGTAGTTTTTAAAGTATCCTCAATTTTACCTTTATCAACAGTTTGTTTTCCAAAGCCAATAGAATTAGTATTTAAATTAGAACCAGCATTTGAAGTCATTATAATAACAGTATTTGCAAAACTTACAGTATTACCTTGACTATCTGTTAATTTACCATCATCCAAAACTTGTAACAAAATGTTAAACACATCTGGATGAGCCTTTTCGATTTCATCTAAAAGAATAATAGAATAAGGTTTTCTTTTAACCTTTTCAGTTAATTGACCAGCATCATCATAACCAACATATCCTGGAGGAGCGCCAATCAATTTAGCTGTAGAATGACTTTCCATATATTCAGACATATCAATTCTAATCATAGAATCTTCTTTTCCAAACATCTCAAAAGCAAGACTTTTAGCCAATTCAGTTTTACCAACACCAGTAGGTCCAACAAATATAAAAGAAGGTGGTCTTTTAGTACTTTGTAAACCAGCGCGATTTCTACGAATAGCTCTAGAAACAACACTAACAGCTTCATCTTGACCAATAACTCTTTTATGCAAATTTGTTTCCAAATTTAATAATTTTTGAGTTTCTTCTTCAGTTATTTTTTTAACAGGAATTTTTGTCCAATTTTCAATAACTGTAGCAATATCTTGAACAGTCAAATTTTTCAATTTCATCTTTTTATTCAAAGCATCAATTTTTTCAATCAATTGACATTCACGAGTCTTTAAATCAGCAGCTTTTTGATAATCTTCTGTAGAATCAGCAGCAACGACTTCCTCTTTTTCAGCCTGAACATCAGCTAATTCTTTTTTAAGCATCTCCAATTTATATAAATCCTTATTTTCCAAATTAATGCGAGAACATGCTTCATCTAAAATATCAATAGCCTTATCTGGCAAAAATCTATCATGAATATATTTTTCAGACATAATAACAGCCTGTTTAATAACATCATTAGAAATTTTAACTTTATGATATTCCTCATAATATTTTTTAATACCTTCCAAGATTTTAATAGAATCATCAGTATTAGGTTCTTCAATTAAAACTTGTTGGAAACGACGCTCCAAAGCAGAATCTTTTTCAATATATTTACGATATTCTTTTAAAGTAGTAGTTCCAATTAATTGAATCTCTCCATTAGAAAGAGCGGGTTTTAAAATATTAGCAGCATTCATAGAATGCTCACCATCACCTGCACCGATAATATTGTGAATTTCATCTATAACTAAAATAATGTTTCCATATTGTTTACATTCATCTATAATACCTTTCATACGAGATTCAAATTGACCTCTAAACTGTGTACCAGCAATAACAGAAGTCATATCTAACAAATAAACTTCTTTATTTAATAATTTAGCAGGTACATTTTGATTAGCAATTTTAATGGCCAAACCTTGAGCGATAGCAGTTTTACCAACACCAGGCTCACCAATTAAACATGGATTATTTTTAGAACGTCTATTTAAAATTTGAACTATTCTTTGAATTTCCTTATCTCTACCTATAACAATATCAAGTTCGCCATTTTTAGCCTTGTTTGTCAAATTAGTACCATAAGTATCAAGATATTTTTTCTTTTTATTTTGCTTTTGATTTTTCTTTTTTTCAACTTTTATTTTTTTTCTAGAATTACTTTGAGAAGCCATTTCTTCTTGTGATGGAGAACCGAAATCATTATCATCATTTAGCAAACTAGAAAATATACTACCCAAAGGAATAGCAGCACCTGCAATATGAGGCTTATCTTCGTCATTCAAATCATCATCATTTAAATCATCAGTACCAAAAGTAAAAGCTCCATCAATTTTATTAATATCATCTAAAGAAACATTTTCGGCAAAATCTTTAAACATACTCTCAAACTGTTTTCTCATTTCTTCCATACTAACAGGGTCATGAGCCAAAACATCATTTTGTCTATATAAAGTTTCTAAAGGATCAATGCCTTGCTTTTTAGCACAGTTATAACATAATCCTTCTAATTTTTTATCTTCACCTTTTCCATCATTTTTTTCAAAAAACAAAATGGCAGGATTTTTCTTACATTTTGAACATAACATAGTTTTGTTTTCCTCATTTCTTTATAAATTTAAGTACATATATAATACCGCAAAATTACTAAATAGTCAACAATTTTTTAGGGGTTTTTAGGGGGAATCCCAAAATAAAAATATTAAAAAAATAATTTAGAAAAGCATAAAAAAATAACATCACAAAGTTCAACAAAGGTGCACTATTAGTATGTTCTATAAAAATATTAAATATGATAAAATAATCTTTAGGAAAGCAAAAAAGTTTATAAAAAAGCTTTTATAAAATATGGCTAAAAACAATATTTTTGAAAAAAATTAATATGCAAAAGGCATATTAATCTTTGAACTTAACAAAAAAGTCAAAATTCTTATTTTCTTACAGTATTAACTCTTTTGAGATTTTTTATACATTAATTTAAAAAACTTTTCCATCTTTTTACATTGCATTTTTTGTTGGTATATGCTATATATTTAAGTATATATTTTTACTAAAGTTCAAAGATTAATATGCCTTTTGCATATTAATTTTTTTCAAAAATATTGTTTTTAGCCATATTTTATAAAAGCTTTTTTATAAACTTTTTTGCTTTCCTAAAGATTATTTTATCATATTTAATATTTTTATAGAACATACTAATAGTGCACCTTTGTTGAACTTTGTGATGTTATTTTTTTATGCTTTTCTAAATTATTTTTTTAATATTTTTATTTTGGGATTCCCCCTAAAAACCCCTAAAAAATTGTTGACTATTTAGTAATTTTGCGGTATTATATATGTACTTAAATTTATAAAGAAATGAGGAAAACAAAACTATGTTATGTTCAAAATGTAAGAAAAATCCTGCCATTTTGTTTTTTGAAAAAAATGATGGAAAAGGTGAAGATAAAAAATTAGAAGGATTATGTTATAACTGTGCTAAAAAGCAAGGCATTGATCCTTTAGAAACTTTATATAGACAAAATGATGTTTTGGCTCATGACCCTGTTAGTATGGAAGAAATGAGAAAACAGTTTGAGAGTATGTTTAAAGATTTTGCCGAAAATGTTTCTTTAGATGATATTAATAAAATTGATGGAGCTTTTACTTTTGGTACTGATGATTTAAATGATGATGATTTGAATGACGAAGATAAGCCTCATATTGCAGGTGCTGCTATTCCTTTGGGTAGTATATTTTCTAGTTTGCTAAATGATGATAATGATTTCGGTTCTCCATCACAAGAAGAAATGGCTTCTCAAAGTAATTCTAGAAAAAAAATAAAAGTTGAAAAAAAGAAAAATCAAAAGCAAAATAAAAAGAAAAAATATCTTGATACTTATGGTACTAATTTGACAAACAAGGCTAAAAATGGCGAACTTGATATTGTTATAGGTAGAGATAAGGAAATTCAAAGAATAGTTCAAATTTTAAATAGACGTTCTAAAAATAATCCATGTTTAATTGGTGAGCCTGGTGTTGGTAAAACTGCTATCGCTCAAGGTTTGGCCATTAAAATTGCTAATCAAAATGTACCTGCTAAATTATTAAATAAAGAAGTTTATTTGTTAGATATGACTTCTGTTATTGCTGGTACACAGTTTAGAGGTCAATTTGAATCTCGTATGAAAGGTATTATAGATGAATGTAAACAATATGGAAACATTATTTTAGTTATAGATGAAATTCACAATATTATCGGTGCAGGTGATGGTGAGCATTCTATGAATGCTGCTAATATTTTAAAACCCGCTCTTTCTAATGGAGAGATTCAATTAATTGGAACTACTACTTTAAAAGAATATCGTAAATATATTGAAAAAGATTCTGCTTTGGAGCGTCGTTTCCAACAAGTTTTAATTGAAGAACCTAATACTGATGATTCTATTAAAATCTTGGAAGGTATTAAAAAATATTATGAGGAATATCATAAAGTTAAAATTTCTAATGATGTTATTAAACAGGCTGTTATTATGTCTGAAAAATATATTCATGATAGATTTTTGCCAGATAAGGCTATTGATATTTTAGATGAAGCATGTTCTCGCATTAATTTGGAAAATAAGGATTTATATAAATTGGAGATGCTTAAAAAAGAATTAGCTGATGTTCAGGCTGAAAAAGAGGAAGTCGTTGCTGCTGATTCTACAGAAGATTATCAAAAAGCTGCTGATTTAAAGACTCGTGAATGTCAATTGATTGAAAAAATTGATGCTTTGAATAAAAAGATGAAATTGAAAAATTTGACTGTTCAAGATATTGCTACAGTTATTGAAAATTGGACAAAAATTCCTGTTAAAAAAATAACTGAAGAAGAAACTCAAAAATTATTAAATTTGGAAACAAATTTGCATAAAAGAGTTATTGGTCAAGATGAAGCTGTTAGTGTTGTTTCTAGAGCTATTCGTAGAAATCGCGCTGGTTTACAAAGTACTAAAAGACCACCTTCTTTTATATTTGTTGGACCTACTGGTGTTGGTAAAACTGAATTGGCTAAAAGTCTTGCTTTTGAGATGTTTGGAAAAGAAGATTCTATGATTAGAATTGATATGTCTGAATATATGGAAAGTCATTCTACAGCTAAATTGATTGGCGCTCCTCCAGGATATGTTGGTTATGATGATGCTGGTCAATTAACTGAAAAGGTTAAAAGAAAACCTTATTCTATTATTCTTTTAGATGAAATCGAAAAGGCTCATCCAGATGTGTTTAACATTTTGTTACAAGTTTTGGATGATGGTAAATTAACAGATAGTCAAGGTAATACTGTAAGTTTTGCAAATACTGTTATTATAATGACTTCAAATGCTGGTTCTAATTTAAATACTAATTCTATTGGCTTTGGAAAACAAACTGTTGATAAAGGTAAAATTGAGGATACTTTAAAAACTACTTTCCGCCCTGAATTTTTAAATAGAATTGATGAAATTGTTGTTTTTGATTCTTTAACAGATAAAGAATTGATTCAAATTGTTGATTTGATGCTAAAAGATACTCAAAAGGCTTTAAAAGAGAAAAATATGGATTTAGTTGTATCTGATAAAGCTAAACATTTTATTTTGGAAAAAGGTACAAATATCAAATTTGGAGCTAGACCTTTAAGAAGAGCTATTCAACGTTATATTGAAGATGAAATTTCTGAAAAGATTTTACGTGGTGACTTTTTAAATGGTCAGACAATTACTGTTGATTTTGTAAATGACAATTTGACTTTTGAAGCAAAATAAGTTATAACTAGTACAGATTGAAAATTTATACATTTTTAAATCTTTTAAAACTGTTTTCTTTTCAATCTGTTTTAATATAATTTATTGTGAAAGGATGTAATTAAACATGCAAAAAAATATACAAAAAAACATACCAAATATTTTAACTATTTTAAGGTTTATCCTTATACCTATTATTTTATATTTTATTTTTACTGGACATTATTTATTAGGTTTTATCTTTTTTACTATATCTGGAATTACTGATATTCTAGATGGCGCAATTGCAAGAAAGTTTAATCTTGTTACTAATTTTGGAAAATTGATGGATCCTTTGGCTGATAAACTTACTCAGATTTCTGTTTTGGCTACTCTCGTTTTTCAAAAAATTATTCCTTTTTGGATTCTTGTGGTTGTTCTTCTTAAAGAACTTTTGATGATTATCGGCGCTTCTTTCCTTTATGGTAAAGATGTGGTCGTTTATAGCAAATGGTTTGGTAAATTGGCTACTGTTCTTTTCTACCTTGCTATTGTTTGCTCTTTGATTAATAAGGAATTTGCTCTTACTGGTGTTTGGCAAAATTTAGATTTTATCCTTTATTGCATCGCCGTTATTGCTACAGTTTTTTCTTTTGTTATGTATGTTAAATACTTATATAAAGATGGCTTTATTGATAAGAGCGATTTAAAAAAAGAGAAACAACCTGTTATTATTAATAAAAAAAATAAATAGCTGATGTTTTTGGGGACGGACTCAAAAAACATCACTATTATATGTTATTTAAACATAATAAATGTTATATGGTTTAATAATTTTCTCGGTTCAATACACAAACTAAAAATTTCTAAAATAAAATAATGTAATCCTTCAGCTTAGTCCTCACTTCGTTCGACGTGAAGCTCTTCCATCATTTTATTTAAGAAATTCTAAGATTGTTCCAATCACATTCGAAAATTATTCTTCCATATAACATTTATTATGTTTTATATAATTTGAAAAGATATATGGTGTTTTTTGAGTCCGTCCCCAAAAACATCTATTCATAATCTTCTATTATTTGGCTCAAATTTTCTTTTCCATATACTTTCAAACCATTTTCAATTTCAATTTTATCTGTATCAGTTAGGTATTCAGTAGAAATATCCGTTTTTTGATATTCTTTTTCTTTACCATTTTCATCTAATAAATTAATAACTATTTTGCCATCTGAAGCTCTTAGAATATAATGCTCTCCACATTCCCCTTCTGCACTTTTTTGCAGAACTACTCTATTAGGTTCAAATTCTTTTACTGTCCACTCTGGATATAAATTATTTATATCTCTTTCACTTTTATTAACTAAATCTTTTGTTACATTTTTATACTGTTTAGAAACATGTCCACATTTTTCATATTTCGTCTCATATATTATGCTGCAATTAGGCGATATTCGTATATTTTCTTCGCTATTTGCTTGTATATTTTCTTGTTCTGAATTTTGTAATTCATTCCATTGTTCTGTACAGTCATCTTCTATTACTTCTGCTAAATCTGTTGTTTGCATATTCCCTTTATTTACTTGTTCATTTTGATTTTTATATATTTTATTTCCTGCATATATTGCGCATATTATTACTCCTAAACCTATTAATACTATAATAAATTTTTTCAAATTAAACACCTTGCCTTTCAACACTCTTATTATTTCTTATATTATGAACCTATATTGATGTTTTTATTCATTTTTATTGTTATTTCTCCTAATTCATCTGTTCTGAATATTTTTACTTTCATTTCTTTTAATTTCTTTATAGTGTTTTCTGAAGGATGTCCAAATTTATTATTTTTTCCTACTCCTATTAATGCATATCTAGGTTTTACTGCTTTTAAAAATTCTGCTGTTGTTGATGTTTTTGAGCCATGATGTGCTACTTTTAAAATTGTTGATTGTAACATATTTTTGTATCTTTCTAAAATCGCTTTTTCTGCTATTTCTTCTATATCTCCTGTGAATAAAATTGAGTATTTTTTGTATTTTAATTTGAATACTAATGAATTGTTATTTATTGCATTTTCTGATATTTTATTTTTGCTGTCTGGCCATAAAATATCTAAATTCACGTTTCGTTCTATGTTTATATTTTCTCCCGCTTCTACTATTTTTACTTCTATTCTCTTTTCTTTTGCTAATTTTACAAATCTTTTGTAATTGTCACTTTCTTCATATTGTTTTCCTATTATTATTGTTTTTATTTTGATTTTATCCATTAAATATATTATTCCATCACAATGATCAAGGTCCATATGACTTATTATCGCTATATCTATTTTTCTGTATCCCCTATCTAAAATATATGGTAATAGTGTATTTTTTCCTACATTTGTATAGCTACTTCCTCCTCCATCTATTAAAATAGTCTTACCTTTTGGCGTTACTATAAATGTACTATCTCCTTGGTTTACATCTACAAAATAAACTTTTAAATCTTTTGGAATTATTTGTATTACCATTATTAATGCTATTATTATAATGCTTATTATTTTTGTTCTTGATTTTGTTTTTGGTTTCATCCTATATTTTAAATAAAATTTTATCATTGATATTATGTTTCTAAATCTTTTTACTGTTTGTGTTTTATTTTTGGTGTTATATATATAATATATGAACATGAAAATATGTATAGATAAAAAATATATTATTATTTGAATAAAATTTGGTGTTGGCAAATATATATTGGAATATGGTAATTTTGCTATTTGTGATGTCAAGATTAGTGCTTTTATTGCTATTTGCAATATTATTGAAAATATTTGTACTGTTTTTACATTAATTATTAAAGTTATTAAAAATATAAATCCACATGCCATTACTGGGCCGATTATAAATCCTATAATTAAATTAGTTAATATAAAATATATGTTTAATTTATTAAATTGTATTATACTTATTGGCAATATTATTATTTGTGCTGATATGGTTACAGATATAATTTCTATAATCTTTTTTGATTTTATGATTCTTTCTAAAAAATTTTTTGAAATAAATTTTTGAAATAAAATTATTCCTATAGTCCCTCCATATGAGAATTGGAAACTTAAATCTAATATTGTGTATGGATTTTTCAATAGTATTATTAAAGCTGATATTGCTATATTTGTTAATACATCATTATTCTTGTAAAATATTTTTGAACTTATTAGTATTATTCCCATAATTCCTGCTCTTATTATTGATGCTGAAAATCCTGTTAAAAACATATATTCTATTATCAAAATTATTGATATATAATATGATTGTTTTTTTCCTATTAGTTTTCCAATTATTTGTGTTGCTAATAAAATTAAATATGACATATGCATTCCAGATACTGCTAATATATGTGACATATTTGCATTTCTAAAATTTTCTATTGCCTCCTCTGGTATTTCTGTTCTGTCTCCTAGTATTATCCCTATAAATATGCTTGCTATTTCTTGTGGTAATATATTATTTGCTTTTTGCTTCAAATTTTCGGATAGTTTAATACTTTTGGATTCTATATATTCTATAGGATTTTCTATTTTATGACTTACCTTTTTTATATTTGTTGATTTTAGTGTTCCTAATATGTTTTTTGTTTTTAAATATAATTTATAATCAAATCCTTTATAGTTCCTTCTTGATTCTGGCTCTTCATATTTTCCTTTTACTTCTATTATATCTCCATACTGCAATTTAATTTTAGTCTTGTTTTCTTGTATGTATATGTTCTTTTTTTGTGCTTTTATTTCTTTTCCATTTTGTGTTATCTCTTCTATTTGTACTTTATATATTTTTCCATATTCTTTTGTTTTTGTTTCTCTTTTTATTTTTCCTTTTATTACTATGTCTTCTGTTTTGCATAACTCATTTTCTATTTTTTTATATTCTTTTTCTTTTTGATATATTATTATACTTGATATTATTGCTGTTATTATTAATATTATTATTGCTTTATTATTTATATATAATTTTATGTATCTTTTATACCTTCCTATCTTCCAGCTTTTCTTTCTTTTTATTATAAATATTATTATAGCAATACATGACAAAAAGAGAACCATACTTTTTTCTAAGTATAGTCCCCCTAATATACCTATTATATATCCTATTGCTATAATTAAAATTGGCCTTTTCAATAAAAAGTTCCTCCTTTAATTATATGTTAGTTTATTACTCTTCTTCCTCCTGAAAATCCTCTTGCTGCTTGGCTTAATGGTACAATACATACTGTTTTTCCTGGTCTTGGTGAATGTATTACATTCCCTCCTCCTACATATATTGCAACATGCCCTGAATATATTACTAAATCTCCTGCTTGTAGGTTTGCTTTTGTTACAGCTGTTCCTACTCCAGATTGACCTCCAGATGTTCGTGGTAATGATACACCAAAATGTTTATATACATATGATGTAAATCCTGAACAGTCAAATCCTGTTGATGGAGATGTTCCCCCATATGTGTATTTTGTTCCTATAAATTGTTTTGCATATGCTACTACATTTGCTCCATTTGTTGAGCTTGTTGTAGTTTGATTTGATGTGCTTGTGTTTGTAGTTTGTGCTGATTGTGTTTTTGTTGTTTCAGATTTGGTTGTTTCTGTTTTATTTGCTGCTTCTATTCTTGATTCCGTAGCACCTCTTGATGTTTCTTGTTTTTTTGATGATAGTAATGATGATAATACATATCCTTCTTTTCCGTTTACACTTATTTTACTCCATCCATTTTCTTCTGATACAACTTCTACTTTTGTGTTTATTGCTAATTGCACTACTATTGTTGATGTTCTGTCTGCACTACTTCTTAAATTTACTGTTTCTGTATTTATATACATTGTTTTTGAAGTTTGTTTTGCCGCTTCTTGTGTGTTTTTTTCTTGATTATTTTGGCTTGTAGTATTTTCTTGTTCTTTATTTGTTGGTTCTTCATTTTGAGTACTTTCAGTTTTTAATTCTACTTTTTCTAACTTTTCTAATACTACCCATCCTTGTTTTTCTTGTGTATTTACATATGCCCAATTATTTTTTATATCTTTTATTTCTAATTCTGTATCTTTTTTTATTTCGTCTATTTCTAAAGCATTTATTAATGGTATTACTTTTAATTTTAAATCTTCTTTTGCTTTGTATTTTCCTGGTGTAGCTACTTCTGTATTTTCAGTATTTGACGTGTTTTCTACTTCTTCTGCATTTACACTTACTGTGCTTTCTTCTATTGTATTTTCTTCTGTTTTGTTTGTTGTGTTTTCTTCTACTGTTTCTGTTGTTTCATTGTTTAATTGTACTAAATCTTTTCTTAAATATCCTGTTATATTTTTGTACTTAACTTTATAC
>ERZ824473.3306-NODE-3306-length-16240-cov-6.440161_pt1 | contig 16240 bp, 10 predicted proteins | sample MGYA00519874_ERZ824473 | MGnify/ENA primary metagenome ERZ824473 (study PRJEB31778, sample SAMEA3449151) | human gut metagenome | biome: human gut; feature: human-associated habitat; material: faeces | place: United Kingdom | collected 2010/2012 ... | reverse complement strand
CGGTTCTGCTTTGTCTCGTAGCTGGACAGCGGCACCTTGGCGCACTTGCCGTTCTCGTAGAAGAAGAGCATCCAGCCCTTGTAATCGGGGGTCACGACCATATACAGCGGGACCTCGCCCTCCTCCATGCCGAGGGCGCTGGCGACGTAATCGCCGAGGACGCTCGCCTTGCTGTCGTTGAAATCATAGGCGTGGGACTTGTAAACCTGACGATGATTCGTGAAGAACAGCAGCTCGACGCTGTTCGTGCTCTCGCAGGTGAACAATACCTCATCGCCGTCCTTGAGCTTCTGCTCGCCGCTCATGCGCAGGCTCTGGGGCGTGATCTTCTTGAAGTAGCCGTCCCGCGTGAAGAACAGGTGCACGGGGTAGTCGGGAATCTGCTGCTCCGGCTCCTCGCCCTCAACGGCGGGCACCTCGTACATGATCTCGCAGCGGCGGGGCTTGCCATACTTTTTGGCGACGTCGGCCAGCTCCTTCATGATGATCTTGTTGATGCGTGCCGGGCGCTTGAGAATATCCTCCAGGTCCGCAATCGCGTTTTCGAGTTCTTCAATTTCCTCGGTGCGCTTTAAAATATACTCGCGGTTCAAATGGCGCAGCTTGATCTCCGCCACGTACTCGGCCTGCACCTCGTCGATGCCGAAGCCGATCATCAGGTTCGGCACGACCTCTGTCTCCTCGGCGGTGTTGCGCACGATTTCGATGGCCTTGTCAATGTCGAGCAGAATTGCCTTCAGCCCCTTGAGCAGGTGCAGGCGCTTCTGCTTGCCCTGCAAATCGTAGTAGGTGCGGCGGCGCACGCACTCGGCGCGGAAGGCGATCCACTCGTTCAGGATGCTGCGCACGCCCAGCACCTTGGGCTGGCCCGCAATCAGCACGTTAAAGTTGCAGGCGAAGCTGTCCTCCAGCGGCGTGGCCTTGTACAGGCGCGCCATCAGCTTGTCGGGATCCTGGCCGCGCTTCAAATCAATCGTCAGCTTTAAGCCGTTCAGGTCGGTCTCGTCGCGCATATCGGAGATTTCGCGAATTTTGCCCAGCTTGACCAACTCGGTGATCTTGTCCATGATGGCTTCTACCGTCGTCGTGGGCGGGATCTGCGTGACGTCGATGCAGTTGTTTTCCTTGTCGTAGCTCCACTTAGCGCGGACGCGGACGCTGCCGCGGCCATTTTCCAGCACGTTCTGCATCTCGGCGGCGTCGTACAGAATCGTGCCGCCGCCGACGAAATCAGGGGCCGGAATGATTTCCCGCAAATCGGCCTGCGGGTCCTTCATCAGGGCAATCGTCGCATTGCAGAGTTCCTCGAGGTCGAAGGAGCAGATGTTGGATGCCATGCCGACGGCGATGCCCAGCGTGTTGTTGGCCAGAATCGTCGGGAAGGTGACGGGCAGCAGCGTCGGCTCCGTCGTCGTGCCGTCGTAGTTGGGCACAAAATCGACGGTGTCCTTGTCGATGTCGCGGAACAGCTCGTCGCAGACCGGCTCGAGCTTAGCCTCGGTGTATCGGGCGGCGGCGTAGGCCATATCGCGGCTGTACGCCTTGCCGAAGTTACCCTTGGAGTCCACGAAGGGCACAAGCAGGCTCTCGTTGGAGCGGCCCATGCGGACCATCGTGTCGTAAATCGCGGCGTCGCCGTGGGGGTTCAGGTGCATCGTGCTGCCGACGATGTTGGCGCTCTTGGTGCGGTTGCCCTTGAGCAGGCCCATCTCGTACATTGTGTAGAGCAGCTTGCGGTGGGCGGGCTTGAAGCCGTCGATCTCCGGCAGGGCACGGGAGACGATGACGCTCATCGCGTAGGGCATATAGTTGGTTTCCAGCGTATCGGTGATGGCAGATTCCAGCACCTCGCCCGCCGATAAAATTTCGACGTTATCGCCCAGCTGCGGGCGCGCAGGGGTCAGTCTTTTTTCTTTACGTTTTGCCATTATGATTTATCCTATATTTCACAGCCGCACGGTAGGAGCCGGACATGTCCGGCCCCTACCGGGAGCAAAGCGTTTACGGGAAGGTTGCGGGCGGGGCATGCCCCGCCCCTACACGCGCGGCAATCGTAGGGGTGTTCTCCCGCCGGGCGCGTATCAGCTCACGTCCAGATCGTCCAGATACTCCGCGCCGTGCTCGGCGATGTGCTCCTTGCGGCCCTGGAGGTTATCGCCCAGGAGCAGGTCAAACACGGCGGAGGTGCGCTCGGCGTCGGTGGGCAGCACCTTGATCAGGCGGCGGCTGTCGGGGCTCATCGTCGTCAGCCACATCATCTCGGGGTCGTTCTCGCCCAGACCTTTCGAGCGCTGGATCGTGTACTTCTCGCCGTCGATACGGCGCAGGATGTCGGCCTTCTCCGGCTCGGTGTACGCAAAATAGGTCTTGTTCTTCGTGTTGATCTCGTACAGAGGCGACTCGGCGATATAGACATAGCCCTTGTTGATGAGGGTCGGCGTCAGACGGTAGAGCATCGTCAAAACCAGCGTGCGGATCTGGTAGCCGTCCACATCGGCATCGGTGCAGATGACGACTTTATTAAAGCGCAGGTTGTCCAGATTGAAGCTGGCCAGGTCTTTGTTGTGGCTGCCGCCCAGCTCGACGCCGCAGCCCATGACGCGGATCAGGTCGGTGATGATTTCGGATTTGAAAATGCGGGCGTAGTCGGCTTTCAGGCAGTTCAGGATCTTACCGCGGATAGGCATGATGGCCTGAAACTCCGAGTCGCGGCTCTGCTTGACCGCGCCCATAGCGGAATCGCCCTCCACGATGTACAGCTCGCGGCGGGAGGCATCCTTCGTGCGGCAGTCCACGAACTTCTGCACGCGGTTGGCCAGATCCATCTGCTGGGTCATCGTCTTTTTGATGGTGATGCGCGCTTTTTCGGCGTGCTCGCGGCTCTGCTTATTGATGAGCACCTGCTTGCAGGCCTTTTCGGCCTCGTCGGGGTGCTCGATGAAGTAGACCTCCAGCTGATGCTTCAGGAACTCGGTCATGGCCTGGGCCACAAACTTGTTCGTGATGGCCTTTTTCGTCTGGTTCTCATAGCTCGTGCGGGTGGAGAAGCTGGACGAGACAAGCACAAGGCAGTCCTGCACGTCGGCAAAAGTGATCGCACTCTCGTTCTTTTTGTACAGACCCTTGTTTTTCAGCCAGGCGTTGATCTGGCTGACGAATGCCGTGCGCACGGCGCGGTCCGGGCTGCCGCCGTGCTCGAGCCAGCTGGAGTTGTGGTAATACTCCAGACACTGCACGGTGTTGGAGAACGCGAACGCGACGTTCATCTTGACCTGATAGTCAGGCTGGTCGGCGCGGTCACGGCCCGCGGCGGCACCGGAGCAGAAATGCACGGGCGTCAGGGCCTTGTCCCCTACCAGCTCGTTGGCGTAGTCGGTGATGCCATGCTCGTACAGGTACTCGAATTTTTCGGCGTCGCTGCCGGACTTGTCGGTAAAGACCAGCGTAACGCCGTCGTTGACGACGGCCTGACGGCGGAGCATATCCTTGAAGGATTCCGCCGGGACGGCGATGTCGGTGAAAACCTCGGTGTCGGGCTTCCAGCGGATGACCGAGCCGGTGCGCTTGCCCTTGAACGGCTCCTTCTGCAAGCCGCCGACGTTCCCGCCCTTTTTGAAGTCGAGGTGATAGTGGAAGCCGTCGCGGTAGATGTCGGCGGTCATCCACTCACTGGCATACTGGGTGGCGCACAGGCCCAGACCGTTCAGGCCCAGGCTGAAATCATAGTTGCCGCTGCCCTCGGCGTATTTGCCGCCGGCGTACAGCTCGCAAAAGACCAGGTCCCAGTTCCAGCGCTCCTCGGCCTTGTTGTAGTCAACGGGGATGCCGCGGCCAAAATCCTCGACCTCGACGACGTGGTCCGGGAACAGCGTGACATTGATGCGGTTGCCGTGGCCGTCGCGTGCCTCATCGATGGAGTTGGAAATAATTTCAAAGATGGAATGAGCGCAGCCCTCGACACCGTCGGAGCCGAAGATGACCGCCGGGCGTTTTCGCACGCGGTCCGCGCCCTTCAGCTGGCGGATGCTGTCATTGCCGTATTCCTGTTGTTTTTTTGCCATGCGGCGGGTCCCTCCGAATTTATAGTAAAACAGTGGTAGTTTTTGCACATGTAGGTTTATTAAACCACAAGGCACAGCGGTTTGTCAAATTTGATTTGGTCAGATTTTCTTTCTGCAGAGGTCGATGCCCGCCTCCACCCCTATAAGCTCAGTTTAATACAACATTCAGTTGTTGTCAAGTTGTTTTTAATTGCAGTCACAGTTGCAGTTCTCCACCCGGTTGCGGTCCCCTATGACGGCGGTCCAATATTCGGTGCCCTGATAGCGGAAGATGACCCAGTCATAGCCGTTATATTTCCGTGTGCTCTGCTTTACCACGCAGTAATTGCCCAGCGGCAGGTAGCCGACCACATCGTTGAAGTTGGCGGTATAAAAATACTCGCACCGGGCGTTGAACACGACCAGACGCTTGCCGCTGACCGTCTCCATAGAAGGGCCGGAGACCCCATAGTTGTTGTAGCCTCCGGCTCTGATCTCGGGCAGGAAGTCCTTGTAGCTGCGGTCCAGGTCGCACGCGCCGGAGATTCCGCTGGCGCTGCCGCTGCCTGTGTACTGCCACATGGCATAGCTGCCGTTGTACCCCAGCGCCGAGCGGTAATCCGCGACCCACAGCGGGTATTGGCTCAGCGCGGCGGCATTCAGGTAGCTGTTGATATAGTTTGTGTAGCTGTACCACCCGGCGTACCATTTGCGCTGGTAGAGAATGTCCATGGCGTACTGCACCAGACTTGTCAGCTCGGCACTGCCCAGGCTGGTAAGGCTCGAGTCCTCGACGTCCACAAAGACCGGGTACTCCAATTGCAGGCCGTCCATGACGTTCAGGAACGTCGTCAGCTCGTTGGCAACGGCGGCGCGGGTGCGGGCGTAGGTATAGTAGTAGGCCCCTACCCGCAGCCCCGCGGCCTTGGCCCCGTTGACGTTCTGCAAAAAGTACGGGTCCACGTACAGACCGCCGCTGTTGGCGGAACCGACGCGGACAATGGCAAACTGCTTGCCCGCCGCCGCCACCCTGCCCCAGTTGATATTGCCCTGATAGCGCGACACGTCAATGCCGTTTTGGAAAAGCGCCATAAAAAGCCCCCCTTTGCGGTATAATATGCAAAGAGGGGGCGGGGTGTGTAATATCTGTTTCCGCTGCAAGGGCGGCAGCCAGGGGGCCTTTACGCCAGGCGGCGAGTTGTATACGCATCGGACAGCTTTTCAATCTGTATATTTTTCACAGCAATTTGATCCTCAAATCTCCCAGCAGTGACACTGCCTCCGGCAGGGAGAATTTTGCGTCCTGCAGCTTGCAGCCGAAGATGTCGACTTTATACCCGCTGGCCTCTTTGAAGTTTGCCTTGCGCATATCGCACTGGAAAAATTCGGTGTCCAGCAGGTCGCATTTCTCAAAATCCGCGCTGACGAGATTGCACTTGGCGAACATCGAGCGCTGTATGACACTGCCCGCAAATTTGAACTTTGTCAGGTTCATTTCGGTGAAGGTGTTGTATTTCAGGCGGCAGTCCCGCAGGCTCTCGATGGGGTCGGCAAATGCGCCGTCGCCCTGCAGGGACATCCAGTCGATGTTGTTCAGTGTACAGTTCTCAAAATCTGTGAATTTTGCGCGTGACATAGTTGTTTTTAAATTAGTGACCGTGCAGTGCAGGAACTGACATTCGGTCAGGACGCTGTGGTCGAGCTTGCAGTCCTCAAACGTGCAGTCTGCAAAAACGCAGTCCGAAAAGTCGCAGTCGTAAAACGTTTCCCCGGTGAAGGTCAGACGCTCAAAACGTTCGCCCTCGCGGTATTCGGCGCGTATCAAATCACCAGTCCCCCGTTTACGCCGAGCACCTGCCCCGTGATGTAGCCGCTGGCCTCATCGGCGAGAAAGACCATCGTGCGGGCGATCTCGTCCGGCTCACCGAGGCGCTCCACAGGGGTCTCCTCCGCCAGCGCGGCGCGGTCCTCGTCGGTAAAGCCGGCCATCATGTCGGTGTTGATGACGCCGGGCGCAATGACGTTGACCGTGATGCCGCTGGGGCCTTCCTCCTTGGCAAGGGCCTTGCCAAGGCCGATGAGCCCTGCCTTGGCCGCGCTGTAGGCGACCTCGCAGCTGCCGCCGGTCTGGCCCCACATGCTGCTGACAAGCAGGATGCGGCCGTATTTACGGTGGATCATACCGGGCAGCACCGCGCGGCAGGCGTAGAACGCGCCGTCCAGATCGACGGCCATCATCCGCCGCCAGTCCTCGTCGGTGGTGTCGGTGAACAGCTTGACCTGCGCGATGCCCGCATTGCAGACGAGCACCTGCAGACTGCCGAGTTCCTGCTCGGCCCGGGCAACGGCGGCGCGCACCTGGGCGGGGTCGCCCGCGTCGGCCCGGATGGCAAGATAGAGGCCGCCGGGGTTGATTTCTTCGGCCTGACGGCGCACGGCGTCGGCGGCATCGGGGTGGGAATTATACGTAAAGGCGACGTTATAGCCTGCCCGGGCAAAGGCCAGCACCGCCGCCGCACCGATGCCGCGGCTGCCGCCGGTGATGAAAACGTTATTTGTCATGGTAAAACCTCAATTCATTGCCCACTTGCTTGCCTCCCTCTGGGAGGGAGGTGCCCCGAAGGGGCGGAGGGAGAGAGCCTTGCCATGGCCCGAAATATTTCGGATGACCGCAAGGCTCTCTCCCCCACCGCCTGCGGGCGGAGCCCCCTCCCAGAGGGGGCCAAGGAAAAAGGCGCTATTTTTTCTTCCGTTTTTCCCGCAGCATCACAAAAAAATCCTGCAGCAGGGCCTGCGCCTCGTCCTCCAGCAGGCCCGATTCTATGACAGGATGGTGGTTGAACGGCAGGGCGAACAGATCGGTCAGGCTACCGCAGCAGCCCGCCTTGGGGTCGCGTGCGCCGTAGACGACCCGCTTTAAACGGCTGTTGATGATGGCTCCGCTGCACATCGGGCAGGGCTCGAGCGTAACGAACAGCTCACACTGCCAGAGCCGCCAGCCGCCCAGCGCCTTGCAGGCCGCGTCAATCGCCATCAGCTCGGCGTGGTAGGTGGCATTTTTGCCGCTCTCCCGCAGGTTGTGGGCGCGGGCGACGATCTCGCCGTCCTTCGCGACCACCGCGCCGACGGGGACCTCGCCGAGGTCGGCGGCGATCTTTGCCTCGTCCAGCGCGGCACGCATCAGTTCTTCATCGGTCATACTATCCCCTCAATGTACAAAAATGGCAGCGTAGGCCACGAGAAACAGCACCGTTGCGCAGTAGACCGGGCTGGTAAAAACGGTCAGCACATCCACGCCGGGGCGCAGTCCCGCCGAAAAGCTGAACCCCTGACGGCGGGCGTTGCAGATCATCCATGCGCCGAACGCCGGGAAGAACAGCAAAATGAACAGCTCCACACCGAAGGAGACCTCCGCCGGGGCGTAATATCGCAGATAGATCGTTAAAAATGCCAGCGCGTTGTTGACAAGGTGCAGCAGCATCCCCGGCAGGATGCTGCCCGAGCGCTCGGCCAGCCAGCCCAAAAACACGCCGCAGGCAAAGGCCGTCAGGCCCTGCGCAAGGTCGAGATGCAGCACACCGAACAGCAGCGCCGGGGCAAAGATGGCCGCCGCGCTGCCGCAGGGGCGCATCAACCCCTGAAACGCGCCGCGGAACAGCAGTTCCTCCGCGATGGCGGGCATGACGCAGAGCGCCAGAAACTGCACGAGCAGCTCCGCCCCGCCGCTGGGCAGCATTTCACTGGTCGCGGGGCTGCCTGTCAGGCGGTTGATGAGTGCGCCCGCCAGATTGGCAAGGTTCGCCACGCCGAGAAAAACCGGCAGGCAGAAGCCGGGGCTCCACGGTGCGGGCAGCATGATCCGCAGGTCTTTGGTTTTCAGCCGCGTGACCTTTAACAGAAAAACCAGCGTCAGCACGATGGCCCCCAGCCCGATGAGCAGCTGAAACAGCGCCGTGCTGACCCCGCTGAAGCCCAGTGGCTTGGCCAGACTGGCACCGGGGTGGGCCAGCCCCATCAGTGCGCTGACCAGCAGCGTGAGCAGGCCGCGCGCCAGAAGATATACCAGGGATGCCACCGCACAGCCGCCTGCCGCGCCCCGCACCCCGCGAGATTTTGTCATGATTTTTTATCCTCCATATAAAGGATTCCCCCTCCGGGGAAGGCTTTATTATCATCATACCACAATCCGGCCAATAAAAAAAGCCCCACCGGTGTGCGGGCCGGCAGGGCAAGGTTGGAGGGAGAGGAGTCTATTCATTGCCTGCGTTGTGCGCCGCAGGCATTGACTTTCTGCTACTATAATAGTACAGTATAGGCATGAAGTAAAGCTACACTTTTTCATACATCACATGAATTTTTTTCACTACAGGAGATGCAGCTCATGACACTGACAGATTGCCAGCTGTTAAGCATTGTAGCACAGCTGGGTACCTTTGCCGCCGCGGCGGAGCGGCTGCACATCACGCCGTCCGCCGTCAGCCACGCGGTATCGGGCGTGGAGGCCGAGTGCGGCTTTCCGCTGTTCACCCGCACCAAAAGCGGCGTCACGCTGACCGCCGCCGCCGAAAAGCTCATGCCCGCCATCCAGCAGATGCTCGCCAGCAGCGAGTCGCTTGACCAGTCGATTGCCCAGATCAACGGGATGCACAAGGGCGCACTGCGGCTGGGGGTGTTCAACTCGGCCTGCGTGACCTGGCTGCCCAAGATCGTGCCGGGCTTCCGCGCAGCGTTCCCGGGCATCGACGTGCAGATTTACCAGGGGTCGTATGACGACATCACGGGCTGGCTGAAAACCGGCGCGGTGGAGCTGGGGTTCCTCTCCAACTCCAGCGCCCACGATCTGGATTTTGAGCCGCTCTATGATGACCGGCTCATCTGCATCGCGCCGCCCGGCTACCAGCCGCGCCGCCCCGGCGTGGTGCGGGCCGAGGAGCTGCGCAGCCAGCCGTTCGTCAGCCAGCAGTCCGACGTGGATGCCGACATCCAGAGCTACTTTAAAAAGAATGACCTGCATGTGTCGAGCCGGTGCTACATCGTGGATGACCAGAGCATGATCGCAATGGTCGCCTGCGGGCAGGGACTGGCGCTGATGCCCGAGCTGATGTTCAAGGAGGGCGCGGCCAGCGCGGGGTGCCAGGTTTTGCAGCTGGAGCCCGCTGCCAAGCGCACGATTGGGCTGGCGTGCCTGTCGCGGACAGCGCTTTCCCCCGCCGCCCGGGAATTTGTGGAGCACGCGCGGGCGTTTGCAAGGAAGCGGTGATCCACGCGGCAGGGGCCGGACATGCCCGGCCCGCAGGTTTACGGTATTGTCCAAGGTTTCTCACTGCCGTAAACGGGCACGGCGGCCAGAGGGCTGGCCGCCCTACATGTGTCCCGGAAATATTTCATTGCGCAGTGCAGCAAAACACCCCCATGCCGTTAAATCGGCGCAGGGGTGTTTTTACTTAGTTTCCCTCGTCGTACTCCGCTACGGGCACATTCGCGTACTCGTCGGGGAGGTCGGGGGGCAGGGTCTGCATGTACTCGTGCATGGCCTCGGCCACGTTCTTGCTGTAGGCGACGGCCTCGACGACGGTGCGCGCACCCTTGACGGCATCGCCGCTGGCAAAGATGCCGGGGATGCTCGTGCGGCCCACCTCGTCGGTCTCAAACAGGCCGCGCGGGGTGGTTTTCAGATTCTTCGTGCTGTCGGTAATCGTCGTGCAGGGGCCCTGGCTGATGGACACAATGACACTGTCCGCCGGGTAGAGCTTTTCGGTGCCGGGGATCTCGGTCAGCGTGCCGTCCTCGGCCTCGTTCAGGTCGATAAAGACGACGCCCTTGTCGGTGATCTCCAACGGCTTTTTGTTAAAGATGAAGTTCACGCCCTCCAGCTTGGCATAGCTTGCCTCGTACTCGCTGGCCGTAATGTGACTGGACAGTGAGAAGCACTCGAGATGCCGCGTGCCGTGGCGGATGGCGGTGCGTGCCACGTCCATGGCCGCGTTGCCCGCGCCGATGACGATGACCCGATTGCCCAGGTGGTAGACATCGGGGTTCTGCAGATAGTTGATGGCGTAGTGCACGTTGCCGAGGCTCTCGCCCTTGATGTGCAGCGTGTTGGGCCGCCAGACGCCGGTGCCGATGAAGATGGCCTTGTAGCCGTCGCGGAACAGATCCTCAATTTTCAGCGCCTTGCCCACGTCGGTGTTGGGGCGGACCTTGATCCCCTTTAAGCGCAGATGGCGGTATTCGAAATCGTCCAGCACGGTCTTGGGCAGGCGGAACTCCGGGATGCCGTAGCGCAGCACGCCGCCGATCTTATCGTGGCTCTCAAAAATCGTGACGTCGTAGCCGTAGCGTGCCAAAATGACCGCAATGGTCAGGCCCGCCGGGCCGGAGCCGATGATGGCGGCCTTTTTGCCGTTGGACGGCGCGGGACCCTGGGTCATTTGGCTGGCGTAGGTGGACGAGATGTAGTTTTCGATGACCGAGAAGTGCACCGGCGCACCTTTGATGCCGCGCACGCAATGGCCCTCGCACTGATTTTCGTGGTTGCAGACCAGCGAGCAGACCGTCGTCAGGGGGTTGTTCTCAAACAGCATACGGCCCGCTTCGTCGAGCTTGTTGGCCTTCAAAAGGCGGATGACCTTAGGGATATTGGTGTGGATCGGGCAGCCCTGCTGGCAGCGGGGCACCTTGCAGCCAAGGCAGTGGTTTGCTTCGTCCATTACGTGCAGCGCCATGTTTTACTCCTTCATTTCGTACCGATTTTGCGCGTTAAAAATGCAACAATGTTGTATCACACGCATTTTTTATCCATATAGAATTATATTACCACCGGCTTAGCCGTGAACGCAAGCCCCATGGGCTGAATTTTTTCTCTGCATAATGACGAAAAATCAACTGCCTTATTATGCAGTCTGCTGATTTTTGCTGCCTCCGAGCCGGTGCGGGCCAGGTCTGCCAGCGCTGTCGCGGCGGGCAGCGACGCCTGTTTTAAACGCGGCAGCGCCGCTTTGCGTGCTCCCAGCACATGCAGGTACGGCGGCATTGGCAGTTCTGCCGGGAAGCCAAGCGCCGCGTCCAGCACCAGCCGCCGCAGACGCGCATGGGGATAGCGCTTGGTTTTCAAGCGGGTGTAGAGGTCGTCGAGGCTGTCGGCCTCCCGCACGGCGGCGGTCAGACGGTTTTCCAGTCCCTCATTCACACCGCGCACCTGCGCAAAATTCGCGGGGTCCTGCATCCGCAGCAGGGCCAGAACGGCGGTCTCGAGTCTTGCGCCGTCCAGCAAAAGGCCGTCCGCCGCAGCCCTGCCGTACAGCTCCGCCGCGCGGGTGGGCACAAACGGCTCCCAGTCTGGCTGCGGCAGGCCGCGCAGAAAGCTGGCGCTGGCCATCGGCGTGCCCGCGTGCGCCCCTGCCCCGCCGCCGTGCGCCGCGCCAAGCCGCGGCAGTGCCAGCGGCGTCAGGGCTGCGTGCCGGTGCAGGATCGCCTTGCAGTACTCGATGCCCAAAATGTTGTTGGGCGTGCGCAGCAGGCCGCCGGTGCCGGGGTGCAGCGCGTCGGCAGCCGCGGCCCGGGCGGCGGCATAGGTCATGCCGGTGGCAAGATTTTGGCGGATGCGGGCGTTCAGTTCCTCCCCGTCCAGCAGGCGGGCCGTGTCCAGCAGAGCCGCCGCGTCGGGGGTCTCTGCACCGAAGGCCAGCGTATCACAGCCAAGCGCGGTCAGCAGGTGCACGCCCGCGGCGGCGAACTGCTCCGCCGTGGCGCAGGCGTAGGGCGCGGGCAGGGCTACCACAAGGTCAGCCCCGGCATCCAGCGCCGCGCGCACCCGCACGCTCTCGGGCAGAATCGGCACACCGCCGCGCTGCACCGCGCCGCTGCTCATGCAGACGGCAATACGCTGTGCCCCTGCGGCGCGCACGGCAGCCAGCTGGGCCGCATGGCCGTTGTGGAAGGGGTCGTATTCGGCAATAATGCCTGTGAAATCCATAACAATTGGCTCCTGATTCTTTGGCGATAGATTGTTAAAAAAGTACTTTGGCGTTCTGTGCAAAAATTGTGCTATCTTGCAGAACTTGCGCTTGAAAATTTATTTATACCATTATATAATAAAATCAGCATTTAGGAAAGGGCAATCTACCCTGCCAATTTAAGGAGGATATTCCATGAAAATTCTGGTTATCAACTGCGGTTCTTCCAGCCTGAAGTACCAGCTGATCGATATGGAGGGCGAAAAAGTCCTCTGCAAGGGTCTGTGCGAGCGCATCGGCATGGAAAGCAGCATGATCACCCATGAGGCCAACGGCCATAAGGCAACCACGCCCGCCATCTTCCCCACCCATACCGAGGCATTCACCGAGGTCGTGAAGAAGATGACCACCGGCGAGGGCAAGGTCATCGACAGCGTCTCCGAGATCGACGCCATCGGTCACCGCGTGGTCCACGGCGGCGAGAAGTTCAAGGAGAGCTGCCTCATCACCCCCGAGGTCGTCAAGGCCATCCACGACCTGAGCCCGCTGGCTCCCCTGCACAACCCCGCCGCCATCCTGGGCATCGAGGCCTCCTACAAGGTCTTTGGTCAGGACAAGCCGAACGTTGCGGTCTTTGACACGGCTTTCCACTCCACCATGCCCCCGAAGGCTTATATGTACGCCATCCCCTATGAGTACTATGAGAAGTACGGCGTCCGCCGCTACGGCTTCCACGGCACGAGCCACAAGTATGTCAGCCACCGCGCCGCTGAGTTCCTGGAGGAGCCCATTGAGCGCCTGAAACTGATCACCTGCCATCTGGGCAACGGTTCCTCCATCGCCGCTGTCGACCAGGGCAAGGTCATTGATACCTCGATGGGCATGACCCCGCTGGCCGGTCTTATGATGGGCACCCGCTGCGGCGACCTGGATCCCTCTGTGGTCAACTACCTGAAGTACAACCTCGAGATCACCGGCCACGAGCTGGACGAGATCCTGAACAAGAAGTCCGGCCTGCTGGGTGTTTCCGGCGTGTCCAGCGATAAGCGCGACGTCGAGGAGGCCGCCATGAAGGGCAACAAGCGCGCACAACTGGCCAGCGACATGCTGAACTACCAGATCAAAAAGACCATCGGCAGCTACATTGCCGCAATGGGCGGCGTGGACGCTATCGTCTTTACCGGCGGCATCGGCGAGCATGACGCCGACTCCCGCGCCAAGATCTGCCACCACATGGATTGGCTGGGCATCCGCATCGACACCGACAAGAACCGCGATGCCCACAAGCAGAAGGAAGATGTCGTTGAGGTCACCGCCTGGGGCGCCCGTGTCCGCACGCTGATCATCGAGACCAACGAGGAGCTTATGATCGCCCGCGACACGAAGGAAGTCATCGAGAAGTAAGCAAAAGAACTTTCAATATTTTTTCCCGGGAACGGGTTATGGCGAGAGGCTGCGGCATGTGGTTTGACCTTGTGCGGCAGCCTCTTTTTATGGTATAGTCGGCATATATGCCGCCGTTTGTAGGGAGCGGTCTTGACCGCTCCGGGCAGGCTGCGGCAGTCACCAGGTTCCTGCGGAGGGGTCAAGACCCCTCCCTACAGAACAGACCATAAATAGGGCGTCGGCGTAAACTCGCGGGCCGGGCATGCCCGGCCCCTACAGTGCAAGCAAATTAAAAAGGGAGCCTGCCGATTCACGGCAGACTCCCTTTTCTCATCTTATTTGTTTGGAATTTCTTCGGTTCCTTCTTTGCAAAGAAGGAACAAAACCCCCGTAATCACTGCTGGGCGGCCTCGGCGCGCTTCTTGGCGATAGCGGCGAGGGCATCCTTGCGGGACAGGTTGATGCGGCCCTGCTGGTCAATGTCGGTCACCATGACAAAGATCGGATCGCCAACGGCAACGACATCCTCAACATGCTCAACGCGGTGGTCGTCCAGCTTGGAAATGTGGACCAGACCCTCCTTGCCGGGGGCAATCTCAACAAACGCCCCGAAGTTCATCAGGCGGGTCACGCGGCCCTTGTAGATGGCACCGATCTCGGGGTCCTCGACAATCGTCTTGATGGTCGCAATGGCGCGCTTCGCGTCGTCCTGATCGACAGCGGAGATAAAGACGTGGCCGTCCTCCTCAATGTCGATCTTGCAGTTGAAGTTCGCGCACATCTCCTGAATGACCTTGCCGCCCTTGCCGATGACATCCTTGATCTTGTCAACGGGGATCATCATGCTGAACATCTTGGGCGCATACTTGGACAGCTCGGCGCGCGGCTCGGCAATGACCGGCTTGATGATCTGGTCAAGGATGTACAGACGGCCCTTGCGGCACTTCTCCAGCGCTTCCTCAACGATGTCGTAGGTCAGGCCGTCGACCTTAATGTCCATCTGGATGGCGGTGATGCCGCGGCGGGTGCCGCCGACCTTGAAGTCCATATCGCCGTGGAAGTCCTCAACGCCCTGAATGTCCAGCATCGTCATCCAGCGCCCGCCGTGCAGCGGGTCACCGTCGGTGATAAGGCCGCAGGAGATACCGGCAACGGGTGCCTTGATGGGCACGCCGGCATCCATCAGAGCCAGCGTGGAGCCGCAGATGGACGCCTGCGAGGTGGAGCCGTTGGAGGACAGGACCTCAGAGACGCAGCGGATGGTATACGGGAACTCGGCCTGATCGGGCAGGACGGGAATCAGCGCGCGCTCGGCCAGGTTGCCGTGGCCGATCTCGCGGCGGCCCGGGCTGCGAGGTGCACGGGCCTCGCCGACGGAGTACGGCGGGAAGTTGTAGTGGTGGATGTAGCGCTTGTACGGCGTATCAGACAGGTCGTCCATGAGCTGGGCGTCCTTGGTGGAGCCAAGGGTGCAGATGGTCAGGACCTGGGTCTGGCCGCGGGTGAACATGCCGGAGCCGTGCACACGGGGCAGCAGACCGACCTCGGCGGCCAGCGGGCGGATCTCGTTGATACCGCGGCCATCGACGCGCTTGCCGTCCTCCAGCAGCCAGGTGCGGACGACCTTCTTCTGCAGCTTGTAGCTGATGAGATCGAGGTCGGCGGCGGTCAGCTCGGGGTGCTCGGCGGCGATGGCATCCATAATGGGCAGCATCGCGGCGTCGCGGACGTTCTTGTCGTCGGTGTTCATCGCGGCTTTAACGTCCTCGAGGTGGTTGGCGTAAACGTCAGCCAGCAGGGCATGGTCAAGCTCCACGGGGGTGAAGCTCTTTTTCGGCTTGCCGATCTCGGCGACGATGCTGTTGATGAACGCCAGCATCTTCCGGATTTCCTCGTGACCGGCGCGGATGGCCTTCATCATGGTCTCCTCGTCGACCTCGTTGGCACCGGCCTCGATCATGACGATCTTTTCCTCGCTGGCAGCCAGCGTCAGGGAGAGGTCGCTGTGCTCGCGCTGCTCCTTCGTGGGGTTCAGCACGATCTCGCCGTCCACCAGACCGACAAACACACCGGCAATAGGGCCGTTCCAGGGAATATCAGACATGGCGATGGCCAGGGACGCACCGTTCATGCCGGAAATTTCGGCAGAGCAGTCGGGGTCCTGGCTCATGACGGTCATGGTCACGCAGACATCGTTGCGCATATCCTTGGGGAACAGCGGGCGGATGGGGCGGTCCACAACGCGGGAGGACAGGATGGCGTGCTCGCCGGGGCGGCCCTCACGGCGCATGAAGCTGCCGGGGATGCGGCCTGCGGCGTAGAGCTTCTCCTCAAACTCGACGCTCAGGGGGAAGAAATCGACGCCGTCGCGGGGCTTGTCGCTCATTGTAACGTTGCAGAGCACGCAGGTCTCGCCGTAGCGGATCATGGCGCTGCCGTTGGACAGACCGCACATTTTGCCGGTCTCGACCACAAACGGGCGGCCCGCAAAGGTCGTCTCGAACTTGCGGTAGTTGGGGAAGGTCTCCAGTCTGGATGCGAATTCGTAAGCCATAGGGATTCTCCTTCTTTAGGTAGATTTTTACTTTCAGCGCTCCCCTGCCCCGGTTCTGTACAATAAAGCCAGCAGCCAAGCCTGTTGCTTGGGTGCTCGATTTACTGCACAAAACGCGGCGGGGGCAGCTGTAAAATACAGGTGCAGCGGATTTTTGTGATGCGCCGCGTTGTAGGGGGCGACAGCACACATGTATAAAAAAACGGGCAGAGTGCAAATGCACCCTGCCCGTTTTTGCGAAAATTACTTACGCAGACCCAGCTCAGCGATCAGGGCACGGTAACGGTTGATGTCCTTCTTCTGCA